>Ga0208764_10000650_pt1 | contig 22354 bp, 16 predicted proteins | sample ETNtaG_18_FD_185762 | JGI IMG/M metagenome (GOLD analysis project Ga0208764, IMG submission 185762) | Marine microbial and viral communities from oxygen minimum zone, Eastern Pacific Ocean - ETNP201302SV91 (SPAdes) (version 2) | ecosystem: Environmental > Aquatic > Marine > Oceanic ... | reverse complement strand
GATCCGAGCCGGTCTCTCGAATCCTCAGAAGTCGAATTATTACCCTCAGCACAACTTCCAGTACAGCCGTCCGCGAAGGCCACGTAGACGCGACCCTCGCGGTCGATGTGAAGGTCATTGAAGTCAAGCAGATTACGGTTAGAGCCACCGAAATCGCGGCAATCACCGCTGTTCAAACAAATCGAACCCATCTGCACAGGGTCATCAGTCACCCGCATAGTGTGGAAGATCGGTTCCTCGTCGAGGGCATTGAGTGAGTAGGTGATGTAGAGGTGATAGGTAGTGTTGTGCGGTGCGTAGTGGGCGTTTCCGTCCCATGGGTTGCCATCGATGTTTGAGCCGTTCAGCAAGTCAGCATCCTCACTTCCAAGATAGGTGATTGCAATTCTTCCCGGATCGCCTGCATCGATGTGAGGGAAGACTGAGGAAATGACTCCTGCTGGACTTATGCGAATGCTGTCCTCTTCCCATGTATTGCCTGAATCGATGCTGCGCGACATGTAGACGCCTTGGTCAGCTCCGGTCCAGATGTGGTAAGCATTCGATTCGCTATCAGCTCCCACTTCCGAGTTCTTGCGCGGGTAAGGAGTCCCCACGTCCAAACCCATGGTTCTCTCGCTCCACGTCATACCATTGTCTTTGGAGAGAATAATCGTTGGTGTTTCGACACGCGGTGGGACGTAGACGGTGCCGTCTGTTGCTGCGGTTATGGCTCCGTGCAGGCCACCGTTGGTCGTCGCCATTCCGAAAATCTGTCCGCCGACTTCGAAGGATGCGCCACCATCAAATGAGGTGTAGCAGAAGATTCCGGCAATTTTGTTGTAGCAGAAATAAACTGCAGTTTCGTATACGCCTGGAGCGTTTGCGAGAGCTCCGTATCCATCGCTTGTCCAAGGGCCGCTTCCGAGCTTGATGTGGTCGTTTAGCGGGACTGGCCCTGAGTCGTGCGGATTACCTATCCAAGACTCTCCGTCGTCATCCGACCATGCTATCCAAGTTGTCAGCAGCCCAACCATCTGGACGTTGAATACGCGGTCAGTTACTGGGTCGACCCAACCGTATGGGTCGGATGTTGAAGGATGCGACATTATGTCGTCGACGATTTCCCACGAGCCACCATGATCACACGAGCGCATGACTTTCTCGAAGGCGATGAAGAAAATGCAACCGCTCGAGGTTATGCCGATACTCGGCTCGGCGCCCTGCTCACCTACGTTTGAGAAGTTGAACATGAGTGACAGGGCAGGGAAATCTACTGATTGCCCATCGGGGCCGGTGACCCAGAATCGCACCTCATCCTCGACTTCTGGTTCTGGCTCCGGTTCTGGCTCGCTACCGAAGATGCAGCCCGATAGCGAGGCTCCGATCATGATGAGGACGAGGAGTCCAGCCTTGGTGCGCATGTCTCATCGGCGCTTGCTATCGCAGATTATCTTACCTTCCCACCGAGGATCCAAAGTAATCCTCACTTTTTCCTTTCTTCTTTCTCATTCCTCTTGATTGGATTGGTTTGATTTAGAAGACCTGAAAGAGGTTCGTTCCCTCCCCCTGACAATGGTCGAGGAAATCGTCCTTGGTGGGGGTTGCTTTTGGTGCGTCGAAGGAGCCATTCTGGGCCTTCGCGGAGTAAGCGAAGTAATCCCTGGATTTTCTGGTGGTCATGTGGAAAACCCAACCTACGAGCAAGTTTGTGGAAAGCGCACCGGCCATGCTGAGGTTGTCAAGGTAACATTCGACCCCGAGGTCATCCCACGTCGCATCCTCCTCGAGGTATTCTTCACCGTTCACGACCCGACCCAATTGAATCGACAAGGCAACGACATAGGGCCACATTACCGCAGTTGTGTATTCTACGCGAGTCCGGAGCAGAAACAAGACATTGAGCATGTGATCGGGTATTTGCAGCAGAATTTTGTCGATGACATCGTTACCGAAGTGAGTCCGTTGACCAGATTTTTCGAGGCTGAGGATTACCACCACAACTACTTCGCGAACAATCCTCAAAATCCCTACTGCCAAATGGTAGTCTCACCGAAAATCGATAAGACAAGAGCCAAACACGCACATTTGTATGAGTGAGTCAGAACTCTCCCCTGAACCTTGGCCCGTCCACCTTCTTGGACTTGTGAATCCGATGATTGTCATCACAGGCAATCTGCTTGGCGGAGCGTACACGGCGATGGGAGTGGTGTTTGTTTGGGGTATTGGACCAATCCTAGACATCCTCATGGGTGAGTCGAAGCAGGCCCGGCCGCCAAGGGAGTCTGGTCTCCCTTTCGAGACTCTTCTCTGGGTACACGGCATCGTCCACTTTGTGGTGTTAGCCTCTTTCTTCAGGTTCGCCTACCTAGAAGAATCGATTTCACTCTGGTTAATCGCTGCTGCCCTGTCAACTGGATTGTCTGCAGCAACTTCTGCAATAGTCACGGCACATGAGCTCGGGCATAAGAAGCCAAAGAGTCCGGGCTGGCGACTAGCAAGACTTCTGCTGTTCAGCATCCACTACACTCACTTCACCACCGAGCATAATCACAATCACCACAAATGGGTCGCTACGGATCGCGACCCAGCAAGCGCTCACGAGGAAGAGGGACTGTGGTCGTTCTGGCTCAGGACCATTCCAGGCCAGTACCTATCTTCAGTTAGGGTTCACAACGGCAAGGGGCGAACTGGATTGAGTAACCCTTCATACAGGGGACTTATCTTACAGATTGCCGCATTCGGAGTTATTCTCATGCTGCCTCAAGGCCAAACTATGGCGGTAGGTTGGCTAATTCTGTCAACCATCGCAATACTCACTCTCGAGTATGTGAATTACATTCGTCACTGGGGTCTCAGGAGGGGAGAGGATGAGCGTCAGACTGAGATGCAGTCATGGAACACGGAGGCTCGCTGGTCACGATGGTCACTAATCGAACTGACCCGTCACTCAGATCACCACATGCGCGCCAGCGTAGCTTTCTGGCAGCTACGCCCCCACCCGGGTGCCCCAGAGCTTCCTGCCGGTTACTACGCATGTTGGTGGCCCTGCTTGATACCCCCGATATGGAAGCGCTGGGTGGGTAAGCGCATACCTCGGAACGCTGCTTGAGGCCACCAGCCGCAGCGCAATTCTCAAGAGCAACACGAATCGGATGCCGACGATGGTCCCAGACACGGTGGAATCCTCGGCAGTCTCCACTACCTCTGCTCTCATCCACACAGGTCTGCTCAGTGTAGGGTTGAGTAATCTCTTTTGGAAGGGAAGCGAACTCAATTTAGATGACGACCCAGAAAGCCTGCTTCTTCTGGCGATGGCGCTATTCTGCATCGCCATTCCTTTCCAAGGATTGTACATCCTTCTGAGTCGGATGATTCGAGAATATTCCAATCCGGTGCTAGTCCCAGCTTCAATTCTGATGCTCGCCTCTCGCTGTGAATTGGTGAGTTATGCTTGTGGAATTACAGGCTTCTGCTTGATGATGCTTCGAACCTCGACCGTGCTTGCTGCGACTCTAATCGGCTCGACAATCCTAGTCATTCTGATGGCGAGGTCGGCACTATCAGTCCCTGCAAGATAACTTACTCGTCTGAGTGAGATTGATTGCTTACCTACTCTACGAACTTGCATGATCGGTACCGATGCCATACCAAGTTGGCCTCCCGGAACTCCTTGGGAGGGCTATCTATTCGCTTTACTCATCCCATTTCTTCTTCGATTTTGGTTGTTGAGAAGACCCTTACTAGACCTGATATCTGTATTCGCACCAAAAGAAGAGAGAAAACGTCACTGGCGATGGTTTAGGCAAAATCAGCATAGGTTGCCCATCACTGGCTTTGATGGATTATTGAAACAGGAAGTTATTGCATTTTTACTACCTAGTATTGCAGCCGGAATAACTAGGTTAGGAATGGGTGAATTAGGTTGGAAAGATTGGGATAGCATCCCTAATCTCGGACAAAAGCTTCTGATTTTTTCTTTGGTATACTGGATATTGTGGGACTTTAGAAGAGTAATGCGCACCCGTCGTTCAGTGAAGAAAATGTCTAAGTTAAATCTTGAAAGAGTGAAACGTAGAATTGACAGAGTTCTTGCAGGTCGAGACTTTCTTCGTAATATCGAGGATTTCCGAATCCCCCGTCCTTGGGCATCAATTGAAATTCCTCATTCAGTTGATGGAGAAGACATGGCTCTTGAAAAACCAAGTAAAATCAAAAGTTTAGGAGTTCTATTTCTTAACAAGACTGCAGATTTCATTGATTATGGACTTGGATATGCAAAATATCCCGCGGAAGGACTAGTAGACCAAATAGAAAATCGTATGCAGGCAATTCTTGACAATCATATGCAGGCCACTCGTGATTCGATGTTTAGCAATGTGATGTTTTCTTTATTCCCTCTAGCGGTTCTGAAGTTCCTTCCAGAAATTATTGGTTAAGCCTGCAGCATTCGCTTTTCAGGCCCTGAGACGAGAGCAATCCAGAGTATACAGAGAGTGATTTGAACAAGACCAGTCACTGCGATTAACTCTCGCAGATCGAGGATATTCTCTGTTAGAATATAACCGCCAGCGACCGCTGATATTCCCATCATCAGAGTGATTACAAAGTGGTCGGTACCGGCGACGCGACCTCGCCACTCATCCGCTGAGCGTTCTTGGAGAAGGGTTGTCGAGAGGACCCAGTTGAGGCCGCTAGCAGCGTGGGCTAGGAAGATTAGAACGAGCATGAATCCGCCCCATTCGACCAGTGATACTCCAACGTAGAAAGCGCCGCAAGTTCCTACTGCCAAGCCGAGGAGATAGGGCCGTAGTCTCATGTTTGCCATCAGAGGACGACCAGCAATTGGTCCGAAACCTGAACCAAATCCTCGGACCATGAAAAGAACACCAATTGCGCCAGCAGCAATTTCTCCAAATCCTTCTTCTGCGCTAATGAGTATCAGTATCAGAATCTGTGCTCCTCCACCCGATGCCCAAAGCCCCTTTGCGAAGACCACGCGACGTAATGGTGGCGATCTTAGGATGTACTTCCATCCCCCAACCATTTCATGGAATACCACTCGAGGCGTGGTAGCCCCTCGCTCGGACGCATCGGGCCCACCGTGTGGTAGCATTGAGAGCATCAGCGCCGCAACGAGAAAGGTCGTCGTGTCAATCCATAGAGCCGTTGTGATTCCAAATTCCGCTATCGTAATGCCGCCTATTGCAGCGCCGATACCGAGCGCTACCGACCAACCTCCCGAAGCGAGTGCATTCGCAGTCAACAACTCATTCTCATCGCAAATATTCGGTAGGTAGGCATACTCAGCCGGGTCGTGAACGGCTCGCGCTGCAACGATGACAACTGCGAGCGCGTAGACCGATACCAATCCTGTTTTGTGAACACCAGTCAGCAGAACGACAATGAGGATTCCAAATGAGAGGACGTTGGCGAGCACCATCAATCCGCGGCGAGAGAATCTGTCTGCGAGCATTCCAGTAAAAGGGGTGAAAAGCGCCAATGAGAAACTGCGCGATGCGAGCACGCCAGCAATCGCCAAAGGTGAATCACCGCTCGCATCACCAGCCAGTATGAAGAGGGCGATAACGGTGAACCAATCTCCAATGAAAGAAATCTCGTTGGCGATGAAAAGGCGACGGAACTCTTTGTTCTGCCGAAGCAGTTGCATGTAGCCAATCTGCTTCCCCATCCCTCGCAGCGGGTTGGACTCCGCACTTGATTATCACCTTCAATCGGGGCTCTGCTCAGGGGGTGGCTCGGGTAATCGCTATGGCCGAGTGGCAGGAGCGGGGGGGTGAGAGAGTATGGTCAAGGATAGACTAGTCTGGATTGATTTGGAAATGACTGGCCTCTATCCAGAGGAGAATACGATCATTGAGATTGCGACAATCGTCACCGAATCAGACCTCTCAATCGTCGCCGAAGGTCCGAGCTTTGCGATTGATGTTGGTGAGGCGGAATTGGCAAAAATGGATGATTGGAATGTCGAGCATCACACCGAAAATGGCTTGATCGCGCGCATCGAATCAGATGGGGTTTCGATGAGCGAGGCAGAGCGGGCTACCTTGGCATTTCTAGAGGAGCATTGTATTGCCGGAGCTTCGCCACTGTGCGGGAACACGATTGGTCAAGACAGGCGCTTCCTACGCCGTTACATGCCTGAATTACACGACTTCTTCCACTACCGCTCTGTTGATGTGACGAGTGTCAAGATCCTTGCGCGCGCATGGTATCCAAATGTTCCAAAGTGGCGTAAAAACTCTGGACATCGAGCCCTCGATGATATCCGTGGAAGCATCGAGGAACTCGCATATTATCGCGAGCATCTGTTTCGTAACGAGTGAATTTGCAGAGTAGTCAATACTGAATTTTTCAGTCGATTGCATTACCGCGGGCATCGGTGATGACGAGATTCACTCCGAGGCCCGTTCGATGAAAGCAAATCAGGTCGAGACCGTGGATGAGGTGACCTGTTCGGGCTCGACCGAGCGCTGTTGAGTCATCAAGATCGGTCAGCGGTCGGCGTACTCCATCGACATCGTCGAACCAGGGCAAGTATCCCTCGGGGGTAAAGCGGACACCGAGAATCATGTCGGTGCCTTCGGTCCACTGAGCGGCATCGGCGTCGGCTCCACTGGGAATTGCCGGAGCGTTGGGGTGGGTGTGGAGCCAATGTGTGAAGCGGCCGCCGCGAGAGCCGCGGTCGACCGAGAATAGTCCGTCCATCCATTCCTCAGGCACATGATGAACCTCGAAAGAATTTCCACGATTCACGAGGTGAGGCTCGCCGAGGAGATATCCTTGGCCAGCAAAAAGACCGGAATTTTGGTCAGCCCCCGCGAAAGCCTCCTCCACCTCTCGGGGGTTGGCTAGCTCATGGTCGACGTCCATCCCAACGAGTATTTCGTCAGGTAGAGATTGGAAAGTCCAGTCGAGAATTGTTACAAGATTTTGGATAGGCATTAGCAGAACCGCGGCGTAAGCGTCGCGATTCTCACGCGAATGTGCATTGTATTCACTCGCGGCATTGTGTAACCACTGGGGAATCACTTTCATCCCTGCCACACCTCGTGTTCGCCCAATTTGAATTTCACAATTGATGCATCGGCTCCAGCATATTCCATTGCATCATTTGCTTCGTCGGAACTACTGATTCCCAATATTAGTCTCGGCCGGTCAATCTGACCGGCCGCAACCAATTCAAGCAATCCGCGAAGCACATCTAACCCCTTGGTAGGGGGGATGTAGTGGTCGAGCAGGAGAACATCCGGTGCGAATTCGCGGATTCGCTCGAAGCACTCCATTGTGTTCCAGTGCTGTCGCAACTCAACAGTAGAGAGATCGACACCACCCTCGGTCAAAATGGCTGTAATATCGTAGGAATCTTCGAACGCCAGCACTCGCATCCTTAGCCCTCCGTCTTCTCTGGTCGGAGTTCGAGGTCAAGAACCAGATGGTCCCAGTGTGGGGCATAGGATTTGACGCGTGTCCGTTGAACTTCTCCAACCATCTGCCCTTGCGCTAATTCTTCGATTTGACGAATGGTTTCATCAACCCAAGATTGGTGATTTTTGGCAGGTGCAACACCGTGAATATGTAGTTCCCCTCCTGCTTCTTTTAGGCAGTTGACAGCCAATTCATAGCCGTTTTCGGCCGTCGGTAGCAGACCGAGAATAACTCGGTCTGCAATACCCTTCAATGCGATCGCAGTGACACGATTATCACCTTCATGAACGGTACATCGATCGCTCACTCGATTATTCTGGAGACTCCATTTGAGGGCCTCAACAGCTCTCGGGTTCCATTCACAGCAATGGATCTGTGCAACCTCGGAATGAACTAGCATTGGTAGGGTGTAGTAGCCGATACCACAGAAGAGATCGATCACAGTCTCGCCGGCGAGTCCGACTTCCCCCATCCGCCGGCGCTCATTCACATTTCCAGCCGAGAACATGCACTCGGTGAAGTGGTAGCCGTAATTCACACCGCTTTCACGGCGCACAACCCAATCTTCCTCACCAAGAAGCAGTTCAACTGACGATTCACGATGCTCACCGACGATCTCGCCTATACGCCCGACTCGCTCGACTTCCAAAGCCACAGCCACAGCTCTCCAAAGCGCCTCTCCGGACACAACACTCCATTCATCTTGTGTGAAGGCAGATTGAGGAAGAAGGGCGACGTCTGCGAACCTCTCCCAGCGCTTCGGTAACTTGTCGAGGAGATGAACGGGAGCCCGGTGCTGCTCAAGTAGGATGGCGACTGCATCTTGCAGTCGGCGATGAGGACCCTGCCCGTGCATCGGCCTCGTCACGATGCGCGCCGGATTCAGACTTATTGCTGGTGGCTTCCCATCCGCGCGGCATGCGCCGCGCGGCAGTCGCTCTCGTTCTGCTCCTTCTGTGTCAGAGCGTAGCCGCCGCGCCGCCTCCTGGCGACCCGGAAGTCGTCAATGATATCTGCTCCACGTGGCAGACTACCGATGGCATCTGTGATGATTATGATTCGGGCCTCGACACGACGACTTCGGACACTTGGGTAGAGGGCAGTGTTGAGATGGTAATGGAAGGCGCTACGACCATCGAGATGACAGTAGAATTAGCTATCCATGAGCTTCCAAGAGAAGACCTCGATTTACTCGACCTCAACCTCGAAGGTGACAGCAATCCGTCAGATGGTATCCCTGCCGATTTCATCCGCAATTATCGCGACCTGATTCGCGATGGTTCGTCCGTTGAGGATAGAATGGTGGAGAAAGTCGAGGAGATAGTTCAACAAATCGTCGAGGAAAACTTCCCTGACGCGATCATCGGGCCTGTACAACCGACCACTGAAATTTCCTTTTTCGGACGCGAGCGCGCACAATGTACTTACGACCCAGGAATTGATTCAATCGACGAGGAAAGTAGTCGTTCAAACGATCCATTTTTCCCTCCGATTTGCATGCGCTCGTCATTGAGTCTGACCATCAATCCTGCCAACCTTGGGATGGATCCACAAACCGGTGATGTGGAGCGAATGATGGAAGGTCTGATGGTTATGGGAGGAGAGGTTCAATCTAATTTCACCATAATCGCAACAGCTGGGCAATACCTCGAATACACGATGATTCCTCCAGATTATGCCAGCGTTTCCGAAGTCACTCAGCCAGGAGAGAGATTTCGTGTTGGATTGAATTCTTGGGGCTCACGAATTGCCGTTGACAACCTCGCAGGTTCGCCCCTTTCACTACCGACTTCTCTAGACTTGGTTACCACCCTCGATGACGGTCGCGGACCGCCTACATACCCCGCTCCTGAATTGAGTTTAGATCTGGTAGTCGATGCGCGGGATCGGATGAATAGCCGCATCGACCTTGACATCGATATCCACTATCTGGATGCTGAGACCATCGCCGAATGGGGACTTGATCTCGAGACTTCGACGATTGATTTGGGCGTTGTAACAGCAGACGGGATTCGCATGTTCGATTCTGAGTTGAATACTGATGTGGCGGCCCTCCTCAGGACACTCCCCATCGACTCTCTCTCCGACACTTTTGCCCAAGCTTTGGGTGTGGATCTGATGTTTCAGCCGCCCTCGTTTGCTCCGGCTGATGAGGGGGGCGGTCTGATGTTCCAGCATCGCCCATCGGAGACTTGTCGTGAGAAACTCGCTTACCGATATTGTTTGGATTCAGGAGGGGGTTCTGGGATGACGAGTGAATATCCTATTGTTTTACAGACGACTTCGATGCCTTCAGAGATGCAGGTTTCAAGCATCGTCAGTCGTCTGATCCAGCACGCTGAGGGAGATATCGCAACGATTGATTTCTCAATTCTCAACGATGAGGACTTAGCCGCGATGATGAGCGTGCTGGAAATGGAATTGGAGGTCGATGTGAGTTATTTGCAAGATCTCCTGCCGGCAGATTTCCCAAGTGCTGATATCACCATGACCGTGCACTTACCGGAATGGCTGGATTCGACACATGGCGACCCTGATACACTTGTTTTCAGCGCCCCGCACGAGGGGGGTTCTTCGGAGTCAGTAGGGATTGAAGGGGCGCGCCCATTCGACTGGCAACACGCTATCTGTCTAGAGAGTGGGAGAGGTGGACCTGGTGATCCGACTGAATGTACGGATTCAAGTGAGGATTTGATCTGTGGATCGAATCAGAAGACTTGCGTCTCTCTTGATGTGGCAGTTGAGATTGAGAAGTTGACTTTCCGCGAGACTCGAGCGGCAGTAGAGTTTGAATTCTCAGCTGAAGTAACCCTCGAAGTGTATCGACTCGGCCTCAAATTAGAGGAGGATAATATGGAGGTCTCACCGATTCCCGCCGACCTAATCCGTCGGATGGTAGCAGTCGGGGATCGTCGACCAGGAGGTTTACTCGCGGGCTCTGAACAGACCGCGACTATTCCGTTTAGCAGCGGGGATTACGATTTAGAGATCTCAAACGATGGCCTGCTTAATCTGGCCGTAGCGCTCGTCGCTGAGGTCGAAAGGAGTTTCGAGGAAATCGAGAACATCGGTGCTCAAGACATCATCATTGGCGAACGTACCTACGGCTCTGACCTTGAGATCATCAGCGTTCCATTCGTAATTGACATCGAGCCAATGGACATGCCTCTGGATATGGAACCGAGCGACACCGAGCCAGTCAAGGTCGGTGTCAGTATAGACTCTGCCTCGCTGACCATCGCACTGGTAGGAAATGAAGTCAGGGTCAGCGTGGCTCCCGCGGCCATCGAAGCGAATCCATTTGTGGCAGCGCTGAGCGACCTCGGTCTCATCTTCTCAGACTTCGGTGTCGGCATAGAAGGGGCAGTCTTCCATTCGATTATCCCCCCAATCATGGAGAATACGTTGTGGGGGACGATTCGCAGTTCCGCACGCTTGCAGATTACCATGCCTGATACCGTGCGATTGACTTCCTTCGAGAGCGAGAAGGGTCTGGGAGAGATTCAGGAAGTTGGAGGAAAGCAAGTCTTAGTCTATCGAACTCCGGTCTGTCCCACAGCTGATTCTTGGAATCAATGCTATCGTGAACACGATACGATTCAATGGAGCGCCGAGGTTAGTTACATTTTGATTCTCGGCGAGGTGGCTCCGTACATTTTCACCATCGTAGTTTTCTTGGGACTTGCAGTTAGTCGATGGAAGCGTCGCCGCGACGAACGAAAGAGCGCGCAGAAGGATGCTCAGGACGCCGTGGAAGAGCAGATGCTCGAGATGGAATTCGCCGCGCAGATGGGAGAATTAGAGGAGAAAATTGTCATCGAGCAGCCACCGAGACCTGAGGATGGTAAGGAAGAGGGTTGGTGGTCCGACCAAAGCGACCTAGTCTGACATTGCTAAGTCAGCCGTGCAGGTGAGAATGTATACGTCGGGCTAGAGCACGCCCAATTCCTGTAGCAGCTGACAATTCAGCCTCGGTCGCATGCTCGACTCCCTTCATTCCTCCAAAGTGGCGCAACAACCCCTGAATCTTCTTCGCGCCCAATCCATCCACCTCTTCTAACGGACTCTTCAAACCGCCTTTTGAGCGACGCTTCCGATGGTAGGTATTGACGAATCTATGAGCCTCATCACGTGCGTGGACAAGTACTCTCGATCGCCGGTCTAGTACTACTGAATCGACCTGCGGTCGCCACAGAGTTTCCTCCTTCTTGGCTAGTGCAGCGACCGGAAATCTATCCGATAAACCGTGCACTACGAGCATATCCATCACGTGCTTGAGGTGTGTCTCACCGCCATCGAGTAGTAATAGGTCAGGCCATTCCTGTTGACGCTTCAACCATCGTTCAACGACTTCTTGCATCATCGCCAAATCATCCTGAACGTCGGTCTTCACTCGATAGGTTCGGTACTCCTTCTTACTCGGTCGTCCATTGCGGAAAACCACTGCAGCCCCTACTCTCTCCTTGCCTTGGATTTGAGCCATATCGAAGCAGACGATGTGATCGAGTGAGTCGAAGCCGTGCACTCGCACGGCTTCGTCAGCAGCAGCCTGTTCAAGGCTGCCCGAACGCCGAGTCGATTGACGAGAGGCTTGAATCTCGGCGTTCGCATCAGCCATCCTCCGCAGCTTGGCCAATTCGCCGCGCTGCGGATTGCGAACAGTCACTTTCGTTCCTCGCCGCTCGTCCAACCAATCCCCCAACGAGTCAGTCAGTGGCGCAGGCACGAGCAGAGTCTTCGGAGGCCGACGGTTTGAGTAATGCTCTGAAAGCACTAGAGACACCGAAGCGACCACATCTCCTCGGTGAATCACCGGATAACTGACCTGTCCTTGGATGACGCCTTCCTGCGTGTGGAGAATCAACACTACCGCCACGTCTCCGACGGCTGCGAAGCCGACCGCGTCACAGTCCTGATAGAATCGTGAGTGGATAACTTGCTGCGACACGGTCGAATTGACCACCGCGATCAAATCACGCTTGTAAGCGGCGGTCTCGTAATCAAGTTCTGCAGCTGCCGCATCCATCTCAACTTGCAAGGCCTCGATTAGCACGCCCGCATCGCCATTGAGGACACCGCGGGCGGCCCTAATCTGCTCATCATAACCCTCCGGGTCGATGCACGGACCATGACACAGCCCAATGTGCATCGCCAGGCATCCCTTCGGCAGCAATTCAGGACAGTCACGGATGCCGAATTGAGACCTCAGCAATCGAATAACCCGTTTCGCAGCCCCCGCATCGGGAAAGGGTCCCCAGCGTTGTGCGTCAGTGGGGGGGTTTCGGGTGTACATAACCCGAGGATGTTCGTGAGAAGTGAGCGCGATGAATGGATACGATTTGTCATCCATCAACATCGAGTTGTATCGAGGTTTGTGCTTACGAATCAACTGTCGCTCAAGGATCAACGCTTCGGAAGGAGTTTGGGTGACAATATATTCGACGTCATCCGATTCTGCGACCAATTTCGGGACCTTATCTCGATCTTGCTTGGCTGCAAAATACGATCTCACTCGGGTGCGCAGATTCGTTGCTTTGCCAACGTATTGCACTCGTCCGTCGGCCCGTTTGAAAAGGTAGACTCCGGGCTTGCGGGGGAGGTCGAGCGAGGCTGAATCGACTGCCATGGGGGAGACTCGGTGGAGGTCAACGCCCATGAACTGATGGCCTCGCTCAAGGTATATGCTGAGCGAGACGCAGCGACGCTTATTGTTGCGTTTGGCTGATTTTGGTACCGAGGTAGAGACCGCCTGGGATGTCCCTCGAACGCTGTCTTTACCCGGTTTAGCCGAGCATTTGGGAGTGGTTCGCTCGGCGATTCATACTCCGTTGAAAGAATTGGAAACTTCTGGATTGGTTTGGACTCGTTCGGCTCATGTAATCGGTGGTGGTTCACGGCGACGAAGCGTCATCCATCTTACTCCCGAGGGTCGTGAGCGAGCGGAGGCGTTGGCGGCTGAGGGTAGTCCGCCAGAAGCCACTGGTCGCGCACTTGGGCCGATGCCAGATCCGATTCATCTTCATGGGCGCGATGCCGTTGTTGATTCATTGGTCGGGCAGTTACTCGCTGGCAGTAATTTGCAGTTGAGCGGCTTGCCCGGCATCGGCAAAACCAGCCTTGCCCGCGCAGTAGCCGGAGCGCTGCTTGAGAGAGGCTTCCGCGTGCGCTGGGCAACTTGTGATTCAGATTCTGACGCTGCTACCATAGGTTCGCAGTGGCTCGATGGTGGAGGGCCGCGCGATCCTTCCGCAATCGCTAGCGCGGCCACCGGCCAAAAGACCGTTATCATTCTCGACGAGGTACAGGAATTGCACGAGCGCCATCTCGAGGGAGTGACTTCCCTGCTCGCCGCTTGTACTGAGTATTCGACAGGTGTGTTAGTCTCTGTTAGGGCTCCTAGCCCATTTGGGACCCTAGGTGGGTTTGAGGAAGTCAGAATCAATGGACTGGACAGCGATGCGGCGGTTGAACTGCTCGCTGATGGAGTAGATGCAGAGATTGCCGAGCAGGTCGTCGAAGCTCTCGGCGGCCACCCTTTGGCACTTCATCTGTGGTCGCCAGAAGAGGATGTTCCCGGTGAAGGACAGGAAGTTCAGGAATTTGTTCAGAGTACTGTGCTTCGCCGATTAAGCGAGGCGGGACTTGCATCCTTGGATGAACTCAGCCTCGCACCGGTGCCCCTCTCCATAGCGGAATTATCTCAGGGAGACGGCACCGTCGAACTCGACGAGTCGGCGGTTCTTCGCTGGATGGACCAACTGGTCGAACCTCATCATCTGATTCGAAACGTCAGACGAGCCACAATCGCGACCGATGTGGCTCAGGATATTCACTCGCGCGGCGCTGAATTCTGGTCCCAGCGAGATGGCACTCGAGCCCGAAGAATGGAAGCTCATCATCGACTCAATTCCGGTGAGGAACTTGATTCTGAGTGGCTCGCTGAGAGCGTCGCTACGATATCAAGAGAGGATAGTGCAGCGGCGGCAGTACTGATTGAGGACGCGGTAGAGGCGAGCGGAGAAAATTCTCTGAGAATCGCCGCAATAGATCTCGCCTTTGAGCGAGGCGAGTCAGTAATCGCCTCGCAGCACATCGAATTGACTGAAGATAGCCCTCAGAAGCGTATGCGTGAGGCTCGCCTCGCGAGGTTGCGTGGAGATACTGCAGCAGCAGATTCCCTCGAACAGGAAGCGCTTGCAGACCTCTCTCCTTCAGAAGCCGTCCGCGCAGAGATTGCATCTCTGGTCCGAAGTCATGACGACCGCCTACCTGGACAACCAACGAAGCTTAACCAAGCAGCCATCGATACTGTCGACATCACCCGACTTCCCGAGTCTGCCCGTGCCTCAGCAAGTCTAGCTCTCGATCTCCTTCGCCACGCGGTCGCCATCGAGTCTGGTAGCGTCGAAATCGCGGCCAATGTCCGCTCCTCTCTCGTCGCTCAGATGGGTGAAGAACATCCGCGACTCGCTCTCATCGATCTGCGCGCACGCATCTCGGCAAATGCCGAAGGAGCCCTCGATGCGGCGCGTGAATTCATCGAATCATCAGAGGATGATATCGAGCGCATACGAGCGATTCACGCTGCGCTCGAAGCAACCTCACCTAATCCTCCGGAGTGGCTGACCCGTTCCCACGGCACAGTCGCTACCTCCCCACTACGCGCCGATATCGCCTCTCATCGTCGTATCGTCGCCCAGCGGTGGTACTGGAGAGGAGTCCTCGAACCGACGATGCGACTCTCTCATTGGCGGGAAGCCATCAGTCGATTCAAGTCGGCAGAATGCCCCGCTGCGGCAGCCGAATTGCTGCTTCGACTAACGCGTTCACTCTGAACAAAGAGTAAGATGCAATTCAGTGAAGCGGCACCAGCCGATCTTCATATCTGTGCGCCAATCAATGTGCGAGTCTCAGAGATTCCATCGATTGACCTGATGTCCTTGACGATGCAGCGAGTAAGTTCAGCCTCGTCTTCGGCTTCTACCTTGACAAATAGGTCGTGAACTCCGAAAACGATCCACTGCCCGCTTACACAGGACACATTAGAGACTGCGTCACGCACTTCTACTTCGCGACCAGGATCGGTGCTGATGAGTACGAATCCGACAGACATCTTTCACACCTCCACCGCGATTAGAGTCTCGGTTTGCTCGACTCCCGGAATCTTTCGAAATTCACCAATGAGCATCTTTGACATCTCCTTATCATCGCTGAAATCGATACGCGCCGCAAGGTCGTACTCACCGTAAACGACATGAGTTTCGACGACATTGTCGAGCGCCAGAAGCGCTTGGTAGACTTGCGATTCCATCATCGGTTTTGTCTTGATGAGAACGAAGGCGGTGCTCACGGTAATGACCTCTGTGTCCAGCCGCTCGACTGACCGTTTATGACTCCTACGCAGATGTTGTTCGATTCTGCATGACATGGTGTTTCCGACTATTTACGACGATGCTCTAGCCTACCAACTGGGGGGAAACAATACAACGAATGGGACGAGCCGATAGAGCCATGCGCGCGAGGCTCGACAACAACCGCCGCCTCGCATTCAGTATCATTACAGTGCTTCTGCTGTCTACCACACTTCCACTTGCAGCCAATGCTGCGACTGGCAAGACGACGACGGTTTGGTCGGGAACGGTCATCCTGCAGGATGGCTACACAGTCGGGGCTCAGGATGTATTGGTAGTACAGGCTGGGACGACGATTCGCCTCGGTGCTGACGAGGACATCACAGTAGATGGGAGAATTACGATTCAAGGAACTCAAACAAGTCCCGTCGTGCTGGAGTCGATTGTTGGAAATCACGACGGTTTCGTGTTCAATCAATCCAGTCAAGGTCTCGGTTCCTCGATTGATAATTTGACTATTATTGATGCTGAGTATGGAATTACGATTTACGGATCGAATCCTGTTCTAAGCAATGTCAGAGTCGAGAATGCTGACCGCGTGGCGGTGGATCTCTTCGATAGCGCCACGCCACGTATCTACGACCTTGTCATCGAGGGGGGTGGTCAAGATGTACACGGCTTTTCGAATAGTTGGAGATATGGTATCGGACTCTCAGTTGGCGCCTATTCAGCGCCTATAGTCGATGGACTGACCGTCAATGGACTCATCAGTCGGGGTATCAATTACTGGGGAAATTCTGGTGGAATGATATCGAATGTTGAAATCACCAATGTCTCGGGTGCGACCCTCGCTGTAGGGGCTGCTATGTGGATCGAAGATTCGCGCCCGCTGATCACCGATGTCAATATCGAAAGGAATGACAACGGAATCTACGTTCGACACATCACCTCAGGATGGATTACCCGTCCGACTTTCCATAGGACGGTCATTGAGGACAGCATGTACCGAGGTGTAATGATTGAGCAATACAATCACAGTCAATTTTCCAACCTACCCGCGCACGCGGTCTTCGTTGACCTTGAAGTGCGCGGAACAGGCGGCCCGAGCGCCAAGACGCCTGGACTCGGAATGGCCGCGTTCGAAATCAATACCAGCGGCGTCATAGTCGAGAACGCACTCATTGAGGACAATCCTGTTGTCGGATTCAAAGCATATCTGATTGGCTCTTCTACCATCATCAATGGACTCGAGTTGGACAATAACGGCAAACCTCTAGCAAATGTGCCGATCAATGACAAAGCTGGTCTATTCATGCGCAGTATCAATTGGGCACCAGTAATCAACGACCTCGTAGTCACTAATTCGTCAGGTCCTGGAATTTTGCTTTGGAAGGGCGGAGCGCAAGGTCAAGATTGGTGGTCTTCAGACAACGGAGCCAGTGGAGTCGATTTCCGTGAGTTCCACCCCGAAGTCACAATTCTGCGAAGTCACAACAATGCTGGCCACGGGGTCGCCGTCAGAGATTCGAGCAATGTCGAGCTGGCTTACGTCGTTACCTCGGGTAATGGGCTGGGCGCGGCGACTCCTGAAGCGGGAGCCGGATTATACTTCGATGAGGCCAATGATGTGATGAGTGGTGGTAAGAATGTCTCATGCTTCACTTGCATCTCGTCCGGCGACCAGCACGGTATCGTCGCACGTGATAGTATCGATTTGCAATTGTTATCTGTCGAGGTCCACGATCCGCTCAGCGGACCTGGACTCGACATCGACAATAGTGGATTACCTCGAGATGGGGAGATTATCATTGACGATATGCGAATTGACCTCAATAGCAGCGGTTACGCGATTGAACTCGAAGATGTCAACGCGATGATTGGAGGCCTTGACCTCTCTGGAAACAATGGAGGAGTCTACTGGCGCGCTGGAGATGATTACACCTCAAGTCTCTCATCAAGCACGATTTCGGGAATTGGGGGAACTTGCTTCGACCTCGTCGATCACACTGAATTGCTCGTTCACAACCTCGGTCTTGCTTGCTCGACAGGTTCGCGACCGAGCATCGAATCCAGCTTCGTCAATCTCACAGATTCGGGCTTCATATCAGGAAGTGCGCACGAGACTACATTCCATCTCGAAGCCTCGAGCCATGTGAGGTGGATTTCATCTGGCTCAATCTCCGAACCTTCGTTTGGAGAATCAGATAGCATACTCGACATCATGTGGTTTATCGAGACTCACGCAGTCAATCAATTGTCCCGACACATCCCTTTAGCGGAGGTGAATATCTCATTCGAATCTTGGGAGTCTGAGGAATCGACAAGCCTTCCGTATCGCGGTTTCGAAACACTTGGTCCCTTTGTAGGGGCACGCTGGATGCCCTCACAAGGTTGGTCTCAGGACAATATCGCTTACGTTGGCTGTGATTATGATGGGATTCACAATGACACGGCGGCTGTGACTCTAGATGCCGACCTAGTTGTCTATTGTCGACTTGATTTGTCTAATCAGCCGCCGTTCATCATTTGGACAACGCCTGAGGATGAAGAGGAGTTCCCCAGTGGGTCTTCAGTGATTCTAGATGCGGCAGCTTCCTGGGATTTGGATGATGACCCACTGACCTTCATTTGGACCAGCAGCCTCGACGGAGACCTACACGCCTCCTGCTTTGGAACTCTTCCCGCAGGCGATAACGGCTCATACTTCGTGACGAATAATCCACCCGAGACTGCCGATGGCTGCCTCTCGGATGGTGAGCAAGAGATTACCCTCGAGGTCTGCGACAGTGAGAATCACTGTGTAAGCGAGACGCGTACAATTGAGTTGTTCAATCGGCCACCTTCCCTGTCGGTTTCGACCTCACCTGGTATCTCATCTTGGGGAATCATGCACCTCGGTCGAACTGCCAACGCGACAATTTCACTAGATGGTAGCAGCGATCCGGAGAATGACCCGCTGACTTGTTGGATCGAGACGAATTATGGTTTCTCGACACCAACCGATGAAGGATGTCCAATGTTATTCGACCTCGCCTTCCCCGGCGCACCGACACAATTCACGCTGACAATTCATCTCTCGGATGGAAATAATCCCGATGTGACTTGGAGCTTCGATGTGAGGTTGTTTAACGAGATTCCGGTGGCAGAATTCGATGTGCTGAGAGCCGGCGAGACCTCTGCCCATGTAGTTTATCTCGACGGAACGATGGTCAGTGATCCTGAGGGCGATGAGGTCAGATTCGAGTTTTGGAGTGACCTTGATGGACTACTAGCCGAAGGCACGACGCCGGACTTTACCATCGAATGGCAAGGCTGGCTCACAAAGGGATTACACACCATCACGATGTACACCAGTGATGATCGCTCGGCTCACAGTAATACCTGGAATTCCGCTTCCACTCAAGTCAGAGTCAACAACTCAGCGCCTGCCGCTGTCATAGCCCAACCGGCTGACCAAACACTCACAGATTCAGGCGAAATAATTCGCTTTGATTCAACTGGATCGGGTGATTGGGACCTTGCCTGTGGCGACTTACCTGACAATGGCTCCGGCTTCGTCTGTAGTCCAACAGCGGCATCGAGCAACGACCTCGTCAGTGTCGTTTGGACATCTGACAGATTGCTCGAGCCGATTGGTAGCGGTTGGGTCCTTGATGCTCGACTGCCGAAAGGATACCACACTGTTACACTCACAGTCGACGATGGATCGGGTAATGCTGACAGCACATCCATCGTCGTCAGAGTCGAGGAATCAGCACCAATCCTCGTCCTCGACTCACCGATACCAGACGCCGAAGTCTACTCGAATGGACCAGTTCTTTTCGACTTCCGTCGGTCCTTCGACCCCGATGGCGATGACTTCACCGTCACCGTCACATCCAATCTGCTCCTCGAACCAATCCTCGAAGACAAGACCACTGAGTATTGGTACAACGATTACTTACCTGCTGGTGAGCACGAATTAACCTTCGAACTCAGAGACTCAACCAACCGAGTAAGAACTCATACTCAGACCCTTATCGTGATGGAGACTGGACCGGTCGCAGTAATTGATGGATTACTCGATGGACAATACATATCTCCTGGAACGGAACTCACACTCGATGGCACGCAGTCCTACGATTATGACGACGACATCGTACTCTACCAATGGACTACCAATGATGGTACGATGCTCGGTGACCGCGATATCATCGAGGTCACCTTCAATCCTGGCCTAATTCGCATCGACTTACTGGTAAAGGATTCTCGAGGGATCACCTCGACAACCTCAGTCAACCTGACCATTGGATCCTCGTCTCCAAGCCTATCTAACATGCAAATCGACCCCATGGAAATCGATTTGGACGAATCAACCCTAGTCACAATCACAGTGAGGCTGGAAGATCCAGACGGAACCACTCAAGTTGTGCTCGGTGTGATGAAAGAGGGTGGCGACGAGCTTCCTCTGACCTTCCAAGACGACGGTATGCGTGGAGACGAAACCGCCGATGATGGAATCTGGACCTACGTTGGTACTTGGCGTATCGAGGACCCTGGCTGGGTCAAGATCGAGGTCTGGGCAATAGATGGCGAATTCTCTAGCCCTGCCCTCGTTGAAGTTCTAACAGTTGAAGAGCCCCAATCGACCAATCTCCTGACTTGGTTGATGGGAAGTGGATTACCATACTTCATCGGCGTTTTGGTTATCTTAATCCTCGCTGGTATGGCCTATCAAAAGAAGCGCAGTGAGGCGATTCAACGTGATCTTGACATGATTGAATCGTGGTCAACCTTCAACCCAAGAGAACTCGATGACGAGTTTGATGAAGACTGAATCAACGTCTGCTGTCGACGAATGATTACTCAGGACCCCATTGCGTGACCTGACGAGTCAAGCCGAGGCGATGAGTGAAGAGGAAGCGCAAGTTGAGTAGACCATCGCCCCATGTGTTGATTTCGGCCTCGCCGACGCGAGGTCGGTAAGGAACACTGACCTCTGCAGTCTTCTTCTTGCCGAGGTAACGTCGAGCACGTATCTTGAACTCTTGAGAAAGTGGCATGCCATCGTGCTTCGGGCGAACTCGCTCGTCCTCGAAAATCGACTTGCGGAAAACCCACATTCCACTCTGGGAATCGTGTACACCATACCAGTAGAGCAGCGTTGCAGTAGTCGAGAGGACCCAGTTACCGAAGCCGTGTAGGCCAGGCATTGCACCTTCCTCAGCGCGTCGTAGACGGTCGCAGGTAATCCACTGAAGATCCTCTTCGATGAGTTTCTTGACTAGCGCAGGAACCTCTTCTCCGGGATAAGTGCAGTCAGCATCCATGGTGATGATAATCTGGCCAGGGGCCATCGCAAATCCTGTCTTGTAGGCGCGCCCGTAACCCTTGCGTGGCTCCAGATACACAGTCGCTCCCTCTTGCTCGGCCAACTCTCGCGTACGGTCGCTCGAGTTCCCATCAATGATTAGGAAGTCGAGCTTTTCGCACCAGCCATCGTTCGGGACTGAGCGGATGGTATCGACGATGGCCGCCTCCTCGTTTCGAGTTGGGATGACCACAGTGACGTGAACAGGTAGCGTTTCTGACATCTGAATCGAATTCGGCGACCTAACGGACCGCTATGAATGATACTGGCGCTCGGACTCGGGCGGTTCGAGACACTTCGAATGGGAGATTGGCGAGGAAGTGGCACTGCTCAAGACGGATTGTGCGCGACGCGAAGCCCATTCGATTGAAATGAGCGTTCGGAGAGCGCGACTCGGTTGGAATGGGTCTGCACATCGCTATGCTGTCTGCCGAGTACCCTCCTAGATGGGGGGGAATGGGCTCGACTGTATTCCATCTCTCAGCTGCTTTGGTCGAATTGGGTCACCGCATTACCGTCATCACTCGCAAAGGCGGCGGTCAGTCTCCAGTGCAAGCCGGAGTCTCGGTGCGAGAGGTCAATTGGCTGTATGCACCGATGGCTTTCACCAAATCCTATGGCAAGCATGCTCTTGCCGACCTCAAGACATTGCATTCGACCGATGTGGTCGATATTGTCCACCTCCACTGTCCCATGATATCGTGGACAGCGGCGCAGTTCGCTGATTGCCGCGAAAATGTTGCGCCGATTGTCTCCTCTCTCCACGGCTCCTGGTTGGGCGAGCGAGACGGCTTGAGAACCGCCGCTGCCCAGAAGGAGGCCGCTGTTTGGGCAAATCCGAATGATCTAGCAATTCTTCTCAGCGCTGGTCATTACGCCAAGTACGAGAGGGCTGCGCTGGCGGGCTCGGACATCTGTGTCGCCAATTCCGAGGCCACAAAGTCTGACTTTCTCGATCGTTACTCACCCTCATCAGATTGGAATTGCGAAGTCATCCATTGGGGTGTCGACACCGAGATGTTCTATCCATCCGACGAAGCACGCGAGACCGAGACACGGCTCCTGCTCGCAGTCGGGCGACTCGCCGCGCGCAAGGGATACGGCTCTCTGCTGCGCGCCTTCGCCGAAGTAAAGAAGCGGCAGCCGAACACAGAATTACTCATCGTCGGCCGCGGCGACTTGCGCCGTAGGCTTGAGAAACAGGCGAAAAAACTCGGTATCGCTG
>Ga0208764_10000646_pt1 | contig 22393 bp, 20 predicted proteins | sample ETNtaG_18_FD_185762 | JGI IMG/M metagenome (GOLD analysis project Ga0208764, IMG submission 185762) | Marine microbial and viral communities from oxygen minimum zone, Eastern Pacific Ocean - ETNP201302SV91 (SPAdes) (version 2) | ecosystem: Environmental > Aquatic > Marine > Oceanic ... | reverse complement strand
TTGAGATTCCCCAAGCACAAATCCTATCCAATATCTGTTAATATCTGAAAGTGAATCTGAATAAGTTTCATCAAATTTAATGCCACTTGACATTTGTAATAGCTCTCGTATTTTTACGCCATTATATCCTGATGAACTTAGCTCTGGAAGATATTTTTCTACATTATCCTCAATACTTTTTATGTAACCCTCTTCAATAGCAATTCCCATAAGCGCAGAAACAAAAGATTTAGCTACTGACCAAGAAATATGTCTAGTATCTTTTTTTTGCCCCAAATAATAAGATTCAAATGAAATACTATCTTTATGTAAGACGAGTAAACCTTGCGTATAAGAAGAATCTAGATACTTTTTTGTGTTTAATATGTTATCGTCGTATTCAAATTCTTTAGGAAGTTCAACCCCTTCTCTTTGAGGAAAAACGAAGATTTTATCAGAATTATATATTTCTTTAGTATCGAAATATTGATTCATCTTTAGGTATGTATCACCAAAATTCTCAAAGTTTAGTGCAACATTTATTTCTTCCATTCTTTCTGTATTACTTACAGATGAGCAAGACGAGAAGAGAAATAAAAAAATAAATAATTTGAAGTGATTCATTTTTTTAGAAGTATATTTTTTATTCTTTTCTCTGATACAATCCTTTTATAGTTTTCAGAAATAGTAAATAAGTTCTTATTTAATGATTCTCTATCATTTTCAATTGTTCTTATAAGTAAATCAACTTCTTGATTTTCAAAATCAGTATTATTTTTTGAGTCTTTAAAATATTTTAATCTGTCATATTTTGCTATTACATTAGACTGAAGTTTAATAGTTTCTTGAAGTAGATTTTTAATTTCATTATCTTCTCCAGATAAGACTTCATTAAACACAGATAAGACAGCTCCACTTGCTCCAATAATTGGTCCTGCTAGTCTAAATCCTTTTCTAGAAACTTCCGAATTTGAAGCTAAAACTCCTACTACTCCTCCTAAAAAGGTTATTGCTGCAGCTGAAAAAGTCCTAATTTTTCTATTATTTTTCGATTTAGCTTCTATCCATTTTAAATTTTCATTGATACCATCAAGTTCATTTTGTTGGTTAGTTAGTTCTTTTAATAGAATATTGATTTTTTCTTGAACTTTTTCTGGATTTAATGAATTTAAAACAACTACTTCCAATGTACTTTGAGATGAAAGGCCTGATATATCAGTAGCTTTTAATTGCAAATTATAATTTTGGGATCCATTAGATTTTGTTACATGTTCATAATCGGGACGGAACTTAATCATTTTATTTTTACTATCAAGAATCATGTCTCTAGGAAATTGTGCTCCAACATTTTCAATTACAAATGAGTCGTTAACATTTGGATCTTCTACTGGAATCTTATATTCATGATATTTACCTTCTTCCACTACCCATTTAGAAGTTTTACCAAAAATAGGAGCATAATTTTTTTCTGAATAAATGATTTTGAAAGTATCAGTATCAAATTTTTCAGGATTATTTTTTTTATATACCTTCATAACAAAGGAGAAAGTTTTTTCCAAAACTTTAATTTCATTGGGATCAATAGTCCAACTAATTTTACCATCTATAGGATTAAATTCGTTGATTGGTGCATCTGTATCTAGAGAAAACAAGACTCCATCATCATCCCCATCAGATATTATAGGTATATAAACAAAATTGTATTTTTCTCTAATGATTTTATCTATTTGTTTGTTTAAAATTTTAGGAGGATAATCTAAATTGGTTATTTCAATTGTTAGATTATACTTAGAAATTTCTCCAGATAAATTATTTGCAAAGAGATTCCAAGTAATGAATTTATTTAGAGCTTGAGTGTTATCAGGTATAAAATCAAAATATATTTTTTTTGATGCTTTATCATAAACTATTTTTCCATTATTTAAAACCCTATAATTTTGATTGTCGTTAAAAAAATAATTAAAAATAATTTCATCATTAGAGTTAATTGATAATTCCATTTCTAAAGTATCTCTTTCATTTAGCATTACATTATAGCTTTGTTTTTTAGGCTCAATTTTTATGGATTTATTATTTACTTTTATCCGATCTATGATGAATGGAATGTCAGAATTTGATATTTCTTTTTTAAGTATTTCAACTTTTGTTGTAACATTATCTTTAGTAATTTCAGTTGAATCTCCAGAAGCTTGACTATAGCTTTTTGTTTGAAATAATAAAAATAAAAATATAATTAAAAGAAACTTTGATATTACATTCATCAACTTTTTGATTATTTATCAAATATTTATTGACTAAGTTATAATTTTGATCAAATTAATAAAATTTCATACAAAATAAATTTTAAATTATGAATTTAATTTTTTCAGTTTCAATTTTTTTAATTCTATCTATTTATCAAAATACAACTAATTGGGAATTAAAAAAAAATCAAGATAATATTAAAATTTATACAAGAAATTTAAATACTGGAATAAAGGAATTTTTAGGTGAAACGATAGTAAATGACAATATAGATAATGTTTTTTCATTCATAATGGACTTTAACAAAGCAAATAAATGGATGTATAAGATTAATTCCAGCAAAATTATCTCACCTATAAATGAAAAAAAAATTTATGTATATTTTACTATTAAGATTAACTGGCCTTTTCAAGATAGAGATTTAATTATGGAAGTATCTAATACAAAAGAGGAAAAACTTATTAAAATAAAATTAAAATCTCAATCAAACTTTATTCCTTTAAATGATAAATATACTAGAATTATAAACTCAAATTCGACTTGGACACTTGAGTATTTAGATAAGTTAAAAACGAAAATTTCTCTTCAGTCCGATTCAGATATTCGAGGAATTCCTTCTTGGATTACAGATCTATTTATAACTCAGAGTCCACTATATGCAATGAAAAACTTACAAAAAGAATTTAATTAAATTCTTTCAATATCTGCTCCTAGGTTTTTTAACCTATTTTCAATATCACTATAACCTCTATCAATTTGATTTACATTATCAATAATACTTTCACCTTCAGCGGAAAGTGCAGCAATTAATAATGAAACTCCAGCTCTTATATCTGGAGAAGACATCCTTATACCTTTAAGATTATGATTTCTGTTTAACCCAATAACGGTAGCTCTGTGAGGATCACAAAGAATAATTTGTGCTCCCATTTCAATCAGTTTATCAACAAAAAAAAGTCTACTTTCAAACATTTTTTGATGTATCAAAACTGTTCCTTTTGCCTGAATGGCTGTAACAAGTGCTATGCTCAATAAATCGGGAGAAAAACCTGGCCAGATTGCATCAGAAATGGTCATAATTGAACCATCAATAAATGACTCTATTTCATAGTTTTTTTGACTTGGAATTAAAATATCATCATTTTTAAATTTTATATTAACACCTAACCTTCTAAAGGTATCAGGAATTATACCTAAATTTTTAATAGATGCATTTTTTATTGTTATTTCTGATCCTGTCATTGCTGCTAAACCAATAAAACTACCAATTTCAATCATATCAGGTAAGATTGAATGAATTGTTCCATGAAGTTCTTTAACTCCAGTAATTTTAATCATATTTGACCCAATACCAGATATTTTTCCTCCCATTGAATTGATCATCAAACAAAGTTGTTGAATATATGGTTCACAAGCAGCGTTATATATAGTTGTAGTACCTTCAGCTAAAACCGATGCCATAATAACATTTGCTGTTCCAGTCACAGAGGCTTCATCAAGTAAAATATATTTTCCTGTTAATTTTTTTGTTGAAATTTTATAAGAGAGATTTTTATTATTGTAACTAAACCTTGCTCCTAATTCTTTAAGACCATTTAAATGTGTATCTATTCTTCTTCTACCAATTTTGTCTCCTCCAGGTTGTGGGAATGAAGCAACTTTAAATCTTGCAAGAAGTGGTCCAACTAACATAATAGAGCCACGAATTTTTGAAGCTTTTTCAAAAAAAATATTAGAGTTTAAGTATGAAAGATTTATTTTATTCGATGAAAAAGAAAAAGAATTTTTAGAATTTTTTTCAACTTTTACTCCTAATTCTTTTAATAGTTCGATTAACATCATTACATCTTTAATATCAGGTATATTATTAATTGTAATTTTATCAGATGTTAGTAGGGTAGCTGAAATTACCTGAAGAGCTTCATTTTTAGCTCCTTGTGGCATGATTTCACCATTTAATTTTTTACCCCCAAAAATTCTAAATGAATCCATTATCCTCTTTTTCTTCTAAAAGGTTTCATGGTTTTTGGTCTTGAAAATTTTCTATGATAAGATTTTGATCCTCTTTCTCTAGTGTTTTTATAAAAGAGATTAAGTTCTTCAACTTTTTTGATGTCAATATCTAGTTTACCATTTGAAAGTTCTTTTATATTATCTATAATAACTTTATTATCAATAGTTTCTTTGTTCCACATACCAAAAAAAGATTTCATTATTTTTCCAATGTGAATAATAGCGGATTCTTTTTCTTTGGAATCTTTTATTTTACATGCTTCTTCAATTAAAAGTTCTATTTTTTTCCCGTAATGTCTGAACCTAATTACATTTTTTGGATATTCTAATCTTTCAATACCTTTTAATTTGTCCAATTCTGGTTGAGGATAAGGACTATTAACATCAAGTTCAAAGTTTGACATGATATGCAAATCATCCCATAATTTTTGTTCTATATCGTTTTGACTTTTTAACTCTGGGTGAGCCATATTCATAAGTTTAACAAGCAATTTTGATAAATTTGATCTCTTTTCTTTTTCTTTAATACTTTTAACATAATCAATTAACTTATGAAAATTTCTTCCATATTCTCTTAAAACTAATTTTTCTCTTGTTGTATTATATTCCATTTTTTAAAACTTTTTCCAAAACTAAGTAATTTTTTTTTTAATTATGTATTAGATTCCTTTACTTATTTTATAAAAAATTTATGGATTACATATCTCAATTAAATAAATCCCAAAAAGAAGCTGTTTTAAATGTCGAAGGACCCAGTTTAGTTATTGCAGGTGCCGGTTCAGGCAAAACTAGGGTTTTAACTTATAGAATTGCGCACTTAATTAAAAAACATAATATAGATCCTTTTTCAATTTTAGCTTTAACATTTACAAATAAGGCATCCAATGAAATGAAGGATAGAATTGAGAAAGTTGTCGGCACAGACGCTAGAAACTTATGGATGGGAACTTTTCATTCAGTTTTTGCTAGAATTTTAAGAGCTGAAGGCAATAAAATTGGATATCCTTCAAATTTTACAATTTATGATACTCAAGATTCTAAATCTTTGATCAAGAGTATAGTTCAAGAATTAGGTTATGATAATAAACTTTATAAAGAAAACTATATTTATAATAGAATATCAAATGCAAAAAACAGATTAATTTCTTACAATGAATATCTGAATAATAAAATTATTCAAGAAGAAGATATATCCTCTTTAAGACCTAATACCGGCATTATTTATAAAACATATGTTAAAAGGTGTTTTAAATCACAGGCAATGGATTTTGATGATTTATTATTTAACACAAATATTTTATTCAAGGATCATACTGATATCCTAAATAAATATCAACAAAGATTTCATTATGTTTTGATTGATGAATTTCAGGATACAAACTTTTCACAATATTTAATAACAAAAAAACTATCTGCTGTCAAAAGAAATATTTGTGTAGTTGGAGATGATGCTCAAAGCATTTATGCATTTAGGGGAGCTGATATTAATAATATCTTAAATTTTGAAAAAGACTATCCTGAACTTAACTTAATTAAATTAGAACAAAATTATAGATCAACAAAGAATATAGTTGGGGCAGCTAATTCAATTATAAAAAATAATTCATCCAAAATAAGTAAAAGTATATGGACTGATAATGAAGAGGGAGAATTAATTTCTATAAAAAAATCTTTTTCGGATAATCAAGAAGGAAAAATGGTTGCTTCATTAATTTTTGAAGAAAAAAATAAAAATCATTTTTCAAATTCAAATTTTGCAGTATTATATCGTACAAATAGTCAATCAAGATCAATTGAAGAGGCATTAAGAAGAATTGGTATTGAATATAAGGTTTATGGAGGAATATCATTTTATCAAAGAAAAGAAGTAAAAGATTTAATAGCATATTTAAGGTTTACAATTAATCAAAATGATGAACAGTCTTTGAGAAGAATAATAAATTTTCCAAGGAGAGGAATTGGCAAAAATACATTGGAAAAAATCATTCTTATTGCTAATGAAAATAACCTTAAAATATGGGATGTTATTTTAGATGCTAAAAAATACTTTAGTTCAAGAGCTACAACTCAATTAGAGAAATTTTCTGATTTGATTAAAGGTTTTATTATTTTTTCCCAAAATAACGATGCTTATTCATCAGCTTCTCATATCTGCTCTCTGTCAGGTTTAACAAAAGAGTTTTATGATGATAAAACGATTGAGGGTTTAAATAAATATGAAAATATTCAAGAACTTCTTAATTCAATAAAAGAATATATAGATACTGATAATAAGGGGTCATCGATAGATTCTTTTCTTCAAGAAATTGCATTATTAACAGATCAAGATTCTGAAAATAATAATGAAAATTTTGTGTCCCTTATGACAGTTCATATGGCAAAAGGTTTGGAGTTTGAAGTTGTTTTTATTGTTGGCATGGAGGAAGACTTATTTCCATCTCAAATGATGTTAAGTTCTAGAAATGATCTTGAAGAAGAAAGAAGATTATTTTATGTTGCTATAACAAGAGCAATGAAACAATTATATATAACGTATTCAAATACAAGATATAGATATGGGATTCTCAAAGAATGTCAACCAAGTAGATTCATTGAAGAAATGGATAAAAACCATGTTGAAAACTCATTTGGGAAAATTAAAAATAGAAGTTTTGTTAAAAATTTAATTTCTGATAAAAAAAATAAAATTGAAAATAATATTATTCATACTCCATCTAAAAACTTTGTTGAAAGTGATTTAAATACTTTAAAAGAGGGTATGGAAATTGAGCACAAAAAGTTTGGCTATGGTTTAATTAAAAGTATTGATAAAACTCAAAATCACCAAAAAGCAATTGTAAATTTCAAATTAGTAGGTGAAAAAACATTATTATTGAGTTTTGCTAGGTTAAGAATAGTTAAATAAATGAAAATTTTAGGAATAGATATAGGGGGTTCAGGCATTAAAGGAGGTATTGTTAATACGAAGTCTGGAAAATTAATTTCTCAGAAAATTAGATTTGAAACGCCTTCTCCATCTTCCCCAAAAAAGGTTATAAAAAAAATTAAAAAAAATATAATTAAAGAATTAAATTGGAATAAGTATGTTGGATGTGGTTTTCCAGGAATTGTATCAAAAAATAAAATCTTATCTGCTGCAAATGTTAGCAAAAAATGGGTTGGGGTTGATGTTAGTAAAAGAATTTCAAGAAAAACAGGTTGTGAATCTTTTGTTTTAAATGATGCTGATGCAGCGGGTTTGGCTGAGATGAAATATGGTTCTGGTAAAAATAAAAAAGGAACAGTTTTAATGATAACTGTCGGTACTGGAATTGGAACTTCAATATTTATTGATGGCACATTGGTTCCAAATATTGAATTTGGTCATTTAAAAATGTACGGCGATTGTGCTGAAAAATATGCTTCAAATTTAGTAAGAAAACAATTAGACCTTTCAATTAATGACTGGTGTACTAGATTTAACGAATACATTAAATATGTAGAGGATTTAATATCACCAGATTTAATTATTTTTGGAGGAGGAATAAGTAAATATTTTAGTGAATATAATTCTTTACTAAAATCTAGATCAAAAATATTACCAGCAAAGTTAGAAAATGATGCTGGTATAATAGGTGCGGCACTTTATACAAGTTTATCTTTAGAATAAACTTCTTCGTAACCTGAATCAATTTTCAGTTTTTTTTGTTCTGAAGCTAAATTTGCTAGTCTATCACACCTTTCATTTTCTATTAAACCATTATGCCCTTTCACCCATTCAAATTTTATGTTATATTTTTTGTATAGAGGTATAAATCTTTTCCATAGATCTACATTCATTTTCTTTTTAAAATTTTTTTTTTCCCAATTCCATAACCATCCTTTTTCAACCGATTCTACAACGTATTTTGAATCTGAGAATATTTTAATTTGTAAATTATTTTCATTTAGAGCTTCTAATGCTTTAATGACTGCAAGAAGTTCCATTCTATTATTTGTAGTATTTTTGAAACCTTGACTCATTTCTTTTCTATTCTTTTTGTAAATCAATACTGCTCCATATCCGCCAGGACCCGGATTACCTCTACTTGATCCATCAGTATAAATTTTTATCATTTAAATTTTATTTTGATATAAAATATTGAATAGCTAATTCATACCCTTTCATACCTAACCCTGAAATAATTCCTACAGAAACTTCAGATAAATAACTATTTTGCCTGAACTCTTCCCTAGATAAAATATTTGATATATGTACTTCAAGACAAGGAGTAGTAATTGATGATATTGCATCTCTAATTGCTATTGAAGTGTGAGTAAAAGCTCCGGCATTTATAATAATTCCATCATAAGAAAATCCAATTTCTTGTATTTTTTCAATAATTTGTCCTTCATGATTTGATTGATATTGTTCTAAGGAAATGTTATTATACTTAGATTGAAGTTCATCAAAAAATGATTCAAAAGATTTATTTCCATAAATTTTTTTTTCCCTAACTCCTAAAAGGTTTAGATTAGGACCATTAATTATTATTAATTTCATCCGATAAATTTATAAAATAAAGATAAAACAATGTCAAAATTTTATTTAAATGATTATTATTCTTATTTAAAATTGGAAAGATCCTTATCCGAAAACTCAATTTCTGCATATTTGAATGATGTGAAAAAATTAAGAAGTTTTATTAAAATAAAAAAAATTGAAATAGATCCTGATAATATAGATATAGTTATAATCAATGATTTTTTAGAATATTTAAATGAATTGGGTATTTCATCTTTTTCCCAAGCAAGAATAGTATCAGGACTAAAATCTTTTTTTAAATTTCTCATTTTAGAAGAAAAAATTTCTAAAGACCCAATGGATTTAATTGAATCACCTAAATTAAAGAGAAAACTACCTGAGGTTTTATCTCTTGAGGATATTAATATTTTATTAGAAAGTATAGATTTATCTTACATGGAGGGAGTTAGAAATAGAGCAATAATTGAAACTCTTTATAGCTCAGGTTTAAGAGCATCGGAATTAGTTAATTTATCTATTCAAAATCTTTTTTTAGATGTAGGATTTATTAAAGTTGTTGGGAAAGGATCAAAAGAAAGATTAGTTCCAATAGGCAAACATGCAATAAAGTATATTAACATGTATAAAAACGAATACAGAAAAAATAAAAAAATAACTAAGGGAAATGAAGGTTTTTTATTTTTAAATAGATATGGAAGAAAACTTTCTAGAGAAATGATATTTTTAATTATAAAAAAAATATCTAAAAAGTTATTATCAAATAAAAATGTAAGTCCTCATACATTTAGACATTCTTTCGCTACTCATTTAATTGAAGGTGGGGCAGATTTAAGAGCAGTTCAGGAAATGTTAGGTCACGAATCTATCACAACAACTGAAATTTACACTCATCTTGATAGAGAATACTTAAAGCAAGTTATAAAAGAATTTCATCCTAGGAGTTAATGGAAGTATATTTGCACTATGTACAAGTTGGTAATTAGGCCCTTACTTTTTTTATTTCCTCCAGAATTCATTCATAATTTATCATTTTACATAATTAAGATAATTTGTAAAATTCCCTTTGTGACCTTTATTTTGAAAAACAAATTCTCTCTCAATAATAAAAGTTTAAATAAAAAAATTTTCAATTTAAATTTTAAGAATAGTATTGGTTTAGCTGCTGGGTTCGATAAAAATGCACTTTTAATTAAAGAGCTTTCATTATTTGGTTTTGGTCATATTGAAATTGGAACTGTTACTCCAAAACCTCAGAATGGAAACAAGAAACCAAGGTTATTTAGATTAAAGAGTGACAAGTCTTTAATTAACCGAATGGGTTTTAATAATGATGGGGTAGAACTAATTGCAAAACGATTAGAAAATTCAAATGCAGATTGTATCATAGGAGCTAATATTGGAAAAAATAAAGATACTTTAAATCAAGATGCATGGAAAGATTATTTGTTTTGTTTTAAAAAACTTTTCCATTTAGTAGATTATTTTGTTGTTAACGTTAGTTCTCCGAATACTCCAGGCTTAAGAAAACTACAAAACAAAAATTTGTTATCTGATTTATTAAATAATTTGCAAAAAGAAAATAAAAAACATAAGTTTAAAAAACCTATTTTACTAAAAATCTCACCGGATAGTTCTTTAAATGAAATTGATGATATCATAACTGTTGTTGAAAAGTCAAAAATTAATGGCATTGTAGCTACAAACACTTCTATTGATAAAAGTATTCTATCTAATTCTAAAACATTTGAGGAAGGAGGAATTAGTGGTAAAGGGATACATAAAAAATCTACAGAAATTATTAAATATATTTCAAAAAAAACAAATCATAGATTGCCAATTATAGGTGTGGGGGGCATTTCTGATCATAAAACTATGATTGAAAAATTTAATGCCGGAGCTTCTTTAGTCCAGATTTACACAGGATGGATTTATGAAGGACCAAGTTTAGTTAAAAGAATGAATAAAATTATGGTTAATGAATTATCAAAAAACTAATCTATTTGTTTAATTTGTAAAAAAAATTATGTCTGAGAGTTTTTATAGTAATGAAGAATTAGATGATCGAACTTCTGATTCAAAAAGCATTAAGGATAAAGTTAAAATAGTATTTGGATCACTTTTTCTATTTTTTTCCATATTTATTCTGTTTTCTTCTATTTCTTTTTATTTCACTGGAAAATTAGATTTTGATTTAATAGTATCAGATGTTTCTGTATTAAATGCAGGAACAGAAGTTGAGAATTGGTTGGGGTATTTTGGGGCTTTTATATCTCATTACTTAATATATGAAGGTTTTGGTATTGCTTCAATACTTTTAGTTCCTTTATTTTTATGTATTGGTTTAAAATTAGTATTTAGAGATTTTAACTTTTCCATTTCTAATATCTCATTTTTCAGTGTTTTTTTTATAATATGGATTACTTTATTAATGGGCTTTGTATTAACAATATTTGAGAATAATCAATTCCTTTCATTCTATTCAGGAGAGGTTGGTCATAATTTAGCTCTATTATTTCAAAATTTATTTGGTTTAGCTACTCCTTTAATTTTGTTGCTATTTCTATTTCTTTTTTTTATATATCAATTTAAGATATATTCATTTTCTATTCCTATCTCTTTTTTTAACTTTTCATTTTTAAAAAATAAAGAGACTATTATTGAAACTGATCAATCTGAAGAAAAAATAATTGAAAATGAGGCAAGTGAAGATGAAGAAATTGAATCAAATAATAAGGAATATAATAAAGATGAAGATTTAAATGATGATGAAGAAATTAGTGAAGATTTAAGTATTAAAAAAGAAAAAATAGAAACTAAAAAAATCACACCATCTGTTGATAAATCAGTAGAAAAAGAAAATTCAGATGATTTAGAATTAAAAGTTGAAAAATTTGATGATCCTGAAAGATTATCAAAAATTGATATATATGATCCAAAATTAGATTTGTCTTCTTACAAGTATCCAAAACTAGAATCACTAAAAGATTATCCCGACAAAAAAATTCAAGTTTCTAAAGATGAGTTAGAGTCAAATAAGGATAAAATAGTTGAAACCTTAAAAAACTTTAAAATTGAAATTGCGAAAATTAAAGCAACTATTGGACCAACAGTTACACTTTATGAGATTGTTCCAGAAGCTGGTATTAAGATTTCTAAGATTAAAAATTTAGAAGATGATATAGCTTTAAGTTTGTCTGCACTTGGAATTAGAATTATTGCTCCAATACCTGGAAAAGGAACCATTGGTATTGAAGTTCCAAACAAAAATAGACAAATGGTTGATTTGAAATCTGTAATGACAACAGAAGCATTTGTTAAAAGTGATTATGATTTACCTGTTATTATGGGCAAAACAATTTCAAATGAAGTTTATGTTTCTGATTTAACAAAAATGCCACATATATTGATTGCTGGAGCAACAGGTCAAGGAAAATCTGTAGGATTAAACGTAATGTTAGCTTCACTTTTATATAAAAAACATCCATCTCAATTAAAGTTTGTATTGGTTGATCCAAAGAAAGTTGAATTAACATTGTTTAATAAAATTGAAAAACATTTTTTGGCAAAACTACCTGATAGTGAAGAAGCTATAATAACAGAAACAAAGAAGGTTGTACATACATTAAATTCATTATGTATAGAAATGGATGTTAGATACAATTTATTAAAAGATGCACAGGCAAGAAATATAAAAGAATACAATACAAAATTTGAAAAGAGGAAATTAAATCCTAAAGAAGGACATAGGTTTTTACCATATATAGTTTTAGTTATTGATGAGCTAGCTGATTTGATGATGACTGCTGGAAAAGAAATAGAAAACCCAATAGCAAGATTAGCTCAACTTGCTAGAGCTATAGGTATACATTTAGTAGTTGCTACTCAAAGACCTTCTGTAAACGTTATTACTGGTGTTATAAAGGCTAATTTTCCAGCTAGATTATCTTTTAGGGTAACATCAAAAGTAGATTCTAGAACTATTTTAGATATTGGTGGAGCTGAACAATTAGTTGGTATGGGAGATATGTTACTTTCAAATGGATCTGATTTAGTTAGATTACAAGGTCCATTCATTGATACTGAAGAAATAAAGAATATTTGTGTTTGGATTGGTGATCAAAGAGGTTATGAGTCAGCATATCAACTTCCAGAATATGTTGATGAGAATGAAAAATCCATCAAGGAAGTTGATTTATCTGATAGAGATGCTCTATTTGAGGAGGCTGCTAGACTATTAGTATTACATCAGCAAGGAAGTACTTCACTTATTCAGAGAAAACTTAAATTAGGGTACAATAGGGCAGGAAGATTAATTGATCAATTAGAATCTGCAGGAATTGTTGGTCCTTTTGAAGGAAGTAAAGCCAGGGAAGTATTAATTCCTGATGAGTATTCTTTAGAAAAATTATTAAACGAACTTGAATGATTTTACGTATATTAATAAAAAAACAAACTGATGAATAGATTAATTTTAGTAATTTCTATGATAATTAATTTTACTTTTATTGAGAATACTTTATCTCAAGAAAATGATAAGAAAGCTATTCAAATATTAGATAAAATGAGTGGCTTATATAAAAGTATGTTCAGTTTCTCTTCCACATTTGAATATTCAATGATTAATCTAGATGAAAATATTGAAGATTCATTTGAAGGAAAAATCCTTATAAAAGATGAAAAATATCTATTAAAAATTGAAGGACAAGAAATTATTAATGATGGTGAAACTGTTTGGACTTATATCCCAGAGCTTAATGAGGTTAATATTTCAACCTATGAACCTGATGATCAAGAAATTTCATTAAATAATGTTTTTGATTTATACAAGGATGGGTTTGAACAAAATTATCTTGGCGAAGATAATCAACATCATAAAATTGAATTATATCCTGAAGACAAATCGAAAAGTTATTATAAAATATTAATTCTAATAAATAAAGTTAATTTTTCAATGTATAATTTTTCTGTTTTTGATAAATCAAATACTAAATATGTTTATCAAATAAATGAATTTAAAGAAGAAAAAATTGATAATAATTTTTTTGTTTTTGACCCGTCAAAATACCAAGATATTGAAATTATTGATTTTAGATGATTTATGAATAAAAAAGATCTCTATAAAAATATTAAAGCAAAAAGATCTTATTTATGTGTTGGTTTAGATTCTGATTTAAATAAAATTCCTAAACATCTTCTTAAATATGATGATCCAATTTTTGAATTTAATAAAATAATAATAGATGCTACTTCTGATTTTGTAGTAGCTTATAAACCAAATCTAGCTTTTTATGAATATTTAGGTGCTTCGGGCTTTAATTCTTTAAAGAAAACTTTGGATTATATTCCCGAGAATATATTCAAGATAGCAGATGCAAAAAGAGGAGATATTGGAAACACATCTGAAATGTATGCAAAGACATATTTTGAAACGTTGAATTTTGATGCAATTACTCTTTCTCCCTATATGGGCTATGACTCTATTCAACCGTATTTAAAATATAAAAATAAATGCGTTATTTTGTTAGCCTTAACTTCTAATAATGGCTCAGAGGATTTTCAAAAATATAATAATTTGTATTTAGAGGTTATAAAAAAATCAAAGCAATGGACAAGTAATGATAATTTGATGTATGTAGTAGGGGCAAACAATGAAAAAGATATAACTAAAATTAGAGATTTAGTTCCAAATCATTTTTTGCTAGTTCCGGGTATTGGTGCTCAAGGAGGTAGTTTAGAAAACATAAGCAAATTAGGTTTTACAAGTGATTGTGGTCTATTAATAAATAATTCGAGAAATATAATCTATTCTGATTCTTCAGAAAATTTCAATTTAAAAATAAATGACAAGGTAAAAAGTATTCAATCAAATATGGAATTCTTATTAAAAAAACATGATTTATTATGAAAGGCTCTTATTTTGTTCTATTATATTATTGCTATACAAATATTTCTAATCCAAATAATTTTCGAGAAAATCACCATCTTTTTTGTATAAATAATAATTTAAAAGGAAGAATTATTATATCAAAAGAAGGTATAAATGGAACAGTTTCTGGAAAAAAAAATGATTGTGAAAATTATATAAAAAAAATTTATTCAGATAGGAGATTTAAAAATGTCGAATTTAAGATTGCAAAACATTCAGAAAATGTATTTAGAAAATTAAATGTAAGACTAAAAAATGAAATTGTTAATTCTGGAATTAAAAATATTGATCCCAATAAATTATCCGGTAAATATATTGAATCAAAAGAATTTAAATCTATTTTAAAAAATAAAACTAAGGATGTTGTGATTTTAGATATAAGATCTAATTATGAACATAATGTTGGGAAATTTAAAAATGCTGTTACATTAAATATTGAAAATTTTAGAGAATTTCAGAATAAAACAGATGAATTAAAAAAATATAAAAATAAAAAAATAATTACTTATTGTACGGGTGGGGTTAAGTGTGAAAAAGCAAGTGGTTTTTTATTAAAAAAAGGTTTTAAAAATGTTTATCAACTTCATGGGGGAATCATAAAATATGGTATAGAAGAAGATGGGTATGATTTTGATGGAAAATGTTATGTATTTGATAATAGATTAACAGTTGATATCAATAAATCTAATCCATCAATTATTTCAAAGTGCTATATAACTGGTGAACCTTCAGAAAGAATGGTAAATTGTGCTAATCCAGAATGTAATATTCATGTGCCAATGTCTGAAAATGGAGCAAGATTATTTAAGGGTTGTTGTTCAAAATCTTGTATGAAAAATGAAAAAACTAGGGTTTATAATAGTTCAGGAAATTATCAAAAATCAGTTAATGGCTATAATCCTTATATTGGATATAAAAATAAATCAAGAAAAATAAAAAGTTAAATTTAAATCTATTCCCAAATCACTTTTTGCTCCATTTCATACCATTTAGGATATTCTTTTTCATAAATAGAATCAAGTTTTGATCTTTTTATTTTCATAGTAGGAGTCAGAATATTATTTTCAGTAGTCCAGGCATCTTTCATAATTACAATTTTTTCAATTTGTTCATGCTTTTCAATTTGTTGATTAACATTTTCTAATGTTTTAATTATGTTTTGTTCTAAATTTAACTTATCCTCTCTATTTGCATTTTCTGAAAGTACAACTAAAGCAATTGGTTGAATTAAATTCATTCCTGCTACACAAATTTGCTCTATATCTTTATTTTTACTAAACTTCATTTCTATTGGGTTTGGAGCAACATATTTTCCTTTTGAGGTTTTAAAAATATCTTTAACTCTACCAGTAATTTTTAAATAACCATCTTTATCAATTTCTCCTTTATCTCCTGTATATAAATAACCGTTTTTGATAACTTCTCTTGTTTTTTCAGGTTCTTTATAATAACCTTCCATAACACATCCATTTTTCATAATAACTTCACCTTTTTCAGTGATTTTTACATCGGTATTAGGCATTGCCTTTCCAACATATCCAAACTTTATATTTTTAGGATAATTTCCATGAGAACAAGCAGCATTTTCAGTCATTCCATAGGCTTCATAAACCAATATTCCTAATTTTTTATACCATTCTAGAGTGGGAACAGGGATTGCTGCTGCACCAGTAATGCAAATTCTAGCTTTATTAAGTCCTAGAGCCTTTTGTATTATAGATTTGAAAAGCGAATTTAGAATAGGTATTGATAAAATTAAACTAATAGTCTTTTGAGAAAATTTTGATAAAATACCAGACATAAATTTTGTCCATATTCTTGGAACACCAAAGAATATTGTTGGCTTTGTATATTTTAAATTATCTGAAAATGTATCTAATGATTCAGCAAAACTTATTGTTCCACCTGAAAAAATACCCCCAAATTCAACTAAAGCCCTTTCTGCAATATGAGATAATGGCAAATATGAAAAAAACCTTTCAGATTCTTCGAGAGGAACAATATTGTTTAAGTTTTGAGTTGCAAGTGAAGCTGAATAAAACTTCAAAACAACACCTTTTGGAATTCCAGTTGTTCCAGAAGTATAAATGATTGAAAAAATTTCATCTAAATTACTTTTTGGACTATCATTTATGGGTGAATTTGAATTAATTACATCTTCCCATCTTTCTATTCCACTTGTATTTGATAAATCATAATAACCAAAATTAATTTTGTTTATGTTATTGGGTATTCCTTTTTTAATTTCTTTCCAATCATTTTCTTCTAATTTTCCTATGAATACTAGTTTTGATTCACTATGATTTAAAATATATTTTGTAGTTTCTGCGTTTACATTAGCATAAATTGGAACTGATATGTGACCGCTCATCATAATAGCAAGATCAGCAATGATCCAATGTGCACAATTTTTAGAAATGATGGCAATTTTTGAATTTTTTTTAAGATTTAAACTATTTATTTTATTTGCAATTTTTCTAGCTTGATTTCCAACTTCATTCCAGCTATAAGAAATATAATTTCCATTTATTGGTTGAATTAAAAAAGTTTCATTTCCTTTTTTATTTTCCCACTTATAAAAATTGTCAAGGGGTGTTGTTATATTAGTTTTATTCATTATAATTTAATTAAATAATTAATTTATGACCATAATTTTCCATCAGCTTCATCTAAAGCTATACAACCTTTAAAAGTTCCAGGAATTGGTCTGTAGTTTAATGCTTGAGTAACTCCTATTTCAGAATTAAAATAACCTCTAATTACTAATTTCTTTAAATCCATATAAAATGATTCATCATTATTAGCTTCTTTTTTTTGAATCTCATTCAATGTGTTTATTTTTTGAGTCAAGTTTAAGTTAAAGAAAGATTTGGAAGAATATTCTTTTATTTTATCATTAAAATTTGATAATTCTTTAACAAACCATTCTCTTTTATCTTCTTTATATACATCACGAACATAAGATTCAACAAATTTATGAACCTTAGCTTCTATTGCTCCAGGAATTTCAGTATTTGGAATTAAAGTATCAGTCAATTCATATATTAAATTTCCACTATCATTTGAAAAAAAATCTGATTTCCATTTATTTTCTTTGTTCAGAGGGTTACAAGATTTTAAAACAAGTGCTGATGGGGTCAAAAGTAATCCTGAAACCCATAAAGATGTATTTTTTAAAAGCTCTCTTCTTTTCATTTTTATATTATAGATTTCCTTTTTTTAGTTCATTTATTGCGTAGTTTGCAGCTCTTGCGGTTATAGCCATATAGGTTATAGATGGATTTACACAAGATGATGATGTCATACATGATCCATCTGTTACAAATACATTTTTACATGCATGTATCTGATTCCATTTATTTAAAACTGAAGTTTTTGGATCATTACCCATTCTAGCTGTACCCATTTCATGAATGCCTAAACCTAGTGCATATCTATTATCATATTTTTCAATATTTTTAAAACCACATGCATCAAGCATTTCTGCAGCAGAGTCAGCCATATCTTTTCTCATTAATTTTTCGTTTTCTTTAATTTCAGTTTCAAAATTTACTGTAGGGAGACCCCATTTATCTACTATCGAATAATTTAGATACATTTTATTTTCATGGTAGGGTAGCACTTCACCAAAGCCAAGGAGATTCATAGTCCATTCTCCAGGTTTCACAGAATTTTTAATAAGTTCTTTTCCAGCTAAATAGGCTTCACCAGCACTTGACCAGTTTCCTCTACTTGCTCCACCTTGATATCCATATCCTCTTAAAAAATCCATTTTTTTCTTTCCAATATTTCTAAACCTTGGTAAGTATGTTCCACTCGGTCTACCTTTTGTATAATATTTATCTTCATAACCATCAATTTTTGCACTTGCTCCGACTAAGAAATGATGGTCCATAATATTATGACCCAATTCTCCAGAATCATTACCCAAACCATTTGGAAATCTTCTTGATTTTGAATTTAGCATAATAGAAGTTGAATTAATTGTAGAAGCACATACAAAAATTATCTTTGAAAAGTATTCAATTTCTTCAAGTGTTTCAGAATCTTTAATTAATACACCAATTGCTTTTTTTTCTTTTTCATCATATATAATTGAATGCACTATAGAATAAGGTCTTAAAGTCATATTTCCCGAATTTACTGCATCTGGTAAAATCCCAGAATTGCTGCTATAGTATCCTCCAAAAGGACACCCTCTTATGCATAAATTCCTAGATTGACATTTACCCCTTCCATTAAAATTATTTTCATTAGCTGTTATATGAGCAACTCTTCCAGCAGTTAGAATTCTGTTTTCATATTTTTCTTGAAGATTTTTTCGAAAATCTCTTTCTACGCAATTTAATTCAAATGGAGGTAAAAACTTTCCGTCAGGAAGTTGTGAAAGTCCTTCTTTTCTTCCACAAATCCCTACATGTGTTTCAACATAGTCATACCATTTCTCAATATCTTTATACCTAATTGGCCAGTCAATGCCTATTCCTTCTTTTAAATTTGCTTCAAAATCTAAGTCACTCCATCTATATACGTGTCTTGCCCACAAAAGAGATTTTCCACCTACATGGTAACCTCTTATCCAATCAAACTTTCCTTTAACTTCATGATAAGGTTGGTCAGTATCTTTTACCCACCAATGTTTTGTAGATTGTTTTACAGTGTAACCAGTTCTTAATTGTTTATCATAATGTTTTCTTTCTCTAGCAGTTAATTGGTCAGCATAGGGTAATTCCCACGGTGCTTTGTTCATGGTAGGATAGTCTTTTATGTGTTTGACATCTCTTCCTCTTTCTAAAACAAGAGTTTTTAAACCTGATTGACTCAATTCCTTTGCTGCCCATCCACCACTCATACCTGAACCTATTACAATAGCATCAAAAGTTTGCTCATTTTTGGAAGTATTATTTTGTTTCATTTTAAAATTTAATTCTTTAAATCTAAGAAAAATTATCTTGATGTTAAAATGATATAGATTTAATGTCAAAAAGATATAATTTTATATTTAATCAGATGATAAGTCATATTATTTTTTATTTATTTTTTTTATTTCACCCTACTTATATAAGTGTTATAGAGATAAACTCCATAGAAAATAATCTTGAAATAGTTTTTAAGATTTTTAGAGATGATTTAGAAGATGGAATAAAAAATAATTTAGGAAAAAATGTATCAATTGATACGCAGTCAAAATTAAGACTAAATAATAAAATTGTTCAAGAATATTTAAATAGCGTTACGTCAATCAAGATTAATAACAAAAAAAAAAAAGTTTTTTATTTAGATTTTTTTTTAGAAAACGATCGAATTAAAATCAATTCAAAAATTATTAATAACTCTTTAATAGATACAATAGAAATTTATAATGAAATTTTAATTGATGTTTTTTCTAATCAGAAAAATGTAATTTTTTTTAATATTTATGATCAATTTAATAATGACTTTTTGGATAAAAATAAGAGAACAGCAGAGTTAATTGTTAAATAAATCAATAAGTGCATTAGCATTAACTAAAACACCCGTTTCAATCGACTTTTCAACTTCTGGATAATAATAAGGAGAGTGTAGAGCGGGTAAAGAATAATTTTCATTTTTATATTTATTCATTCTTTCTTCTGGAACTGTACCCAGCCAATACATAACCGTAGGTATTTTTTCTTTTGTTTTACCATATCTCGCAAAATCTTCGCCAACCATTTGTGGTTCTGACATTTCTACATTTTCTTCACCGATAGAATTCGATGCTGATAAAATTAGTCTGTCAACTAAATCAGGGTCATTATAATTTGCTGGAGTATAGTTATCTGGTATTGTAATTTTTGGCCACTTAGATTTTTCTAATCCAACAGAGGCTCCAATACCATCACATATTTCTTTAATTCTCTTATGAATTAAATTTCTAACTTCATCTTTATAGGTTCTAATTGTTAATTGAAGTTTAACTTCATCGGGGATAATGTTATGTTTAGTTCCTCCTTTAAATGATCCAACTGTAATTACAGCATCATCTAAAGGGTTAATATTTCTACTAACTATAGTTTGAAGCTCCATAACGATTAAAGAGGCTGTTACTATTGGATCTATTGACATATGTGGTGATGCTCCATGAGCACCTTCTCCAAAAACAGTAATATCAACGGATTCTGTATTAGCCATAATATAACCTTTTCCTAGACCAACTTTTCCTGATAAGATAGTTGGTGAAGAATGAAGAGCTATACCCATATCAGGAACAGGAAATTTAGAAAACAATCCTTCATTTAACATCATCATAGCTCCAGCGCCAATTTCCTCAGCAGGTTGACCAATCATAATTAAAGTTCCACTCCATTCGTCCTTTTTTTCAATTAGAGCCCTAGCAGTACCAGTCCAAACAGTCATATGCATATCGTGCCCACAGGAATGCATAGTTCCAACTTCTGAACCATAAATATCTGTTGTTTTTATTTTGCTTGCATAAGAAAGATTTGTCTTTTCTTCCATAGGAAGAGCATCCAGGTCTGTTCTATAAAAAATGTTTGGGCCATCTCCATTTTTAAAAACACCAACAATTCCATAACCTCCAAAATTTTCTGTAACATCAAAACCAATTTTATTCAATTCATTTGCTAGTTTTTTTGAAGTTTCTTTTTCCATTAAAGAAATTTCTGGATTTTTATGAATGTCGATGTAAAGATTCTTTAAATAAGAAATATCTTCTTTAACCCATTTATTGATTTCTTTTTTTGAATGAAAGCCTGATAATAGGAAGATGACAAATAAAAAGTATATTTTTTTCAAAATTATAATTCTTTAATTTTTATATTCTTATACCAAACTTTTTTACCATGATCTTGAAGCCCAATTCTACCTTTTCTATGTGTTCCAAATTCATTCCAATCTTTAAATTTTGAGTTCTTAATCATTTTGTCCCATTCATCACCATATAATGGATAATTCACAATATTTGTTCCGTTTAGGGTTACTGAACCTTTATTTTTGTCATAATTGATTTCAATAATGTAATTATTCCATTCTCCGGCTGGATTTACAACATCTGCTGAAGGACCGACTAAATCATATAAGGCTCCGGCAACATGGGTGTTATTTTTTCCATCTGCACCTGGAGTCCAATCGTAGTTATCATTGTCAATAACTTGAATTTCTGGAGCAGTAAAATAAGGTTGATTAAAATCACTCCCCTCACTTACTCCATAAAAAACCCCACTATTACCACCTTTTGATATTTTCCAATCCATAGATAATACGAAGCTTGAAAATTCATTGTCTGAAATTAAATCGTTACCTGTTGAATTACCATCTTCTCCACCTACATACGCCATAGCTTCATCTTCAATAGTCCAACTCTTATCAACCCCATCTTTTTTGAAAATATGCCAACCATTGAATGATTTTCCATCAGAAAGTGAAATCCAATCATTATCTTGACCTAATTGACCAAGAGCTCCTAAAGCATTTTTGTCTTTTTTTGACATTACTTGATTATTATCTTTGTTTTTTTGATTACATGAAATGAAAATAAAAACAAAAAATAAAATGAATGATATCTTTAATATATATTTCATAGTTATTGTTGTTTAATAAAATTTTTTAGAAAAATAATATTATTTCATTACTAAAAAAAAGTTTATAGGTTTAAATCGATATTATTTTTAATAAAATTAGAATAATTAGCTAAAATTTCATTTTTCTCTAAATCATTATGGGGCTCATGGTACAACCCTTCATAT
>Ga0208764_10000641_pt1 | contig 22516 bp, 36 predicted proteins | sample ETNtaG_18_FD_185762 | JGI IMG/M metagenome (GOLD analysis project Ga0208764, IMG submission 185762) | Marine microbial and viral communities from oxygen minimum zone, Eastern Pacific Ocean - ETNP201302SV91 (SPAdes) (version 2) | ecosystem: Environmental > Aquatic > Marine > Oceanic ... | reverse complement strand
GGCAAATAAAGAAAAGTGTTGAGGAAATATTTAAAGTTAAGGTGAAGACAGTTAATACACTTAGAAGAAAAGGAAAAACAACTAACTTTAAAAATTTTAAAGGAAAAAGAAAAGATTTTAAGCATGCGATTATTACGCTTGAAGAAGGTCAAACTATTGACACTATGAGTGGCGCTTAAGGAATTAATTATGGCATTAAAACAATACAAACCAACAAGCCCAGGACAAAGAGGTCTCATATTAGTAGATAAATCTCATTTATCAAAAGATAGACCAATGAAAAAACTTACAGAAGGTCTTTCTTCAAAAGCAGGCAGGAATAATAATGGTAGAATTACATCAAGAAGACGTGGGGGAGGCCATAAAAGACTATATAGAAAAATAGACTTTAAAAGAGATAAAATTGATATGAAAGGTACTGTAGAAAAGTTAGAATATGATCCTAATAGAACAGCATTTATAGCATTAATAAAATATGAAGATGATGAATATAGGTACATAATAGCGCCACAAAGACTTTCAGTTGGGGATGAGATTTCTTCAGGGCCAAATTCTGATATTAAACCTGGCAATGCTTTACCTATGACTAAAATTCCGATTGGCACAATTATTCATAATGTGGAAATGAAACCTGGTAAAGGGGGCCAATTAATTAGATCGGCAGGAACTTTTGCACAATTAGCTGGTAGAGATCAAGGAATGGCTATTTTAAGATTAACATCAGGCGAACAAAGATTAATACCTGCTGAATGTTATGCTACTATTGGAGCAGTTTCCAATCCTGACAATTCAAATACAAAATTAGCTAAAGCTGGCAGAAACAGATGGAAAGGGAAAAGACCATCTGTTAGAGGCGTTGTTATGAATCCAGTTGATCATCCGCACGGAGGCGGTGAAGGAAAAACTTCTGGAGGACGTCATCCTGTTTCACCTTGGGGCGTTCCAACAAAAGGCAAAAAAACTAGATCAAATAAGAGTACTGATAAATTTATAGTTAGAAGTAGACATCAAAGAAGGAAGAGAAGGTAGTCATGGGAAGATCAATTTGGAAAGGTCCTTATGTAGAAAGCTATGTTATTAAAAAAGCTGAAGCCGCAAGAGAATCAGGAAGAAAAGATGTTATAAAGATCTGGAGTAGGCGTTCGACTATTTTACCCCAGTTTGTTGGTTTAAATTTTGGAGTGCATAATGGTCAAAAATTTATTCCAGTTTTGATAAGTGAAGATATGGTTGGTCATAAATTTGGAGAATTTGCACCTACAAGAACTTATTACGGGCATATGGCAGATAAATCTGCAAAGCGAGAATAAATGAACAAAGCTATTGAAAATAAAGATGTTAATGTTTCCAAAGCAATAGGGAAAATGATACGTGTTAGCCCTTATAAGTTAAATCTTGAGGCAAAATCAATAAGAGGAAAAAAGGTTGATGAAGCCTTATCTTATCTAGAATTTTCTAAGAAACGAATTTCAAAAACAGTAAAAGAAACACTTGAGAGTGCAATTGCCAATGCAGAAAATAATCATGCTTTAGATATTGATAAATTATATATCGATGAAGCTTTTGTTGGAAAAAATATGGTTATGAAAAGATGGAGAGCAAGGGCAAGGGGACGTGCGGCTAAGATCTTAAAGCCATTTAGCCAAATAACAATTATTTTAAAGGAAGAGAATAAAAAGGAAAATTAGAATGGGTCAAAAAGTTAATCCTATAAGCATGAGATTAGGCATAAATAGAACATGGGATTCTAGATGGTATGCTGGAAAAAATGAATATTCTGTTCTTTTAAAAGAAGATATTAATATGAGAAAAATGATTTTTAAAGATTTAAAAAATGCTGCAATCTCAAAAGTTATAATTGAGAGACCTCATAAAAAATGTCTTGTCACTATTTCATCTGGAAGACCTGGATTAATTATAGGTAAAAAAGGCTCAGAAATTGAAAATTTAAGAAAAAAACTTCAAAAATTAACTTCCTCCGATGTTGTTGTTAATATTGTTGAGGTTAGGAAGCCTGAAGTAAATGCTACTCTAGTGGCAGAAAATATTGCACAGCAACTTGAGAGACGTGTTGGTTTTAGAAAGGCTATGAAAAGAGCTGTTCAATCTGCTATGAGATTAGGTGCAAAAGGAATTAGAATAAATTGTGGAGGAAGACTTGGAGGAGCAGAAATAGCAAGAACTGAATGGTATAGAGAAGGTAGAGTCCCTCTTCATACTCTTCGTTCTGATGTTGATTATGGTGTGGCTTCTGCATTTACTACTTATGGAATTTGCGGGATTAAAGTATGGATATATCTTGGAGATATTATGGAGCACAATCCTTTAGCAAAGGAGAATTCATCTGATGATAAAAGTATTGAACAAAGGGCAGGGGCTTAGATTAGATAATGTTACAACCTAAGAAAACTAAATATAGAAAGGCTCATAAGGGCAGAATAAAAGGAAAAGCAAAGGGTGCAACCACCTTAAATTTTGGCTCTTACGGCTTAAAGGCGCTAACAGCTGAAAGAGTAACATCTCGTCAAATTGAGGCCGCAAGAAGGGCTATAACTAGGCATATGAAAAGAGCTGGTAAAGTTTGGATTAGAATTTTTCCAGATGTTCCGGTTTCAAAAAAACCTGTAGAGGTTCGAATGGGTAAAGGAAAAGGAACACCTGAGTTTTGGGCTGCTAAAGTTAAGCCCGGAAGAGTTATGTTTGAAATAGATGGGGTTCCCTCAGAAATTGCTTATACAGCTTTAAATTTAGGATCTTCTAAATTACCTGTTCAAACAAAAGTTATAACTAGGCCTGGTGAGGGTAATAAATAATGGCAAAGAAAAAAAAGGATATAAAGGATATGTCAAAAGATCAGCTTGTAGATCAAGTAGATTCTTTTAAGAAAGATTTATTTAATTTAAAAATTGAAATTTTATCTGGGCAACTTGCCGATACCTCAAAGGTTTCTAAATTAAAAAAAGATATAGCTAGAGCAAAGACATTAATAAGTAAGTTTAGTAAAGAATCGGAGTCATCAAATGCCTAAAAGAATTCTTAAAGGAACAGTTGTTAGTAACAAGGCAGATAAAACTTTAACTGTAAAAGTTGAAAGAAGATTTATTGATCCATTGTTTAAAAAAACAGTAAGAAGTTCCAAAAATTATAAAACGCATGATGAAAGCAATAAATATAAAATTGGAGATATTGTTAGAATTCAAGAATGTAGACCAATTTCAAAGACGAAAACTTGGACAGTTTTAGAGGACTAATATATTAGGATTTAATTATGATACAGATGCAATCAAAACTAGATGTAGCAGATAATTCAGGAGCGAAAACTGTCCAGTGTATAAAAGTACTTGGCGGCTCTAAAAGAAGAACCGCATCTGTTGGAGATATTATTGTTGTTTCAGTTAAAGAGGCCATACCTAGAGGAAGAGTAAAAAAAGGTGAGGTTCTCAAGGCAGTTATTGTCAGAACAAAGAAAGAAATTAGAAGAAATGATGGAAGCGCAATAAGATTTGATTCAAATGCTGCAGTCCTTGTAAATGCTCAAGGCGAGCCAATAGGAACAAGAATTTTTGGTCCTGTCACAAGAGAACTAAGATCAAAAAATCTTATGAAGATTGTTTCTTTAGCTCCGGAGGTAATCTAATGGCTTCAAAAATTAAAAAAGGAGATAAAGTTTTTGTTATCGCCGGAAAGGATAAAGGTAAAGAGGGTGAGGTTCTTAGAATATTAAAAGATAATCAGGCTTTTGTTCAAGGTGTTAATTTAGTGAAAAAACATAAAAAACCTTCTCAAGAGGATGAGGGTGGGATTACTGATCAAGAGAGTCCAATAAATTTATCAAATTTGATGGTAATTGATTCAAAAAGTAAAAAACCAACTCGAGTCGGTTTTAAGAAAAATAAAAAAGGTGTGATGTTAAGATTTTCAAAAAAGTCAGGAGATTTTATAAATGGTTGATATACAAATTCCAAGACTTAAAAAACTATACACAGAAAAATGTACTCCAGATTTAATAAATACTTTTGGATATAAAAATATTATGGAAGTTCCTAAAATAAATAAAATTGTTTTAAATATGGGAATAGGTGAAAATGTAGCCGATAGTAAGAAAATTAATTCTGCTTATGATGCTCTTGGAGTTATTTCAGGACAAAAACCAATTAAAACAATAGCTAAGAAGGCTATAGCTGGCTTTAAATTAAGAGAAGGCCTTCCTGTTGGGGTTAAAGTTACTTTAAGAAAGACTATGATGTATGAATTTATAGACCGCCTTATTAATATTGCGTTACCTAGGGTTAGGGATTTTACGGGTTTAAATTCTAAAAGTTTTGATGGAAATGGTAATTTTGCTTTTGGAATTAAAGAACATATTGTTTTCCCAGAAATTAACTATGAGTCAGTTACAGATGTATGGGGTATGGATGTTATTGTTTCAACATCAGCAAAAAATGATGATGAAGCATTAGCTTTACTAAAAGGTTTTAACTTTCCTTTTGGAAGTTAATAAGGGGTATTAGAAATGGCAAAAACAAGTTTAGTGCAAAGAGATATAAAAAGAAGAAAGCTTTGGAAAAAGTATAAGGAAAAGAGAGCTAACCTCCTTTCCATTGCTAATAATAAAGATGTTTCTGCTGAGGAAAAATTTGAGGCAAGACTTAAACTAACTAAATTGCCTCGTAACTCTTCTAAATCTAGAATTAGAAATAGATGTTCGTTAACTGGAAGACCAAGAGCTGTTTATAGAAAATTTGGTTTATCAAGAATTGCTTTAAGAGAATTGGCTTCCGATGGAAAACTACCAGGCGTAGTTAAATCTAGTTGGTGAGGTAAAAATGAATATTAATGATCCGGTAGGAGATATGATTACAAGAATAAGGAATGCCTATATGAGAGGCAAAGAAACCGTTGATTCTCCATGCTCAAATCTAAGAATTAATGTTTTAGAGGTATTAAGAGACGAAGGCTTTATAAGAGGGTACTCTCAAACTGATTTTGATGATGGAAAATCAGAAATACAAATTGATCTTAAATATCATGAAGGAGAATCGGTAATTAAAGAAATTAATAGAATTTCTAAACCTGGAAGAAGAGTTTATTCATCTGTAGACAGCATGCCTCTTGTTAGAAATGGTCTTGGTATTTCTGTTATTTCAACATCAAAAGGTGTAATGTCTGATAAAAATGCCAGAACCAATAATGTTGGTGGCGAAATATTATGTGTAGTTTTTTAGTTTAATGGTTTGATATGTCTAGAATTGGTCAAAAAATAATTGAAGTCCCAGAGAATGTTGAAGTAAATTTATCTCCTAAAGAGATAAAGTTAGTTGGCCCCAAAGGTGAATTAGCGGCTCCAATATTTGAAGGAGCAGAAATTAAATTAAATGATAATCAGATTTCTGTCGGAAAAAAAGATGATAGTGAAGACTTTACTCAGAATTGGGGTCTCCAAAGAACACTAATATTTAATAGCATAATGGGTGTTAGCGAAGGGTTTGTTAAGAAACTTGAAATCAATGGTGTAGGTTATAGAGCTCAAATGAAAGGCAAAAACTTACAACTTTCTCTTGGCTTTAGTCATGATATTAATTATGAACCACCAGAAGATATTAAAATTGAAGCGCCAACGCAGACTGAAATTTTAATTAGCGGAATTGATAAACAAAAAGTTGGACAGGTAGCTGCTGAAATTAGAGCTTATAGACCGCCAGAACCTTATAAAGGCAAGGGCGTTAAATATGAAGATGAATATATCTATAGGAAAGAAGGTAAGAAAAAATAATTGTGATGGCTAAAAATAATATAAAATTGAGTAGACAAGAACGAATTAGAAAAAAACTTAAAAGTATTTCTAATAATAAATACAGGTTAAGTGTCTTTAGATCATCCAAGCATATTTATGCTCAAATTATTGATGATGTTTCAGGAAAGACTCTTGCCTCCGCCTCATCTGTTGATAAAAAAAATAAAGGGTTAGGTAATAATGTTACCGCCGCAACAACTGTTGGATCTCTTATTGCTAAGCGCGCTACAGATGTAGGTATTAAAGATGTTTATTTTGATCGCGGTAGTTATAAATACCATGGAAGAGTCAAAGCTTTAGCCGATAGCGCAAGAGAATCAGGATTAAAATTTTAGGAGACTATTTTGGCTGTACAAGAAAATAAAACTCAAGAAACAGAAAGTGAATTTATCGATAGATTAGTTTTTATCAATAGGGTTGCGACAGTTGTGAAGGGCGGAAGAAGATTTAGCTTTGCGGCATTAGTTGTTGCAGGAAATCAAAAGGGTCATGTTGGTTTTGGCCACGGTAAAGCAAGAGAAGTACCTGAAGCTGTAAAAAAAGCAAATGACTCAGCAAAGAATTCGTTAATTCAAATTCCATTGAAGGAAGGTAGAACTTTACATCATGATATTGAAGGACGGCATGGTGCTGGAAGGGTCATTTTAAGATCTGCCCCTCCTGGAACAGGTATAATAGCAGGTGGGCCAATGCGTGCTGTTTTTGAGGTTCTAGGGGTTCAAGATGTTGTTGCAAAGTCTATTGGATCATCTAATCCTTATAATATGGTTAGAGCTACTATTGACGGTCTATCAAAAATTGATAGTCCTAGACAAGTTGCCTCAAGAAGAGGAAAGAAAGTTGGTGAAATAGTAACCAAGTTAGATAATGAAGAAACCTTAGCTACAGAGAATTAGTAATGAAAAAGATTAAGATTAAACAAATCGCTAGCTCTTTAAGAAGACAGCCTATTCAAAAGAAGAACTTGATTGGATTAGGTTTAAATAAGGTTAATAAGGTTGTTGAGTTAGAAGATACTCCTTCAATCAGAGGTATGATGAATAAAGTTGACCATTTAATAGATGTTATATCAGAGGAATAACTATGAGATTAAATGAATTAAAAGATAATCCTGGCGCAAGAAAATCTAAGCTTAGAGTTGGCAGAGGTATAGGCTCAGGCAAAGGAAAAACAGCCGGAAGAGGTCATAAAGGTCAAAAATCAAGATCCGGAGTCGCAATAAAAGGTTTTGAAGGCGGACAAATGCCGATCCACATGCGTTTACCTAAAAGGGGTTTTAACAATTATACTAAAAAAACATATACAGAGATAACAACAGGTAAATTACAATCTTTTGTCGATAAAGGTCTACTAAGTGTTGATAAAGTTATTACAGAAGAAGATATTTTTGATAATTGTAAAATTAAGAAAAGTCCTAATGGGATTAAGCTTTTAAATAAAGGTGAGATCAAATCTAAGATTAATATTTCCGTATCCAAAGCAACTCAATCAACTATTGAATTGATAAAAAGTCTTGGAGGAAATATATCAACTCTCGAAGAGCCAAAACAAAAAAGAAACAGAAAAGTTAAAAAAGTAAAAAAATCTCAAGAAGCTACCTCTGAAACTAAAAATAATGAGTCTAAAGAAGAAAGTGATAATGAGAATGATGACGAAACTAAAAATGTAAATGATAATGAGTCAGAAAATTCTTTAGATCAGAACGAAACTGAAGAGTCTTAGATGGCATCAGTTGCAGAACAACTAGCATCCAATATTAGCTTTTCTGCATTTAAGAATGCAACAGAGTTAAAAAAGAGAATTTGGTTTACTCTATTGGCTTTACTAGTTTATAGGCTAGGTACATATCTTCCTCTTCCAGGAATTAATATAGAAACCCTTAGGCAGATTTTTGATCAGAATCAATCAGGCATATTAGGTATATTTAATATGTTTGCAGGTGGTGCAGTAGGTAGAATGGCAATTCTTTCGCTAGGAATAATGCCATATATTACTTCATCTATTATCATTCAATTAGTTGTTCCGGTTGTTCCTAGGTTAAATTATTTAAAAAAAGAAGGTGGCGAGCAAGGTAGAAGACAAATTAATCAATACACAAGATACGGAACAGTTTTTTTGGCTACAATTCAGGCTTGGGGGATTGCTGTAGGACTAGAAGGTGCAACGGGAGTTGTAATTGATCCAGGATTATTTTTTAAAATTTCAGCAGTAATAACTCTTGTAGGAGGAACAATTTTTTTAATGTGGCTAGGTGAACAAATTACATCTAGAGGTTTAGGTAATGGAATATCTTTACTTATATTTGCGGGAATAATTGCCGAGCTTCCTGCGGCTCTTTTTGGAACTCTTCAACTCGGGAGGCAAGGTGCTTTATCAGGGGCCTTGATTGTAGGTTTGATCTTTTTGGTTGTGATTATACTTACTTTTGTTGTTTTTATGGAGAGAGCGCAAAGAAGATTAATTGTTCAATACCCGAAAAGACAAGTTGGAAATAAAATGTTTGGCGGAGATAATTCTCATTTACCATTAAAGCTTAATACTGCAGGTGTTATACCGCCTATTTTTGCATCATCTTTATTACTTATGCCTATTACCATAGCAAACTTTTCTACTACACAAGGTGATTCATGGTTAAATACAATTACGGCTATGCTTGGAAGAGGTCAAACTTTGTACATGTTATTATATGCAAGTTTAATTATTTTCTTCTGCTACTTTTATACTGCTATAGTTTTTAACCCTGCTGATACAGCTGATAATTTAAAAAAGCAAGGTGGGTTTATACCTGGTATCAGACCTGGAGATAAAACTGCAGAATATATAGATTTTATTTTAACTCGTTTAACAGTAGTTGGTGCAACTTATCTAGTATTAGTCTGTTTGTTACCAGAATTCTTAATTTCAAGTTATGCTGTCCCCTTTTATTTTGGAGGAACATCAATCCTTATTATTGTTAATGTTGCTATGGATACAATGACTCAATTCCAGGGGTACTTATTTGCGCATCAATATGAAGGGTTATTAAAAAAATCACGATTAGCTTCAAGAAGACGATCATGATAGTTATTTTACTCGGACCTCCGGGTTCTGGCAAAGGAACTCAAGCTGCCTTTATTCAAAAAAAATTAAATATTCCACATCTATCAACTGGTGATATTTTGAGGAAAGCAATAAAGGATGGGACTGAATTAGGAAATATTGTTAAAAAAATTATGGCCAATGGAGAACTTGTTTCTGATGAAATAGTCTTAAATGTTATAAGAGATAGGATTATTCTGAGTGATTGTAGGTCGGGCTTTATTCTAGATGGATACCCAAGAAATGTTAAACAAGCTGAGTCTCTTAATATTGTTTTGGATGAAATTAACAAAAAAATTAACAAAATCATTTTACTTGATGTTAATTTTGATTCTTTAAAATCACGAATTTTAAACAGAAACAAAGAAAATTCTAATGAAATTAGAGATGATGATACATCAGAAGTCCTAATTAAAAGGGTAGAGGAGTATAAAAAGCAAACTGCGCCATTAGAGGCTTACTATAGAGATAATAAAGATTTTAATAAAATCAATGGTATGGAGTCAATTTCTAATGTATCGCTTAATATTGAAAAATTTTTAAGATATAGCTAATTAGTTTGTTGACTGTATTAAATTGAGAGCTATAATCCGCAAATTCGTCTTTATTATTAGTTGTTTTATATTTTGGAGGCTTTCTTGGCTCGTATTTCAGGAGTAAATATACCTACAAATAAGAAGGTTTCTGTAGGATTGACCTATATACATGGTATAGGAGAGAAATCAGCATTAGATATATGCAGTCAAGCTGGCGTTGAGAAAGATAAGCGTGTTAATGACCTTTTAGAAACAGAAGTAATAAAAATAAGAGAAATAATTGATAGCTCTTTCAGGGTTGAGGGTGAGCTTAGAAGAGATATTACAACTAATATTAAGAGATTGATGGATCTTGGAAATTATAGAGGTTTGAGGCATAGACGAGGGCTTCCAGTAAGGGGTCAAAGAACACATACAAATGCTAGAACTCGAAAGGGACCAGCAAAAACAATTGCAGGAAAAAAGAAAATTGCTTAGGTAAAGAAAGATGGCTGAAGATTCAAAAAAAGTAAAAAAGAGGAACAAGAAGAATATTACATCGGGGGTGGCCCATGTTAATTCTACTTTTAATAACACTATGATAACAATTGCAGATGAAAAGGGTAATACAATTAGCTGGTCATCTGCTGGCTTAATGGGCTTTAAGGGCTCAAGGAAATCTACGCCATATGCTGCTCAAATGGCAGCAGAGGATGCAGGCTCAAAAGCTCTAGAACATGGCGTAAAAACTCTAAAGGTCGAAATTCAAGGCCCTGGCTCTGGCAGAGAGAGCGCTTTAAGAGCGCTTCAATCAACTGGATTTACAATTACTTCTATAAAGGATGTTACTTCCGTTCCACATAATGGATGCAGGCCTCCTAAAAGAAGAAGGGTTTAAATAAGATATTTAATTTTTTAAAGGGGATTTAATTTGAGTATTGAAAAAAATTGGCGTGATTTACTTAAACCTAGTGTTGTTAATATGGAAGCTGGAGATGACCCTTTAAGGAAGTCAAAACTTGTTGTTGAGCCTTTGGAAAGAGGTTATGGAACTACATTAGGAAATTCATTAAGAAGGGTTCTTCTTTCATCACTACAAGGTTCTGCTGTCTATGGATTCAAAATAGATGGAGTTTTGCATGAATTTTCATCTATATCAGGAATCAGGGAAGATGTTATTGATATTTCATTAAATGTTAAAAAGATAATATTTGGAGCTGATTTTAATGGAAGTAAAACTTTAACATTAGAAAAAAGTGGACCAGGTGTTGTTACTGCTGGCGATATTACTGTTACTGATGATATTGAGGTTTTAAATTCTGATTTAATTATTTGTACTCTTGATGAGGATATAGATTTTAGAATGGAGTTATATATTAAGAATGGAAATGGATATATTTCTGCAGAAGAAAATAGAAATGAGGATGACCCTATTGGCATGATTCCAGTCGATAGTATTTACAGCCCAGTAATTAATGTTTCTTATGATGTTAATAATGCTAGAGAAGGTGAGTTCCTTGACTATGATAGGCTTTCTTTATCTATAGAAACAGACGGATCTATTAAGCCTGAAGATGCATTAGCATTTTCAGCAAGAATCTTAATCGATCAATTGAATCCTTTTATTAATTTTGATGAACCTGAGGTTGAGGTTGTAGAAGAGGCAGAGGATGAGCTAGAATTTAATGCATTTCTTCTTAAAAAGGTCGATGAACTTGAGCTTTCAGTTAGATCAGCAAACTGTTTAAAGAATGATAGTATTGTTTATATAGGTGATTTAATTCTTAAATCAGAAAATGAGATGCTAAGAACGCCTAATTTTGGAAGAAAATCATTAAATGAGATTAAAGAGGTTCTTAGTGAGATGAATTTATCTCTTGGTATGGATATACCAAATTGGCCTCCAGAAAACATTGATGAGTTGTCTAGAAAGTATACTGCTGATAAATTTTAATTGAGATTCTTTACATGAGACATTTAAAATCAAAAAGAAAATTAAATAGAACATCAAGTCATAGGAAAGCTATGCTTGGCAATATGGCTGTTTCACTTATAAAGCATGAGCAAATTCAAACAACTCTTCCAAAGGCTAAAGAATTAGCTCCTTTTGTTGATAAATTAATTACTTTAGGAAAAAAAGGAGATTTACCTGCACGAAAGAGAGCCTATTCAATGCTTCCAGAAAAAGAGTGGGTAACAAAATTATTCAATACTCTTTCTGAAAGATATAAATCTAGAAATGGAGGTTATACGAGAGTTCTTAAGGCAGGTTTTAGATATGGAGATTCTGCTCCAATGGCAGTCATAGAACTGGTTGATAGAGACCCTGAAGCATTAGGTCAGGATTCGGGCCCTATACTTGAAGAGTTAGTGGAAGAGTAGTCCTTAAATTTTTTTACTACCAGCGATTTTCAAAAAAAACCTCGTTTAGCTTTATTTATAATCTAACTCTTCTTCATTTATTTGCGGAACTTCTTCAGTAACTACAGGAATGCTTTCTTCTGATTTTTCTATTTCTTCTATATTAGCGTTTCCATTATAGCTTTCACTCTGTTTTGTTGCTAAAGAGTCTCCCGAATAAAAACCTGATGAATCATCTTTGGTTTCGCATGCTACAAAACAAAATAATATTAAATTAAAGGCAAAGAAATAAGATATTAATCTATTCATTGTTACACCTAAATTATTGTTAACATTTTTATTACAATGATTCCTATTAAAAAAGTAAGGAAAGTGATTGCAAAAAATCTTATTACAAAGATTATGAATGTTATATTCTTTGGATAATTTATATATTTTTTTTAAGAGGTTAAAATAAAGACATTATTTGCAGATCTAGGGGCAACAAACGCAAGACTAATTATAGAAGATGATGATTCATCTTTGATTTTTTCAGAAAAATACAAAATGCGAGATTTTGAATCAATTGAGAATTTGATATCATACTATCTCGAAAAAAATAATTTAAGGAAATCTGTTAAAAGTGCAATTATAGGAGTCGCTGCGCCTATTTTAGGTAATGATATTAATTTTATTAATAACAATTTTGAATTTAAAATTAATAAAATCAAAAAAAAATATTTTCCCAATAATTTGATTGTACTAAATGATGTTCAATTACAGTCTTATTCACTTAATTCAATCAAATCAAAAAAAATAATATCTGTGGGAAAGGTGGAGCATTCAGAATTTGGCCCAAAAATATTAGTAGTTCCGGGTACAGGTCTTGGCTTGGCAATTTTAAATTCGAATGAGTCTGTCGCTACAGAAGCTGGCCATATAAATATTCCTTATTATGATAGCAATTTAAATAATTTAATTAAAGCCTTCGAAGGTCTTAACGGACGAATACCTACATTTGAAGATTTAATATCCGGAAAAGGAATACCTTTTATTTATGGTTTTGTTTCTCAAAATTTTGATCATTCTTTAAGCAATAAAGAAATTTTAGAAAATAAAGAAAAGAGTATTAATTGTCTTTTAACTAAAGAAATCTTTCTAAAGATTTTAGCTATTTTTTTACAATACTCAGCATTAATCATTGGGTCTCTAGGCGGTATTTATCTTTCAGGTTCCTTGATCTCAAGTTTATTTAAGGATTTAGATTTGAATCAATTTAGGGATATGTTTGAAGATAGCCCCACTATGCAGGTATTTATAAAGAATGTACCTTTGTACATAATCAAAGATGAAGATTTGGCCTTCAGGGGCGCTCAAGAATTAAAGGGAATAATAAGTAAGAATTAAAATGAAAAGAGTAAAATACATAGATTTATTCAAAATGATAATTCAGCTTTTTTATAATATTCCATTTTTTATTATAGCAAGGTTAAAATTTCTTTTCTTTAATCTCGTACAAGTGAAAGTTATTGAAAAAGATGGAGTTAGATATAGGGACCTAAATGGAAATAAAGAAATAGATGTATACGAGAACTTTAATGTTTCTATAGATAAAAGGGTTAAGGATCTCCTTTCTAGGATGACAATTGAAGAAAAGGTTGGCCAGATGTTTCACCCTCCAATATCTATAAATGGAGGTATGATTTCTAAAATTATGCATTTAGCCGGAGGAAATAGGCAATCAATAGAATCTTTAATTATAAATAAGCATATTTCCCATTTTAATTTGTATGGGTCGCCTAGCCCTAAGTATTTAGCGAAAGAGCTTAACAAGTTACAAAAGATATCTGAACAATCTAGGCTCGGAATACCCTTAACAATAAGCTCTGATCCTATCCATGAGGTTCCAAGAGGAGGAGGAGTTGCAGCTTTTTCTTTGGAAGGCTTTTCAAAATGGCCATCACAACTAGGATTTGCTGCTTCTCGTGATGTTGAATTAGTCAAAGAATTCTCTAGGATAGTATCAAGAGAGTATCTTGCTGTAGGTTTAAGAACGGCTCTTCATCCAATGTCTGATCTAGCTACAGACCCAAGATGGGCTAGAAATTTTGGCACATTTGGTTCAAATGCCGATTTATCATCAGAATTTACAAAAGCATATATGGATGGATTCCAAGGCAAATATATAAATAATGAAAGTGTTTTAACAATGGTAAAACATTTTCCGGGCGGAGGACCTCAAGAGGATGGTTTAGATCCGCATTTATATTCAGGAAGAAACCAGATTTACCCTGGAAATAATTTTAATTATCACCTTAAACCTTTTAGGGAAGCTATCAATAATGGATTGCGGGTAATAATGCCTTATTATGGAATACCGGTTGATCAAACAAATGAGAATGTGGCAATGGCTTACAATAAGGAGATTTTAACTGACTTACTTAGAGACGAATTAGATTTTGATGGCGTTATTTGTACTGATTGGGGGATTATTTCAGGCCGTCATTGGGGTGTAGACGATTTATCTATTAGGGAAAGGTTTAAGAAGTCTATTGAAGCTGGAGTTGATCAATATGGAGGAGAAAGCTCACCAGAATATGTTATTGATTTAGTCAAAAAAGATGAAATTAGTGAAGAAAGGATAGATTTTTCAGTAAGTAAGATTCTTAGAAATAAATTTGAATTGGGCTTATTTGAGGAACCTTTTGTTAACGAGGACAAGGTTGATAGCAAAGTTGGCATAAAATCTTATTGTGAAAAAGGATTATTGGCTCAGAAAAAATCTATTGTATTGCTCAAAAATGACTTAATTAATAAAGAAAATATTCTTCCATTAAATAAAGGTAGCAAAGTTTTTGTAGACGGCTTCAATAAGAGCTCATTTAAAGATTACTGTGATGTTTGCGAAGAACCGTATGATGCTGATTATATTTTATTACAATTAAGAACAGTATTTAATGGTAAACAGCCATCAGGTATTGATAGACCTTTGGATAATATTTTAAGTTCTATATTTCCTAATACCGATCTAAATTTTGATGAGGATATAATTAATAAGGTAAAAAAATATGCTTCCTTTAAAAACCTTATAATAATAGTAGATCTTAATAGACCCGCCATACTTAAAGAGATTAATTCACTAAGCAAGGCTCTTATTGGCGTTTTTGGTGTTTTGGATGAAGCTGTTTTAGATGTTATTTTTGGTAAATTTAATCCATCTGGAAAACTTCCTTTTGACATTCCTTCATCAATGGAAGAAGTTGAAAAACAAAAATCAGATGTTCCTGATGATACAGAGAATCCAACATTTAAGTATGGCTACGGTCTAAGTTATTATAAGAAATAAAAATACTGTTGATATATCTTACATATAGGTAGGGTCTTCAAAATACAGCTCTTCTTTACTAAGTACCTTAATATTGTATTCATTTCTTAAATCTTTAATTGTTCGAGAAAAATATTCTTGAGGAATATACCATGGCCACTTTTTTGTCATAAGCTTAACTTTTTTCCAAGCTAAAACTTTTTTCTTTCTTGCTCTATAAGATATTGCGAGAATTCTTGAGATACCATAATTTTTATATAGTTTTTTATATAACTGAGTTAACTCTCCACCTGAAAACATATATTTAAATGTTTTTTTCCAAGGAATCCCCTTTGTTCCTTGAATCGCAAAGGTATCTAAGACACTTTCTTCTTCTAGAGAAAGAGCTAATCCAAAAATAACATGTTGACAATCATGCCCAAGAAGAAACTGTCTATATCCTTCATCGAGTCCGTTGTTTTCATTTCCGGTCAGTTTGGCCTCTGGCCCAATATGATTAAGATATTCTTCTAGGCCCTCTTTAAGAGTTAATTCACAATCCTGTTCTTGGTACTTTAATCGTTTCATCTTTTTTATTCTTATTAATAATAATAAATATATTAAAGGTTAATGTAAATTTGAAAAAGTGGCTCCCCGGGCCGGACTCGAACCAGCGACCCAATGATTAACAGTCATTTGCTCTACCAACTGAGCTACCGGGGAACAGCTGACATTTTTTTAGCAGATGATTTACTTTTTTGCTATCCAATAATTTGATAAATATCAATTATATTTACTAATGTTTTGTAAGTTTGACCTTAGATTATTTATTTTGGTATAAGGATATATGACAAAAATAACATCATTTTTAAATAAATGTGGCCCTTTGCTTTTCGGTGTTTTCTTTCTTGCCCCAGTGCTTGCGGAAATAATGAATAAATTTCATTTTTTGCTTCCCAATGTTTCTAACCTTTTAATCGCTTTAATTATTGGATCAATTTGGGGTTTAGTTGCGACTCTAAGAGGAAGTTGGATATGAATGAGGCCTTAATGAGGGAAGAGCAAGAAATTGCAAGGAAGTATCTTTTTAATGATACCTGGATTTATATATTTTGGGGTATAGGTAATTTTCTTGTATGGCTTTCATTATGGCCACTTGCAATTATGAATATATTACCTTTATGGGTAATTTTATTTATAGCAATAATTAATTGTTGTTTAGCATATTTACCTTCCCATGAGGCGCAACATGGGAATATCATTAAAAGGAATTCACGATTTTTTTGGGTTAATGAACTAGTTGGATATATTTCAGTTTTACCTCTTTTAACAGGTTATAAGCTTTTAAGAGAGACTCACCTGCTTCATCATAAATATACAAATCACCCAGATAAGGACCCTGACATTGGAACAAAATCAAAAAGTTTCCTCCATTCACTTTGGGTTTGTGGAGTAATTAATAGGCAGCCAAATGCAGGATATGGTCTTCAATCGGACTTTTATAAGGAAAATATAAGTGAGAGAGCATTATATGAGCATTTTCTTTTCTTTTGGTTTCACTGGGTCTTACTTGCTGTTTTGGCTTGGTCTGGATTTGGATTAATTGCAGTCGCTATTTGGTGGATACCAAGGTTAGTCGGTACAGCTTATTTGCAAATAACTTTATCTTTTTTACCTCACAGACCAATGGAGGAGCAAGGTCGTTATAGTGATACTCGTGGGTGGAAAGCTTATACAGGAACTATACTTACGCAAGGTATGGAGTATCATATTATTCACCATTTATATCCATCAATACCATTACATAAAACACCAAGCGCATTTAGGGATATGAGGCATATATTAGTAAAAAAAGAATGCACTCTAGATGGCGATATATAATTCAATTTATTAAGGAAAAAACATGACTATATCAAACTTACCTAAGGTAAAAAAAGCTGTTCTTATTCGAAGACCTGAAAATGAAATAACTGATGATCTTTTTAATATAATTGAAGAGGATGTTATAGAGCCTAAGGAAGGTGAGGTTTTAGTGAGAGTTGATACCATCGCTATTGATGCCTGGATTAGAACTACTTTTGATGAAGGCAGTTATCACGAAACTTCTGAGATCAATCAAGGAATTGGAGCTTTAGGCATTGGTGAAATTATTATTAGCAAATCAGACAAATTTAAAGAGGGCGATATAGTTAGTGGGCCGATGGGTGCACAAACCCATATTACAATGAATGAGCTTGCTTATCAGAAGATTTCAGACTCAGAAATTAATGCTGAATTAAATATTGGTTTACTTGGCTTAACAACAGGTTTAACGGCTTATTTCGGTATTAAAGATGTTGGCAAGTTAAAGGCAGGAGAGACTGTAGTAGTTTCGGGTGCAGCAGGAGGGGTTGGAATTATTGTTTGTCAAATAGCTAAAGCAATGGGGGCTAAAGTAATTGGAATTGCCGGCGGTAATGAAAAATGTAATTTTTTACTAAAAGAAATAAAAGTAGATCATGCAATTGATTATAAAAATCAATCAGTTATAGAAGAATTAGAGAAAATATGTAAGGATTCTATAGATGTTTTCTTTGATAATGTTGGTGGGGAGATCTTAAATGATGTCTTAAATAATCTAAATACTGGTGCTAGAATTGCTATTTGCGGCGCTATTTCACAGTATAATAATTTTGAAAATATTTTAGGTCCAAGTGCTTATTTAAAATTAGCAGAAAGTTATTCAAGAATGGAAGGCTTTACAGTTATGCATTTTGTTGAAAAATATCCTGAAGCAATTAAAGAATTAACAGAACTATATAATGAAGGAAAAATAATTGTTCCTACCCATTATGAAGAAGGAATTGAATCTTTTCCTAAAGCATTACAAATGCTTTTTAATGGAGGTCACACAGGTAAGCTAATGGTGAAGATGTAGTTGTGTCAGAATTGATTAAAGAAGAAGTAGATTTAACTAATGTTGATGTTCAACAATGTCCTTATGATGCATACAAGAAATTAAGAGAAGAGGCGCCTGTATATAAAGATCCCAAAACTGGTTTTTTTATTATAACAAAATATAAAGATGTTAGGACTGTTTTAAGTGATACTGAAAACTTTAAAAATTCTTTAGGGGCTGCAGCTCAAAAAGAAGATGCTAATATAAATTCTGATCATGTAAAAAAAGGTATAAAGCTATTTAAAGAAAAAGGATGGGTTCCTGCGCCTACCTTGGCAGGAAGGGATGACCCTAATCATAAGGAAATGCGATCAATTTTCAATCAAGCTTTTCGTCCTAGTAAGATTAAAGAACTAGAGCCTGAAGTTAAGAATTTATCTTATCAGTTAATAAATAGCTTTATATCAGATGGTTATTGTAATTGGGTCAAACAGTTCTCCATCCCTTTACCTTTAAAAATTATTGGAATTCAAATGGGTATTGAAAATGAGAATGATCTTTGGAAGATTAAAAATTCAACTGATGCTTTTTTTCATAGAATTGGAATGATGCTTTCTGAAGAAGAGGAGTTAGAAACTATTGAAAGGGAAATTGAAGGACAACATTATTTCCAACCTATTTTTGAAAAACTTAGAGAATGCCCAAATGATACACTGTTAAGTGATCTGGTTAATACAGAAATTGAGGCATGGGGCAGAACTTTAAATGACAATGAGCTGCACGCTGAAATGATGGCGGACACCTTTGTTGGTGGGAGTGAAACAACAACTAACGCTCTATCTGCTGGTATGAGGATATTAATAGAGAGAAATGATATTTGGGAGAAATTAAAAAGCGACCAAGATAAATACTTAAAAGTCTTTATTGAAGAGGTTTTGAGGCTAGAGTCACCAGTACAGAGTTTAATGAGAAATGCAGCAAAAGATGTTGAATTAAATGGTGTTAAAATTCCTAAAGGCTCCGTAATTAATGTTCGTTATGCTGCTGCGAATAGAGATAGTGATATTTTTGAAGATCCTGAAGAAGTTAATCTAGATAGAAAAAAGGCTGGAGCACATATGGCTTTTGGTTCTGGTATTCATCACTGTTTAGGCGCCCCTTTAGCAAGAAGAGAGCTTTATTGGGGCTTTAAAGCAGCTCTAGATTTATTTGATGAAGTGAAATTTTCTGAAGATAAAAATGATTTTGCTTATCATCCACATTATTTATTGAGATCACTAAAAGAACTGCATATAGAATTTACACCAGCTGATAAATTGTAAGGTAATATTATGAGATTGCGTCAAGTTTGTTTTGTTGCTGAAGACCTTGAATCTTCATTGTCAGAGTTAACTAGGGTATTTGGAACGGATGTATGTTTTAGAGACCCTGGTGTCGGCCATTTTGGTTTAGCTAATGGTTTATTGGAGGTAGGAGGAGATTTTATAGAAGTAGTTTCGCCAATAAAGAGTAATACAACCGCGGGAAGATTTTTAAATAAGATGAATGGGGATAGTGGTTATATGCTTATTTTTCAGTGTGATAATGCTTTGAGTTATAGAGAAAAAGCTGAAAAGTTAAATATTAGAAGTATTTGGAAAACTGATTTAGATAATGGAGTTAGCGCAACACACTTTCATCCAAAAGATATCAACGGTGTGATTATGTCTATAGATTCTATGAATGATGAGGTTTGGAAAGAAAAATACTCTTATTGGCAATGGGCTGGTGGTGATTGGTTAAATAAAAAAAAGAATAATGGTTTTTCATTAATTGGCGTGACAATGAAATGTAATCATTCTAAATCTCTTGCAGAAAAGTGGAGCCTTTTTCTTGATTTGCCTTTAGTGCTTGAGGATAATATTTATAAATTAAAGGCCAATGATTTTGAAATAAATTTTATTGAAGATATTAACATTAAATTTAATTATATGTCTGAACTTGATGTTAAGGTGAATGATCTAGACTTTAAAAATAGTCTCGATAGCAAAGGAAATGAAGTATCAGTTTGTGGAGTAAAGATTAATTTAATATGAGATTAATTTCTTACAAAAAAGGCGAAAAAAAAGGAATTGGATCAATAGAAAATGATCTTGTTGTACCATTTTCTCAAATAAAAGATTTACCAACAAATATGCTAAGTTTTCTAGAGGAGGGTGAGAATGCCTTTAATATTGCCAAGAATTTATGCGATAAACCAAAGGAAACTATAAAGTTATCTGATATTCAGATAGAAAAACCAATAGCAAGACCTCCAAAGATTATAGCTATTGGTCTAAATTATGCTGACCATCTAGAGGAAATAAGGGCCGCAGGAAGAGATATGGAAACTCCTGAGGTTCCGATGATCTTTAATAAACAATCTCTCTCTGCTAACGGACCATATGATGATATAGAAAGGCCTGTTGTTTCAGATAAATTAGATTATGAAGGGGAATTAACAATTGTTATAGGGCAAAAGTGTCGCCATGTTCCCAAGGATGATGCTAATAAGGTTATTGCCGGTTATACCATTGCTAACGATGTAAGTGTAAGAGATTGGCAAATGCGAGTACCTACTTTTACAATAGGAAAATCATTTGATACTCATTGTCCTTTTGGCCCAGCGATTGTGACAAAAGATGAAATTCCTGATCCACATAATCTTAATTTAAAAACTAAAGTAAATGGTGAAGTTCGACAACAATCTAACACTAAGCATCTTATTTTTAACTGTTTTGAGCTAATTGAGCATTTATCAACAGCATTTACATTAGAACCAGGCGATCTTATTTTAACTGGCACACCAAGTGGTGTAGGCGTTGTCGAAAATAAATTTTTAAAGGCTGATGATATTGTTAAAATTTCAATAGGCAATTTAGGTTATATTGAAAATAAAGTTATTAACGAAGTAATTGATTAAGGAATAAAATGGGAATTTCAGTTTGTAATTCAGGTCAAAATGTAGATAAAAAAAATCTTTTAGATAAAAAAAGTGAAGAGCAATTAAAGAAAGATTTACAGCATTTTAAAAAGAATAAAAAGAAATTAATTTCTACAACTTAATTTTTATGTTCCTTTTTGTTCTTGAAGTATCCTCTTATTCCAATGTAAGTATGAATAATATTTACTATTACGAAAGCATAAAGATCTAAGACGACAAACATAATGGCGCCAGCTAATCTTCCTAAAGCTGTTACAATATATCCACTAAGGCGAGATTTTGGCTTTGTAGAGCTAACTAAATAAACTCCAAGCAAACTAATTACTACAACAACCCACTGCCCATATTTGATAAAATTTTCCATACCACTCTCCATTATCGGTATTAATATTCTCTAAAAAAATAGAGTAAATCAGATTCTTTAAATCTTATTCTTCTACAAAGCCTTTAAAGAACTTAAGATAATCAATAAATTTTTCACTTAAACCTTCATTCTTTAAATAAGCTCTACTAGCAGGAAGGTCTATAGGTTCAAATTCTTTATTTTTTATTACTTTATTGGGGAAATCATGATTAAGTATTGCAGCTCTTCCAATGGCAACAAAATTAACTTTTGAATCGAGAATATCATAAACATTCTTACTGGTTCTAATATTTCCCGCAACAGTCAATTGGACATCCTTATAATTTAATTCAGTAAAGTGTTCGAGTAAGGTTTTATTTTTATGATCTTCTTCCATAGGGTATTTAAATGAATCCCATAATGATATATCTAAAAAATCTATTTTATAATTATCTATAAGTTTCTGGCAGACTTCTTTGCTTTCACTTAATTTTATACCAAATCTTTCAGGAGAGAGTCTAATTCCTAACAAAAAATTATCTCCACAACTTTCTCTAATTCCATTAACTATCTCATAAAGTAATCTAGCTCTATTCTCCAATGTTCCGCCATAATCATCTTCGCGCTTATTAATGGTAGAGCTCAAGAATTGACATATTATATACCCATGCGCCCCATGAACTTCTATACCGTCATATCCTGATTTTTTTGCTCTAATAGCAGCATTAATAAAATCATCTCTTAAATATTTAACCTCATCTAATTCCAGTGCTCTAGAATTTGTTTCTTCGTCGGAAGAGGGGCAAACAGGTTTTTCGCCTATGATATCTTCCGGCGATCTCATGCCTGCATGATGCAATTGAGCCACTGCAAGGCTATCATAAGATTTTATTTCATCTGTTAGCCTTTTTAGTCCTTCGATATGCATATCATCAAAGATACCTAATTGACCTGGAAAACCTTTTCCTATTTTTTGTACATGAGAGGCACAAGACATTGTCATTCCAAAATTTCCCTTAGACCTTAATGTGAGCCAGTTAAATTCATCATCAGATAAACATCCGTTTTCATGACTTTGCGAATTAGTCAAAGGAGCTAGCATAAAGCGGTTTTTCATTGAAATTCCACAAGGGAATATAATTTTATCATTTAAATTCATAATAGTTCCTTAGATTGTTTTGGAGGCCACGATCAGATTCGAACTGATGTCCACGGCTTTGCAGGCCGCTGCGTAACCGCTCCGCCACGTGGCCTCATTAAGCAGTTTATATTGTATAGTTATCATTTGAACATTTTTATTTG
>Ga0208764_10000639_pt1 | contig 22518 bp, 24 predicted proteins | sample ETNtaG_18_FD_185762 | JGI IMG/M metagenome (GOLD analysis project Ga0208764, IMG submission 185762) | Marine microbial and viral communities from oxygen minimum zone, Eastern Pacific Ocean - ETNP201302SV91 (SPAdes) (version 2) | ecosystem: Environmental > Aquatic > Marine > Oceanic ... | reverse complement strand
TTTGAATCGTTTAAATCAATAATTCCAGCCTCAATTTTTGGTTGCTCTTTTTGATTAATCATAGCATCTAATTTTTTTTGCATAATTTTAGCAATTTCTGGATCTTCAGACAATATGCATCAAAATCTTATTCTATTAAAAAATCTATATCAAAAAATTATTCGTCTAATGTTTTAATTGGAATTGCTTCAAATCTTCTTGATTTACAAATTGGACATTGATCAATGTATTTTGTTAAGCTTACAGATGTATATGCAATTCCACAATCCCCACAAATTCTAAGATTTCTAGCTAATTTTCCCATATTATTCATGAAAAAGTATTCTGATTAAAAGTTAACTTTTATTTGATTACCAAAATTGCCACCATGGTTTTTGGATAGTTTTTTGAATAATTGTACATATACCATCAATTAATTTTGTTCCCTCCCCACAAATTCCAAATTCTGGTTCCTCTAATCCAACTGCTTCATAAATTGAAGAATATTGGGAATAATTCTCATCAAACCATTCTTTGTATGTTGGTTCATTGTTGTATCTATCTACATAACTTTGTGGATCTTTTGTTGTATCTACAAATGATGCAGTTGTAGATTTAATTGGTTCTATTACTGGTTCTACCTTTGGTTCTATTACTGGTTCTACCTTTGGTTCTATTACTGGTTCTACCTTTGGTTCTATTACTGGTTCTACCTTTGGTTCTATTACTGGTTCTACCTTTGGTTCTATTACTGGTTCTACCTTTGGTTCTATTACTGGTTCATCATATGCTTTTTTTACAATTATTGAAATATTTTCCCTATCTTCTTGATTATTAGCATTAACAATAATGTCAAAATTATAAATTACATCTTCAAAACTTCCATAAGATTTTGATGGAGTCCAGATAAATTTTCCAGTAATGTCATCAATTGTAGCATCTACAGGAGCATTTTCTAAACTATAAACTGGGTCCCGTCCGTCGTATGTATCTATGAATGAATCATCAGTAATACTAACTGTAAATGAAATGGTTCTTTCTACTTCTACTATTTTATCTGGAATTGAATTTAATTGTAAGATAGATTTTGTTGGTTGAGCAATTTTATTTCCATCAAATTCAAGAGTTACACTAATACCGTTATCTTTTTGAATTGTAAATGCTGTAAATTCATACATTCCAATAATTGAAAAGAACTCATCTACCTTTTTTGCATTTGTTTCAAATATTCCATCTGAGTTGGACAATGCAGTTACTAACAAACTTTTACCCCCATTTGGATCCGTCATCTCCACATTAACGAATGTACTTCCTTCATCTTCATTTCCTACAAATACAATTCCTTCATCAATTGTATAGAAATTTTTTTCAATTGAAAATTCTGTTACTTCTGCATAAACTGGTGCTAACATTATCAAAAATAATGATAATATTCCAAATCCAGCTAATTTTACTTGCATATTATTAATTAGAAAATTCATTTTTAAAAAATAAGCATAATTTTTTCCTGTTTATAGCAAATAATTATTAACAAACTTACAAATCAAGAAGGAATTTCATATACACTTTCTCTTCATTTCTAATCACCATGTCATAAAATGTAGGTGCTTTTATCTCTACTTTGAAATTATGTTTTTTCAAATCTAGAGTCTCACCAAATGCTTTTGCATTAATTTTATAGGAATCGTTTTTTTCAATGGTAAATTCTATTCTTTTTATTGCAAATCCTTCTGTAATGAGAATAAATGGAATTTCTTCTAACCAACTAAAAAGAAGATAATACAGATCTTTTCCTTGTGATACAAATTCTTTACTTTCTTTTTCTTTAACTTTGTCTTGATCTAGTGTTAAATTAATCACTGCATCTGCTGCAACTAAAAATGCTTCTTTTAGATCTTTTGCATTAATTTCAATTATTGCATCAGTTGAATGATCTAGGAATTTATAACTCAATTATCTTTTTTTAATTTCTCCAACTATTAATCTACTATACTAAATTGAATTAATTATGACTAATTGGGACTAATGATACTCAAAAAAGTGAAATTTTTTACATTAAACATTTTAAGTCAATTTGAAGAGATTAATCATATTGAATACCGCAGAAATTTCAATAATTTTGCCTACTTATAACGAATCTAAAAATATTCGTGGAATCTTAGAACACATTAAGAAATCTTTTCCATCAAATCTGAAACTTGAAACTATAGTAGTAGATGATAATTCTCCTGATAATACTGCAAAAATTGCTGAAGATTATTTTCATTCAATTAAAGAAAAATCAAGTCATACAATTAATGTAATTAAACGAAAGGCAAAAAATGGATTAAGTTCTGCAATTCTTAATGGAATTCAAGAAGCTTCAGCAAATACAATTGTAGTGATGGACAGTGATTTTTCACATCCTCCTAGTATCATTCCTAAATTAATTGATGCAATTAAACAAACTAGATGTGATATTGCAATTGCTTCACGATATGTACATGGAGGTTCAATTCAGGGTTGGCCAATTAAAAGAAAATTAATGAGTAAGGTTGCAACATTAATTGCAAAAAAAGGATTAGGAATAAAACCTCTTGATCCAATGTCTGGATTTTTTGCTTTTAAAAAAAATATTCTTAATGGATTAAAATTTGATGCACTTGGTTACAAAATGTTATTAGAAATTTTAGTTAAAACAAAAGGTGTTAAAATAGAGGAAGTACCTTATACATTTACTGATAGAGAATTAGGTTCTAGTAAACTTGATACTTCAACTATTGTTGATTATTTTAAATCAGTTTGGAAATTATACAAATATGGAAGAACAGTTGAAAAAGATGAATCAAGAGTATCTGTTAGGTTTCTTTCAAAGGCTGCAAGATTTTTTACTGTTGGAGCTTCTGGATTAGCAATTAATTATCTCGCATCTATGATTTTTTCATTAAATTCTGATATGTGGTATATTCATGCTACTACATTTGGAATAATATTTTCCATTTCAAGTAATTTCCTACTAAACAAGTATTGGACATTTGAAGATAGAGACTTTTCTCCAAAACGAACTATTATTCAATATGGAAAATTTGTTGGGTTTAGTTCTATTGGTGCATTAGTTCAACTTGGCTTGGTTTACAATCTTGTAGATCAATGGAGTCTTTCATATCCAATTTCATTAGTATTGGCGGTTGGTGTTGCAGCATTTGGTAATTTCTTACTAAATAAAAGATGGACTTTCAAAGAAAAAGTTTGGAGTTAGAATAGTATCTCTAATTTTTAAGAAAAATTGAATTAAATTTTGATACTTAGGCATAAAAATTGAATTATTTGTCTAATCTTTTATTCGTAAGGTAGTTTAGTAAGATTTCTTTGTAAAAAAGAAATGGAGCTATTTGATTCATTTCTAATATTTATTGCAGATTTTTTAGGTGAACATCTCTATGAAGGGATATTCTTTGCAGCATTAATTGAAACTATAATTCCTCCAATTCCGACACTTGCAATATTTCCAACAGCTGGATTTTTAGCATCACAACAAGGAATTTCATTATTTGGTGTAGTTCCTATGATTATTCTTGGTGCAACTGGTGCTACAATTGGAACATCTGTTATCTATCTGATTGCATTAAAACTTGGACGTACTGTTTTACTTCGATATTTAAAAAATTTTAGAATTTCAGAAGAAAAATTAGGACGGGTAGAAATATGGTTTGAAAAATATGGTGATAAAGCAGTTTTGATCGGAAGAATGGTTCCAGTTATGAGAGAAATGATTTCAGTGCCTGCTGGATTATTAAAAATGAAAATTCCTAAATTTATTTTATTCACTTTTATTGGTTCTTGTATTTGGTCATCTATCACTATACTAGCTGGATATTATTTTGGTGAAGCAATAGGTCTTACCGTTTAATTTAATATTTTTTTAGAAAGATCTATAAGATGAGAAAAAAATTATTCTGATAAGATATGTTTAAAACTAAAGATTGGTGGGATGATTTTCCTGAACTTGAACAAGATTTAGAAGAAAATATTGTTTAGTATTATAGAAATATCTAAATCATAACACTCTAACAGATAATTGACTTGGAATTACCACGTGGAATGAAAGATTTTGTAGGTTCTGAAACCGCAAATATAGAACATATTAGATCACATTTTAAACAACTCTCAAATCTTTATGGATTTTCATTTATGGATCCTTCTCCAATTGAATTACTCTCTACTCTTGAAACAAAGTCTGGTCCTACAATTAAAGATGAAATTTATTATTTCAAAGATAAAGGAGATCGAGAAATTGCTTTGAGATTTGATTTTACTATGGGTCTAACAAGATATGCTACTTCTCAAAAATCTATGAAACTTCCTGCAAAAATTTCCAGTTTTGGTGGAGTGTTTAGATACGATGAACCTCAAAAAGGACGTTATCGATATTTCCATCAATGGGATCTTGAAATTTATGGTAAAGCAAATTTAGAATCAGAATCTGAAATAATTGAACTAACCTCTAGATTGTTTGATTCATTATTGCTAACAAATATTACAATTGATGTTAATCATAGAAATCTTGTTGAATCATACATTAACAAAATTTTTGATTCAAAAGATCCACAATTAGTAGGAGATATGTTACGTGCAGTTGATAAAATTGCAAAAAAATCAAAAGATGAAATAATTAAAGAATTTGAGGATAGATATTCTAAAGAAAATTTGGAAAAAATTCTAGAATTCTCACAAATTAAAGGATCAATTAAAGAAGTTGAATCTGTATTTGATGTATCACAATTGGAATCTTGGGATGAAATTAAAGCATTATTTGAATCTCTAGAAAATAGAGGTGTATCAAATGTTAGAATTAATTTTGGTATAGTTAGGGGATTAGATTATTACTCTGGAATTGTATTTGAAGTATTTGATAAAAATTCAAAACTTGGTGCTTTAGCTGGGGGAGGAAGATATGATACATTAACTAAAGCATTCAAAAGAGATGATCTTGGTGCAACAGGAGTTGCAGGTGGTGTCGAACGAATTATTTTAACAATGCAAGAACAAAATATTATTTCAGAAATACAACAACCTAGAATTTCAGTTCTATACATTAATGATGATATGCAAAAAGTTGCACATTCTATTACATCATTACTTCGATTAAATAAAATTCCAACTGATATTGATTTGGCGGGAAGAAATTTAAAAAAACAAATGGATATTGCAAATACTGCAAGATTTACAATTATTGTTGGACCTCAAGAATTAGAACAAGGAAATGTAGTACTCAAAGATATGAGAACTGGAACTGAAGGAACTGTTTCTTTAGAAAAATTAACTGATGATCCAAAGTCTATTTTTAATTTAGAAATGCCTTAGTTAAATTCATAATTTCAGAACCGTTAGTTAGTGAACCTACTACAATACAATGATTATTTGCTAAAATCCCTGATGAGACATATGGTACTCCACCATTTATTGATGATTGTTCTACTTTCACGCCTAATACATCTGCAATAATTTTCATATCATTCTCTTCTACTTCTGGATGAATTACAGCACCTGTATTGTTTGCTTTAACTGAAACTCCTGATAAATGAGAACCAGCTATTTTTTTTTGAAGTACTTCTACTCCCATTACATCTGATATCACTTTACAATTTTCTTTTGATAATGCCGGTGAAACAATAGCTCCTTTATCATTAACACAAATTACATTTCCAAGTGCATTAAATTTAGTATCTAAAACTCCAATCTCTAAATCTGTTTCATTTTTCAAATAATCATATTCATCTTGATATGCCGTAGATGGTAGTAAAAATCCTTTATTGTTCATTACTGACAATGCTCCAATTAATCTAGTGTTGGCAATTGCTGTGTACATAATTTCGATATTCAAATATTTTGCTAGTTTATCTGCTTTAGTTTCTGCAAATCCCATTGGAACTAATCCAATTGTATCGTTAACACTGACGTAAACACCAATGTTAGGTCCTCTATACACATCATATTTGATAATATCCATATCCAGATTATTGATCGTTCAACATTATGAACGTAAGGAAACCCTTCCTGCCTAATTGATTAATTATTCTCATCATAGTTTGTTAGTTTCAACTAATTCTGTCTATCTTTAAATAATAACTCTAAGAAAATTTCATTATGCCAATCGCAGAAAATTTTCCTGAAGGCTTAACACCAACTGGAAAAATTAATCTGGATGATGGAAATTTCCATATAATGTGGGGTCCTGGTAAAAAAACAAACACTGATGGTTCACAAGCTGAAGTGTTTGCAGATTCAGATGTTGTAGCAGCATATGCCGCAAGAAATGAAGAACAAGTTCCTCTTGGTGTAAGTGGTACTTATGTTGCAGTAGATTGGGATTCGTGTGTTGCAGACGGTGCTTGTATTGAAGCATGTCCTGTACAAGTATTCCAATGGTATAGAACTGAAAAAGATATTCCTGCAAAAGATGTTGTTGGTCAAACATTTGCAGGAACTGGTAGTGATATTAAAGATGAACGTAAAGATCTAACTGATAAAGCAGATCCAATTCGAGAACATGATTGTATTTGGTGTATGGCATGTGTATCTGTATGTCCGCCTCAAGCTATCAAAGTTGATCAAATAAATGTTGAAAAACATGAGAGTGTAGCCAAATCTTTGTAACTATAACTAATTTTTTATACTTCAAAATTTTAATTTAGTCTCGACTAATTTTCTCTAGCTTTAAATAATAATCTAGAATAATTCTAGTATGGTAGATCTACAAATACCAGAAGACTTTTGTCAACAAGGAGATCCTAAAGGAAAAACAAGCCACAGTGATGGTGAAAATTTCCATTATATCTGGGGTGACGGAAGAACTGATGGTGCAGCATTCTCAAACGATGATGTAAAGGCAGCTTATGAAGAAAGAGGCGAAGAACAAGTTCCTCTTGGAATTCATGGTACTACCGTTGCAGTCGATTGGGATTCATGTGTAGCAGCTGGTTCATGCATGAGTGTATGTCCAGTTCAAACATTCCAATGGTTCAGAACTGAACAAGATATTCCTGCAGCAGACTGCATGGATGCAACTTTTGAAGGTACTGGTTTAACAGAACAAGATGAAAGATTAGATTATACCGACAAATCACAACCAATCCGAGAACATGATTGTACGATTTGTATGGCATGTCAAGAAATTTGTCCTGAAGGAGCAATCCTTATCGAATCAGCTAATCAAGAATGGCACGAGAAAGCAGCTGGAACATATGTTGTAATGCCCTCAAGTGGGGGCGGACCTCACGCACACGATTAAAGAATTCTTTCTTTTATCTTATTTTTTATATTTCATTATCAACAGATTTTAATCACTATTTTCAAACATTTTTTGCCGAGGTCGCTTAGCCTGGTAGAGCGCGGGCCTTGAGAGCCTGTGTGCGCAAGCACGCGGGGGTTCGAATCCCTCTCTCGGCGTTTTATTTTTCTATTTTTGCAAGTTCTGCAAGCATTGCAGATAATTGAATTTCTGAATTTGCTCCAACTAAAATCCTATAATCATACTTTGCAATTACTTCTAAAATTTCTGATAGTTTTTCATGTTTGGATTTAAAAACAGCTGAGTTAATGTATTTGAGAAAGTCTGATACTGACATTCCATAAACTTTAATCAATTCAATCATTTTCTCTCTTGATTCTATTACATCACCTGACAATGCAATTTTTAAAACATCATCAACATCTGTTGTTTTAGTTAGCCCTGCTGATGATTTTACAGTTTCTTCAGTAATTTCACCAAGACTTGCTGTTGCTTGCATTAAATTAATTGCATGTCTTAAATCACCTTGTGAATAATCATAAATTGCTTTTAGACCATTTTTATCTGTCTTTATTTTTTCTTTTTTAGAAATCATTTCTAATCTATCAATGATGTTTTCTTCTGATACTGTAGTAAACTTGAATGTGGCACATCTACTTTGAATTGGATCAATAATTTTTGAAACATTATTTGCAATTAAAATAAATCTGCAAATTTTAGCAGTATCTTCTATAATTCTTCTTAGTGCTGTTTGAGCATCAGAAGTCATTTCATCTGCTTCATCTAAAATAATAATTTTAAATGGTACATCTGATAATCCTGCAAACCCTGAGAATTTTTTTACCTTTTCTCTAACCATTCCTATACCTCTTTCATCTGAGGCATTTAGCTCTAGAAGATTACCTTCAATGTTATTTCCTAGAATTTGTCTTGTAATACATAATGCAGTAGTTGTTTTACCTACTCCTGCGGAACCTGAAAACATCAAGTGTGGCATATCTGTTGGATCTTTGATTAAAGCCTTCAAACTACCAATAATTTCAGTTTGACCTACAATTTCTGAAATCTCCTTTGGTCGATATTTTTCTACCCACATTCCTGTTGCAGACATATGTGTATCAAAGCCTAATCCCATTAATAAATCCGAATTGGTTATTCTACTATACTCTATCTTAAAATGAAATTACTTCTCATGACTGATAGATTCAGCCTGTGATTAATTAGGATCAAATGATCTCACTAAATTGTTAACAGAATTGATCGATCCGATACTTGAGGATCTAAAAATGATAAGTGATCTCACATGGAAATTGAAGAAATAGAAAAAGTGCATACTATAGGATACCGGCTAAAGGATGCTAAAGTTACAGTTAATCAGGATTTTAAATATAATGTGGCTGGAGTCAAAATTGAGGGTGTTCAAGGTGATACAAATAACATGCCTCAATGGATTGGAAAAATCTTGAATGATGGCGGAATAGGTACAATGGATATGCCTGATATGATTACTGAATTAAAACAAGCATTATCTAAAGAAAAAATGGTTGGAGAATATCAGTTATCTACATTAGAACCTCATTTCTATATTAAACTAAAACAATCAATGAAAGAATTGAATCGAGATGATTTTGATAAAGTTGAAAGTATATTGTTAGAATTATTTAGAATGCGAAGAGGTAAAATTGTAAAGCTTGCAGATTCTATTAAACTAAATTCAGATATTTACAAACAATTAACAGTTGAAGAAAATATTTTCTACAAAACTATCTATGACAATAGTAAAGAATTTGAAAATCAAGTGAGAGGAAATTCAAATGAGTAGTCAAACTAGTTCATTTACTGATTCTGCTTTATCTGATAAAGTAAAAGAATTCCTAACTCGATTTAAAGATAAGCAAGGCAATTACACATATGTTGATGCAATTGATGCAATGATGCCAAAAAATGCAAAATACATTGTAGTTGATTATAATGATCTTGTAACTGAACCTGAAATTGAAATAATTTTTTCTGAAAACCCTGATAGAATTTTTGATGCTTTTGGAAGAGCAATTAAAGAAGCATTACAAACAAGATTTCCAGAATATGCTGAAAAAATTAAAGAAGAAGTTCGTGTTAGAATAGCAAATTTTCCACTTGAAAGAAGTTTAAGACAAATTAATGCAGAAACAATTGGAAATATTACTAGTGTTTCAGGAATGGTTGTTAGAGCATCAGAAGTAAAACCACTTGCAAAAGAATTAATTTTTGTTTGTCCTGATGAACACACTACAAAAATAATTCAACTAAAAGGAATGGATGCAAAAGAACCTGTGGTATGTGATAATCCTAATTGTAAACAACGAGATTTTGAATTAAAACCTGAAGCAAGTAAGTTCATTGATTTTCAAATTCTTAGATTACAAGAACTTCCTGAAGATTTACCTCCAGGACAATTACCTCATTATATTGATGTCACAATTAGGCAGGATTTGGTTGATAATTCAAGACCAGGGGACAGAATTATTCTTACAGGAGTGGTTAGAGTAGAACAGGAGTCTGTTACTGGAGTTCAAAGAGGTCATAGTGGATTATATCGATTAAGAATTGAAGGAAATAATATTGAATTTTTAAGTGGTCGTGGTTCTAAAACTGACAGAAAAATTGGGAGAGAAGAAATTTCTCCAGAAGAAGAAAAACGAATTAAATCTCTTGGTCAAAGTTCTGATGTTTATCAAAGATTAATTGATTCATTTGCTCCACACATTCAAGGTCAATCATTAATCAAAGAAGCTATTTTGTTACTTATTGTTGGTTCCAATCAAAGACTGTTGGGAGATGGTAGTAAAATCAGAGGTGACATTAATGTATTTTTAGTTGGGGATCCCGGTACTGCAAAAAGTGAGATGTTAAAATTTTGTGCAAGAATTGCACCACGAGGTTTGTATACTTCTGGTAGAGGTTCAACAGCTGCAGGACTTACAGCTGCTGTAGTTCGAGATAAAACAGGAATTATGATGTTGGAAGCTGGTGCAGTTGTACTTGGTGATCAAGGTTTAGTAAGTATAGACGAATTTGATAAAATGAAACCGGAAGACAGAAGTGCACTACACGAAGTTATGGAACAACAATCAGCAAGTATTGCAAAAGGTGGTATTGTAGCTACACTAAATGCTAGAACATCAATTTTAGCTGCAGCAAACCCAATGTATGGAAAATATGATCCTTTCAAAAATATTACAGAAAATGTAAATTTACCTATTCCATTGTTAACTAGATTTGATTTAATTTTTGTTGTTAGAGATATTCCTACTAAAGAAAGGGATATGCAAATTGCAAAACATATCATTCAACGCAATACTAGTTCAGGAACTGATAAAAAATCTGTAATTGAAGTTGATTTGTTAACTAAATATCTCTCATATGCAAAACGTGGTACACCTGAATTAACAAAAGAGGCAGAAGCAAAAATTCTTGACTATTATTTACAGATGAGAAATGTGGAATCTGAAGAAATGATTACTGTAACTCCTAGACAATTAGAGGGAATTATCCGACTTTCAACTGCTAGAGCCAGGCTACTCATGAAAGATAAGGTTGAAGAGGAAGATGCTGAGCGTGCAATTTTCCTAATCCAAAGCATGCTTGAAGATGCAGGCGTTGATGTTAATACTGGTAAAGTTGATCTTGGTGTACTACAAGGAAAGCCAAGAAGTGAAGTATCAAAAATGCAATTATTCATGGATATTCTAAAAAGTCTTGAAGGTGACAATAAAGTTGCCGTTGAAGAAAGAGCATTTGTACAAGAACTTGAAAAAAGTGAGAAATTTACTGAAGAGGAAGCAAGAAATTACATTCGAAGAATGCTTAGAGAAGCATCTATTTATGAATCAAAACCCGGTCATTATAACCGAGTATGAAAATAGAAAAACTTGATCTAGACCCTAAAGTAATTGATTTTCTAAAATCTGAAGGATATGAAGAACTTTTTGAACCCCAAGAACAATCTGTAAAAGCAGGATTATTTGATGAAAAAAAGAATTTTTTGATCACAATACCTACTGCAAGTGGAAAAACTCTCATTGCAATGTTAGCAATTCTTTCACATCTTTCAAAACATAAAACTAAAGTTGTTTACCTTACTCCATTACGTGCATTAACTAGTGAAAAATTTGAAGAGTTTAAAAAACTAGAGAAATTAAATTTAGGTCGAAAAATAAAAGTTGCATTATCTACAGGAGATTCAAAAGAAAAAAAAGAGAAATTAGAAAATGCAGATGTAATATTTCTTACAAATGAAAGCATGGATGCAAATATGGCATTTCAGAAAGATTGGATTTATGACATAGGATTAGTAGTTTCTGATGAAATTCATCTAATTGGTGATAACACACGTGGTCCTACATTAGAAATTATTCTCACTCGATTTAAATCTGGGTTTATTGGAAAAAATCCCCCTAAAATTATTGGACTTAGTGCAACAATATCAAATAGTAATGAACTTGCAGATTGGTTGAATTGTGAATTAGTTGAAAGTACATTTAGACGGGTTCCATTATCTGAAGCTGTTTACAGTCGACATATTATCACAAATCAAGATAGAGAAGAAACCGAGGGAAATTTTGCCAAAAATCGTCAAGAATCTAGGCATCCAAAAGCTTGGATTGGATTAGGATTAGATACTGTGGCTGAGAAACATCAGTGCTTGATATTTGCAATGACTAGAAAAAATGCTGTAGCATGGGCAAAAGAAGCTGGATTAGATGTTGTAAAGGAGCTTAAACCAAATCAGAAAAAAGAATTAGAAAAAATTTCAAAGAAAATTCTTCCAAAAGAGGATTATGATAATACAAAATTAACTAGTGAATTAGCAAAAACAGTAAAAAATGGCACGGCATTTCATCATGCAGGACTTGATCAAAGATGTCGTACAATAATTGAAAATGCATTTAAAGATAGACACATAAAATTATTAACTGCAACTCCAACTTTAGCTGCCGGTGTAAACTTACCAGCACGTCGAGTTGTAATTCCCAGTGTAATGAGATACACAAATAATGGTTTGGAAAAAATTAGTATTTTAGAATATAAACAAATGTGTGGCAGAGCTGGAAGACCACAATATGATGATATTGGTGAATCAATAATTATTGCAAAAGGATATCCTGATGAAATACTAGAACATTATGTTGATGGTGAACCAGAACCATTGGAATCAAAAACATTAGATGAAGATAGTTCTTTAAGAATTAATTTACTTGGATTTATTTACACTGCATCTAAATTCAATCCAACATCTTACGAAAAAATAATAAAATTCTTTTCACAAACTTTTGCTGCCTACCAACTTTCTGATGATTCTGTATTGGAAAAAAAGATAACAAAACAACTTGAAAAATTAAAAGAGTATGGAATGATTACTGATAAAAATGGCTTTGAACCTACAAAATTTGGTATTAAAATTTTTTATTTAAGAATTGATCCTGAAACCGCATTTGATATGACTGGTTACATTGAAGATTATCTAAGAGGAACAAAACATACATCTGGAATATTATACATGATTACAAATCTTCATGAATTTTATTCACAATATCCCATACCTGATAAATATCAAGGCGATATGGATGATCTTATTGATCCAAATGAAAAATTATACAGAAATCAAGAATTTTTAAGGGAATACTGTTTCAAAAGTCTATTAATTCTTTACAAGTGGATTGATGCTATGACTTATCAAGATATGTCAGACCATTTTGATGCTGAACCAGGTGATATATTCTATATAAAAGAAAATGCAAAAGATTTAGTCTATATTTTTACAGAAATTATTAAATTTTGGAGAGATTATGCTAAAGAAAATAAACAAAAAAAGATTGTATCTGAATATCAGAGTCTTATTGATGAATCAGATTTACTGAAATTACAAATTCAGCATGGTGTTCCAGAAAAATATCTTGAATTAGTAAAAATTAAACAAATTGGACGAGTTCGTGCTCAAATTTTGTACAAAAATGGTTTCAAAAATCGTCTTGATTTAGAAAAAGCGAAAATAGAGAAATTAGCAAAAATTGATAAAATTGGTTTAACCATAGCAAATAACATTAAAGCTGAATTAACGAAGATTAGATATTGATTGAATTAATTATCCCTGCAATAATTTCTTGTATACTTGCATTTTTTGTAGTATATTTCACTACTCCACCATTAATCAAAATTTTGGTAAAAAAGAATTACACTGTAAAAGATATGAACAAAAAAGAAAATGTAATGGTTGCAAGACCTGGTGGAATATCTATAATATTGGGAATTGTTGTTTCAGAGATTGTTCTTTATGGATTTTTTCAACTAAATGAAATACTTGCAATAATAATTACAACTACAGCAGCATTTGCAATTGGTTATGTTGATGATAGAAAAGTAATGGGAGGTTGGTTTAAACCTCTAACTCTTGCAATTGCTGCACTACCAATTATTTTTTTTGGTGCATATAGTCCAGATCTTGCATTTCCATTATTTGGAGATGTTCAAATCCCATTACTGTATCTTGGATTGATAATTTTTATGATTCCTATTACCGGAAATACAATTAATTCTATTGATGTTTTTAATGGTGTTGCTAGTGGTTTTATGGTAATCGCAAGTTTCACATTATCTATTTGTTTATTTATTTTACAAAATTATGAAATTGCTATTGTTAGTTTACCTTTAGGATTTGTTTCATTGGCATTTTACAAATATCATAAGATCCCAAGTAAAATTTTTCCTGGAGATTCTGGAGCATTAACATTTGGTGCTATGTATGGTGTAATTGCAATTATTGGTGGTGTAGAAATTATTGCAGCAATTGCACTCTTACCTGCTGTAATCAATTCCTTTTTGTTTTTATCAAGTGTAAAACGAGTAGTAGAACATAGACAAATCAAAGGAAAACCTGTTGAATTTACTAGTGATTTTAAATTAAAGGCTACAAATGATAAAACAGCACCAGTAACTTTAGTAAGATTAATTCTTGCAGGTGGTCCATTAACTGAAAAACAAGTTGTATTTACAATTTTTAAACTTGCAATATTTTCAGGAATATTAGCTATTATTACTGCATTTATGATGGGTGTTTCTCTTTGAAGTCTAGTCTTTATGGTTTTTTATTTGCAATGTGGGGATTGATCATTATTGGAGGTGGTATAGTGGTTGTTTTGTTAGGCCCATTTTCAATACAACAATTTGGTGATTTTCATTGGATAATTTCATCTGGAATTAAAGTTACTATTTTATTAATACTAATTGTAATATGGGTTTTAATTTTATCTAAATTAAAAAATTATATCTTCAAAAAAGAATTAAATTCTTAACTATCTATCCATTTTTTTCTTTTTTTATCATATTCTTCTTTACTATATCTTAGAAAAGCTGGTGACCCTGCAACAACAGTATTTTCTCCAACATCTCTTGTTACAATTGCACCCATTCCAACAACGCTATTTTTCCCTATAGTTATTCCTGCCTTAATTACTGCACGTGCACCAATTATTGCATTATCTTCAATTGTAACTCCTACCATTTTGTCACACATTGGATATGGGTCGTTTGTTAAAACAGCTGCTGGACCAATAAATACATTTTTTCCAATTCTAGATAATGGTGGAATGTATGCTTGGCCTTCAATTTTTGTATTATCTCCAATTTTTACATCATAATCAATATGTGCAAGGGATCCAATTTTCACATTATCTCCAATTTCAACATCATCGCCAACATATGAGAAATGCCAAATTTGGACATTTTTTCCAATTTTTGCTTTTTCAGAAATAAAATTTGTAACCATTATCTCACAAATGCCATGGATTTGCCTTTGTAATAATTTTTTCAGGTAATTTGTCTTTGTTATTGTTTAAAAATTCCATTTCGTGCTTTTTGTCTCTAAGGTCATCTGGTAACATTATTGGAATTTCTTCTATTATTGGATAAAATCTAGAACATTTTGGACAAAATATTGCACCCTCAATAACAACCTCATTTTTTTCTTTAATTTCAAATAATTCTAAGGGATGATTCTTGTCTATTGGACATGCTAGTATTTCCATCATTGTTTTATTCATTTTAAATCCAGATAAATTGGGGTTCCTTTTTGACTAGATAAAAGTGCCGCTTCTGCAATCTTTGTAACATTGACTGCTTCTTGTGATTTGACAACTTGTTTAGTTTTATCTCTAATGGCATCTAAGAAATTTTGAATTTCTCGCATTAACGGTTCTTCTTTTTCATTTTTTATATTTTGAGTTTTTCCATCTTTTTCAACTATAATTTCTTGAGTGATAAAATCTGATGAAATAATTGCTTCTGTACATACTGCACTAAATTTTCTAACTTTTTTTGGTGTAATCCAATTTGATGAAATTATTGCAACTTTATTATTTTTATATCCTAACATGATGCTTGCAAAATCTTCATGTTCATGCTTAATTTTTCCTGCACGTGCAAAAACTACTTGAGGCATATCATTAAACAACCAATTTGCAGTATCTATGTCGTGAACTGATGTATCATAGATAATTCCAACATCTTTGATATGTAATGGCATTCTATTTTCTCTATGAAATTCAAGCATTACTAGATCTCCATATTTTTTTTCATTAACTATTTTTTTTACAATATCAACTGCAGGATTGAATCTTTCAATATACCCACATGTTAAAATTACTTTATTTTTTTCTGCAAGTTTAGCAAGTTTTTCACCATCTTCAGATTTGTATGTCATTGGTTTTTCTACAAAAACATGTTTTCTAGCTTCCAATAATTTCATTGCAATTTGTGTGTGTGTTGATGTTGGTGTGACAACGAATGCACCATCAAATTCTTCAGAACGTAATAATTCATCTAATGATTCATAATTATTTACCGAATATTTTTCTCCATATTCTTTACTTTTATCTGGATTAACATCACATATTGCTACAAGTACGCCTAATTTTGATAAAATTCTGGTATGATTTTTCCCCCATCCACCAGTTCCAATTTGAACAATTTTCATCTAATAAACCTCAGTCAACCAATGAGCATAATCAATATTTTTATTCATTACTATGTCTGAATACTCTTGCATCATTTTTTTTGTAATATTTCCTGGTCTTCCATTACCTATTTTTTTAGAATCCATAGAAATTACTGGTGTAATTTCTGCAGCTGTACCTGTTAGAAAAATCTCATCTGACATTATTAGTTCACTTCTCTTGAAATTTCGTTCAATTACGTCCATGTCTAAATCTTTTCCAATTTTGAGTACTGCATCTCTAGTTATACCTTCTAATGCTGAAGATGATAATGATGGTGTAATTAATTGACCTTCTTTTACAATGAATATATTTTCCCCTGGTGCCTCACTTACATTTCCATTTTGATCAAGTAAAATTGCTTCATCTACGCCAACTCTTTTTGCTTCTTGTGTAGCAATAATTGAATTGAGATAATTTCCCCCCATTTTTGCTTGTGTAGGTGTAGAATTATCTGAGAATTTTCTCCAAGATACTATTGCTGTGGTAATGCCATTTTTATTAAATAAATCTCCAAATGGAAATGTAAAAATTGCAACATTTGTTGGAGATTTTTCTGTTACATGAAGATTAATCCCATAATCCCCTACAAAATAAAATGGTCTAATATAACAGGATTTTTTAATATTATTTTTTTTACAAATTCCCATTACTGCATTAATTATTTGTTCATCTGTAAAATTTAATGAAATGTTATAAAATTGACCTGATTTTCTAAATCGTTTTACATGTTCTTCTAATCTAAATACATGAAGATTTTTTCCATTCCAATATGCTCTAATTCCTTCAAAAATTGATGTTCCATAATGGAGAGCATGAGTAGTTATTGGTATTTGGGCTTTTTCTGCAAGGATGTATTTTCCATCAAACCAAACATATTTTGATAAAGGAAGTTTCATACAAAAGTTTTAGCCAATCTCTATTAATCTATTTTCAATTAATTTACTGATTTTATACTAATGATTTTTTTATTTTTTTGACCAACCTTCTTTAGGAAATTTCATTCCTACGACTCGAGTAGTCATATCTTCACCAGATGAATATTTTTCTATAGTTCCCCATTCATCTTCAATAATTTTGACTATTTCTTTTGGAACATCTTCTTTCCAATTAGAATTTTTTTCTAATACTGCATCATACAATTTCTCTTTAACTGATGCTGCAGATAGAGATTTTCTTTCACCAATTTTTGGTTTTAATCTATACATTTTCAACATGTATCCTTCTGCCTTGTCCCCAGTATATGAAAAATAATCACCTTCAACTCCATTAAGAATTTGTTTTCTTAGTTTCCATGATTTTCTTCTTACTAATGGAGGGAGATATTTTTTAAACGGTGCTAGAAAAGCGTAATCATCAGTTATTTTAATCGAGTCTCCAAAAATTGATTCAAGCATTTTTTTTCTAGTTTCAAAATTAAATGGAAAACTTTTACTGTTTACTTCTCTATCATCATACTTGAAAATAACAGGCATTACTTTCACAATATCCGCCTCTTTTTTCAATTCTTTAATGATCTCTACATGAGCATTTGTTACTGGATTTAGATGAGCAAGATATAGGGCTGTTGTCAATTATAATTTCTAAATAATTCTCATATTTCAATGATTAATTTTATGAATAATTCTATCCGTATGATTCGTACTTAACTTCAAAGCTTCCATCTTCACGTTTATCGTGTTCTGTGATGAATCCTTTGGGCTTTAAAAAGTCCATAACTCCATCAATTGTTCCTTGCCAACCACAAACATAGAAAATTGTATTTTCTTGAGTAATTTTATCGCCAATTAATTCTTCTAATGGTGACATATCTGTACCTCTAGGTCTTAGAAATGTTTCAACTCTTCCAATTTGACCAGCCCAACTTCTGTTAAACCATTCTTGCGGTCTACTAATTGCTGCTCGATATTTAAAATTCCATTCATCCTTACCTTTTGCAATACTCTCATCTTCAAGACCCGTTAGCAAATCTTTGTAACTTAATTCATCAACGTAACTTGCACCATGCAAAACAATAATTTCTCGTTTATCATTAGTATCATGAAGATGTTGTGCAAAACTGACAAATGGTGCCAATCCAGTTCCACCGCCAATACAAATTATTCTTCTTGTATCTTTTTCACCGTTTGGTAATTCTTCACTAATTCCTAATGCTCTACCTGTAGGTTTTAACCAAAGAATTTCGTCTCCTTCTTTTGCATTAAATATTTGTGTAGTTAATCTTCCTGGAAGTGGTTTTCTAACCCATCTTATTACAAATTCAATATACTCTTTATTTTCTGGATGAGATGCAATTGAATATGCTCGTCTAACAATTTTTCCATCATTTGCTGGATTTGGTAAACCTAATGTAAGAAATTGACCTGCTTCAAAATCTGGAACTGGACCATCATTTGGAACAATTCTCATTATAACCAAATCTTCTTTTAACAATTGAACATATGTGATAGTTGCTTTATTATCTACGACCATGACAATTCAATCAACATATTGAAGTTTAAATATATTGTGATAATTTCATTAACCTAATTTTTTAAATCGCTAAACGTTAATAACCAATTTAGAAAATATTATTCAATCAGCATTCTGATTATTGGGCCGGTCGTCTAGTCTGGTAGGATAGGTGCATGGCATGCATCGGATCAAGGGTTCAAATCCCTTCCGGTCCACTTATTTTTTTAATTTCAATAATAGATTTTTTATTTGCTGATCATTATTTTTTGAAATTTCTTCAATTTTATTTTTTGAAATTTTGGCATTTACTTGAATTGCTGCTTGTAATGCACTTTTTTGTACATCTAAATTAGAATCTGAAAGTAATTTTAAAATAATATCTGTAATTTTATCTGCTTTTAGATATCCTAATGCTCCAATTGCACAAGACCTTACCATTCCATGCTCATCTTCTATTAGTTTTATGATTTCTGGAATTGCAATTTTTTCATTTCGATTAGCTAATACTAGTGATGTAAAACCTCTGATATTTTTATTTGAAGAATTGAGATTATTAATTAGAATCTTAGAAATTTTATTTTGATTTAATAAAAGTGTGTTAAATGCTTCTCCTCTAACTTGAATACTATCATCATTTAATCTTAAAATTATCTGTTCTATTATTTTTAAATTATTTGTATTATCTAAAGTTTGTAAGATTTTAATTTTATTTTCAGCCTCTCCTGATTTTAATATTTCTATAATCTTTTCCAACCTAATGATAAATTCTATTTTGAACTTAATAATTCTTAAATTTTTATAAATATTCTAAAAAATTCATTTTAACTTTAAATTATTGTTAGATCCTAAACTAATCATGTCCACTGAAACTAGAGACACCATATTCATTGGTAAGAAACCATTGATGGCCTATGTAACATCGACGCTAATTCAATTAGCAAATATACCATCCGTCAACATCAAAGCTAGAGGACTCAGTATAGGTCGTGCTGTAGATGTAGCTCAAATTGTTGCACGAAAAACTGAAAATGCCGGATATTCTATCGGAAATATCAAAATTGATTCTGAATCATTGGAATCAGAAGATGGTAGAACACGAAATGTTTCAACAATAGAAATTGAAGTAAAGAGAAACGCAGCTTAATTGTACTTTACTTGAAATTTTTTATTTTCTTTTTGAAAACTTGTACTTTGTTTCCATTTTTTTGAATTTATCCAGTTCCACCAAATTATTGAATTGATCAAAATTTACTACTTTTTGTTTATATTTTACCGTGGTTCCGGTATTTTTTAATTCTTGTAAAATATTCATTGTTGCAAACGTATTTGCAAATAATACTGATAATGGATATAGTATTATGTTGAATCCAATTTTGTTTAATGTTTGTGCTGAATTTATTGGCGTTGCTCCTCCTTCAATCATATTTGCAACTAGTGGAGATTTGATCTCTTTTCCAATTTTTTTCATTTCATCTAGTGATCTTGGAGCTTCTATAAACACAGCATCAGCTCCTGTTTTTTTATTTTGAATTCCTCTTTCTATTGCTGCTTCTAATCCTTCTATTGCTCTCGAATCTGTTCTAGCAACAATAATGAAATCTTTATTTTCACGTGCATCAATTGCTGCACCAAGTTTTTCTGTATATTCTTCTTGTGATATGACTTCCTTTCCTTGCATATGTCCACATCTTTTAGGCCATTTTTGATCCTCTAGAAATATGCCTGCAGCCCCTGCAGATTCTAATTCTTTTACTAATTTCCAAACACTTAGTGCATTACCATAACCCGTATCTGAATCAACGATAAGTGGAACTGAAATTGCATTTGATATTCTTCTTGCATTATCAACTGTTTCAGTTGCACCAATAAATCCATAATCTGGCATTCCAAATAATGTTGCTGACGTACCATATCCAGTTTGAAACATTGCATCAAATCCCACTTTTTCTGCAATTTTTGCTCCAATTGCATCATATACACCTGGTATGACAAGAGGTTTTTTTGATTTTATCATTCTAGATAACTTTTTCATAGATTTCTATTTTCTTTGAATTATTTATCATTTTAAATTATATTGTTTTATAATTATTTTTTTAAATTATTCTATTTTAATTTCTTTACCTGCTTTTACTATTTTTTTTTCATCCATTTTATTTAATTCATCTTGTAGAAACTTTTTGTATTTCTGAGTTTCCTCATCTGTCATGTTTGTTATGTTAGAACTTAGAATGGATCCCATTGAAGAAATTTTTTCAAGCAAGTCTATTGCAACAAATCTTCCTACATTTCCTAATCTGAATAAAACTTCTAATTGATTTTTAACAATGTCATTAATCTTATCAACATCATGTGCTGTCTCTGCACCTTTTTTTGTTAATTGATATCTTCCGTCTTTTGTTTCTTCAATTAAATTCTCATCTAAGAGTCGACCTAATAATGGATAAATTAATCCTGGAGATGGTTTCCAAATTCCGTTACTTTGTTTTACTGCATAATCAATAATTTCTTTTCCAGTGTATGTTTTCTCTTTTAACAATTCCAAAATAAAATATCTTGAAAACCCTCTTGGAACCGAACTTCCTACTCTTTGAAACCATTCAGAAATCATCACTAGTGATATCACTAGTGATATATTTTAACATTTCTAAATATGCCTGACATTACTTCATATTTAACCCAAAAATAGTGATTTTGTATTAAAATGGTTAATTCTTTAGAATTTGATCTAATTATCTGTGGTTCAGGACTTGCTGGATTACGAGCTGCAATAGCAGCTGCAAAGAAAGGCCCACATCTAAAGATTGGAATTGTTTCTAAAGTACAAGTTATGCGTTCTCATTCAGTTTCGGCAGAAGGTGGAACTGCTGCAGTACTTTTTGAAGATGAAGGTGATACAATTGAATCTCATGTTTATGATACTGTAAAAGGAAGTGACTTTCTTGCAGATCAAGATGTTGCTGAAAGATTATGTGTTGAAATGCCGCAAGAAATTCATCAACTAGATCATTGGGGAATGCCTTGGTCTAGAAGAGATAATGGTCAAATTGATCAAAGAAATTTTGGTGGTTATAGTTTTCCTAGAGCAACATATGCATCTGATAAAGTTGGTTTCTTTGAAATGCAAACTTTGTATGATACATGTCAGAAATATGATAATATCGAATATCTTAACGAATGGTTTGTAACATCAATTATTCATGATGGTAAAACATTCATGGGTGTTACTGCAATTGAATTATCTTCTGGCACATTTTATACAATTAAAGGAAAAGCTCTAATCATTGCAACTGGTGGTGCTGGACGTTTATACAGCTTTTCAACTTATGCTTTATCTTCAACTCCTGATGGATTGGATATGGGATTTCGTGCTGGTATGGCATTAAAAGATATGGAATTTGTACAATTCCATCCAACTGGAATTTTACCTTCTGGAATATTGATCACTGAAGGTGCTAGAGGTGAAGGTGGTTATCTACTTAACAACAAAGGAGAACGATTTATGAAAAATTATGCTGCTGGAAAAATGGAATTAGCTCCACGTGATATTGTTTCAAGATCTATTATGACTGAAATTGAACAAGGTCATGGGTTTAAACATGAAACTGGTGTTGATTGTATGAAACTTGATATTCGACATCTCGGTGATGAGAAGATTAAAGAAAAATTAGGTGGAATTAGAGAAATTTCAATTAAATTTTCTGGAATTGATCCTGCTAAAGATTTGCTTGACATTAGACCTGTTTGTCACTATATGATGGGTGGATTACATACTGATATTGATGGTGC
>Ga0208764_10000638_pt1 | contig 22523 bp, 17 predicted proteins | sample ETNtaG_18_FD_185762 | JGI IMG/M metagenome (GOLD analysis project Ga0208764, IMG submission 185762) | Marine microbial and viral communities from oxygen minimum zone, Eastern Pacific Ocean - ETNP201302SV91 (SPAdes) (version 2) | ecosystem: Environmental > Aquatic > Marine > Oceanic ... | reverse complement strand
TAGATGTTCCAGAAGGTTATAAATTTATAAGGTCTGTAGCTGAATTTACAAAAGATCCAAATCTAAGTTCTTATAATTTTTTTGGCATAGAAGTTAGATATTATGGATATGAAACTCTTTGGAGGTTACCACCATATCTTGGATGGCTTCCAATTTGGGTAAACGATTCATTGTTTTTCTTATTAAATGATTGGATGCCAATTGAATTTTGGAATGCTGATCTTCAAGAGTATCAAACGCGACCACTGGTTTTACAAATTACCAGAGTGATTTCAGCTTCCATGCTTTTTTTAATTGAATTTATTCGTGAAATTTTAATTGGAGGAATTAAGACTGTTGTTGCATTTACAAGCTGGGATTGGATTGATGCTAATCCTTGGGCAGAGTTACCGGGAATTCCATGGACTATAGTTGCCGCTGGGGCATTCATATTAGGATATAAACTTAATGGAAAAGGCCTTGCAATATTTTCAGCTATTACCATGATTTATATTTCTGTATTTGGTCAATGGAAACCTTCAATGGAGACTCTTTCATTTGTATTAGTTGCGGCACCAGTTTCTTTTCTTCTTGGTTTAGCTCTAGGAATTTGGGCTTATAAAAGTAAGAGAGTTGAAGCAGCATTGAATCCTATACTCAATGTAATGCAGACTATGCCACATTATGCTTACCTGGTTCCGATAATGGTACTCTTTGGAGTCGGAGATCATGCCGGGGCAATAGCAACGATAATTTTTGCAACTCCACCCATGGTGCGTTTAACTTTGTTGGGTCTTAGAAAAGTATCACCAGATGTTGTTCATGCAGGGAAGATGAGTGGCTGTAACGATTTTCAACTTTTATTTAAAGTGTTAATTCCAACCGCGAGAAGAGACATTTTAATTGGGGTGAACCAAGTCATCATGCAGTGTTTGGCTATGGCAGTTATTGCGTCCTTTATAGGAGCTAAAGGATTAGGTTGGAATCTATTGTTGGCCTTAAATCAACTTAGAATTGGTTTAGCTTTAGAAGCAGGTGTTTGTATTAGTCTAATAGCCGTACTTTTGGACAAAATGTCTTTGGCTTGGGCTCATAAACAAACAGATTATTTTGCAAACCTTAATTTTTTTCAGCGTCATAAGTATGGATTATTTTTTGTTGGGGCCGTAATAGTTGGATTAATACTTGCTACCATTGGGTCTTTTTATTTTAAAGAAGGTTTTAATTATCTGTATGAGGTTCCTCATAATAAAGGAATATCAGGTGAACCTTTCTGGAATGCAGGGGTTGATTGGATATGGGATACTTTCTTTCACCAATTAAAAATTTTTAATACTTGGCTAATTGTAGATGTGCTACAACCGATGAGAGCTGCTTATTTAAGGATGCCTGTTGTTGCAACGTTTGTTTTGGTTATGGGTACCGGTTATATAATCGGTGGTATCCGATCAGCGCTTGTAGTCGGTGGCTTTACATTTTTTATTGCGCTAACCCCATGGTGGGATAGAGCTTTAGTCACAGCTTATATGGCAACTTTTGGTGTAATTGCATCAGGCATCATCGGAATAACCGTAGGTTCTTTGGCAGCACAAAACACAAAGAGTACAAAAATTGTTCTAGGGATTTGCGATACCCTTCAAACATTTCCATCTTTTGTTTATTTAATTCCTGTTATGATGCTTTTTGGTATAACTGATACATCCGTACTAATAGCCGTGATTATTTATGCAACTATTCCTGCAACTCGTTACACGATTGAAGGGCTTCGTAGCGTTCCACCAGCTTTACATGATGCAGCTTCGATGTCGGGTGTAACGCGTTTACAAAGATTACTTAAGATTGAATTTCCATTAGCATTTCCTCATATAATGCTTGGAATTAATCAAACAGTTGCTTTTGCATTGTTTATGGTAATCATAGGAGCTTTCATTGGAACGGAAGATCTAGGGCAATATATTTTAAAAGCTTTATCTGATAATAAAGGTGGCGGTAAAGGACTAATTCTTGGTCTCTGTGTTGCATTTATTGGTTTAGCTGTTGATAATTTAATTCGTACTTGGGCAAATAAAAGAAAAAAATTGTTAGGTTTAGAAGAGTATTAAATGTTTAAAAAGATAGCGTTAGTAATACCTTCTTTTTTAGTAATTTTTTTTCTTTTTCAAGGCGTGAGTAATGCTGATAAAAGTGGAATAATTAAAATTTCAAAATTTGGTAATACTAGTCAACTAGTGGGAGCAGAAATTATAGGACAACTGCTAGAGATGATTGGCGAAAAAATTGAATATATTTATTCAGATAAAAAAAAAGTTTATCGATCAATGGCGGATGGTGATATCGATATAACACATGAAGCTCAAGGTGATACTTACATTAAGGAATTAAATAAGGGCGGCATCAAAGAAATAAAAGCATATGATGCATTTCTCAGGGAAGACTGGTGGTATCCAAGGTATGTTGAAAGAGTTTGTTCAGGTTTACCAGATTGGAAAGCTTTAAATAAATGTTCTGAAAAATTTTCAAGAGAAAATTCTAATGGAAAGGGTCTATTTTTTACTGGACCCATCGAGTGGCAAAATCATGATGCCGAAAAAATCGAGGCTTTAGGCATGAATTTTGTGGTAAAAAATTTAGATACAGCTAAAGATATTTGGAAAAAATTAGATGAGGCAGCAAAAGAAAAAATCCCAATCGTAATTTATAATTGGAGTCCAAATTTTATTGGCACAAAGTATTCAGGTAAATTTGTAGAATTTCCTAAATATGACCCAAAGTGTATTACCGAACCATCGTGGGGGGTTAATCCTAATGCACTTTATGACTGTGGAAATCCAACAGATATTTTTTTAAAACTTGCAGTTAATGAAAATTTTGAAACAAATCACCCAAAAGCATACCAACTTATTAAAAATATCACCTTTTCTTCATTAGACATAGATAGAATGGTTTACTATGTTGAATGGTTTAAAGTTAATTATACCGAACAAGAGGGTTTAAAAGAATATCATGCAGCATCACAATGGATAAAAGATAATAAGGAAAAATGGTCAAAGTGGATTAAATAATTAATTATGAAAAAAATTGTAATTATAGGCGCAGGAGCAATGGGATCAGCTTTTGGTTTTCCATGCATTGATAACAAAAATCAAGTGACTTTAGTTGGAACCTTTTTAGAAGATGAATTAATAAATAAAATAAAATCAAATAATAATTTTCATCCAACATTAGAAGTGAATTTACCAAAGGAGCTAAGAGTTGAAAAATTTGAGAAGCTACAATCAATTCTATCATCTAAAATTGATGTCATTGTTGTAGGAGTAAGCTCAATTGGAATAAATTGGTTTGTTGAGCAGATTTCAAAAAATTATATAAATAATTTACCAATCGTCTTATTAACAAAAGGTTTAGCTATTCATGATAATAAACTAACAACTTTATCTAAAAAAATAAAAAATTTATTAAAAAAAAAAAAATATAATGAAATTAATATATCAGCTATTAAAGGTCCATGCCTTGCAAAAGAACTAGCAAATAAAATTAGAACAGGCACAGTAATTGCAAATCCTGAATTAAAACAAGCCGAGAATCTAAAAAAAATTATTTCTACTGAATATTACTCTACCGAAATATCAAATGATTTAGAAGGTGTTGAATTGTCAGGAGCTATTAAAAATATTTACTCTATGCTTATAGGAGCTTCGGAAGGGCTGAGTAATAATAACAATGTTTCAGAGATTAAAACAAAATACTATTTAAATACAGCCGCTTCATTAGTCCATAGATCAATTTCAGAAATGATCAAATTTGTATCTTTTTATGGAGGTAAACCCGAAACAGTGTATGGTTTAGCTGGACTTGGAGATCTTTATGTTAGTGCTATAGGAGGCAGAAATAGTTTAATGGGAAAATATTTAGGCCAAGGATACCTTTATAAAGATGCTAAAGAAAAATTTATGAAAGACACTACAGTAGAAGGTGCACAGTTAGCTTTAGAAATAGGACCAAAAATTTTAAAAGATTTAAACTCAAAAAATTTTCCATTAATGTTTAGTATTTTAAATACTATTTGTGAGAATAAAAAATTAAAAATAAATTGGTAATGGCAAAAAAAGAAAATATTTTTGAAAATTGGGAATATCCTAATACAGTATGGTTTGGAAATGGCAGAATAAAAGATTTACCCAAAGCTTGTAAAACTTTAGGTATTAAAAAACCTTTATTTGTTACAGATACAGATTTAGCTAAAGCAAAAATAGTTGAGAAAGCATTCGAGATAAATAAAAGAGCAAATTTGCCCACTATTCTTTTTTCAGATTTAAAAGGAAATCCATTAGGAAGAAATGTTAAAAAAGGAGTAGATATTTTTAAGAATGGCAATCATGATGGGGTAATAGCTTTTGGGGGCGGAAGTAGTTTAGATGTAGGTAAATCAATTGTATTACAAGCAGCTCTTAATAGACCTCTTTGGGATTTTACAGAAGAAGGATCATTCTGGGCTGAAAATGATTACGTAGAATGCATGGTTCAAAATAGGATTATCAACCCAAATAATATTAAACCTTTTATTGCAGTTCCTACAACAGCAGGCACAGGTTCAGAGACATCGAGAGCAGCAGCAATAATTAATGATGAAACTAAAGTTAAAAAAATTATTTTTCATCCTAGAATGTTGCCAACATTAACTATTCTTGATCCAGAGCTTACAGTAGGAATGCCACCTTTTTTAACTGCAGCTACAGGAATGGATGCCTTCGCACATAATTTAGAAGCTTATTGTGCACCAGGTTATCACCCAATGGCAGACGGAATAGCATTAGAAGGAATGTCATTAATTAAAAAATGGTTAGCAGTAGCTGTTAATGAAGGCGAAAATTTAGAAGCAAGAAGTTATATGATAACTTCATCAAGCATGGGCGCTACAGCTTTTCAAAAAGGTTTAGGAGGAATACATTCATTAAGTCATCCAGTTAATTCTCTATTTAATGTACATCATGGCCTTTCTAATGGAATCTTTATGCCATATGTACTTACTTTTAATAGATCAACCATAGAAAATAAAATTGCAAAACTTAGTGAGTATCTCGGTTTAAAAGAAGCTTCATTTAATTCATTTGTTGACTGGGTTGTAGAATTAAAAGAACAAATTAAAATTCCACACACAATTTCAGAATCTGCAAAAATAAATGATCGAGATATTGAAAAAATGGCACCTATGGCCTTAGACGACCCATGTACGCCCGGCAACCCAAAAAAACTTGTTTTAGATGATATGGTCTCGATGTATGAGCACAGCGTTCAAGGAAAGTTATTTTAAATTATTTTTTTAAAGTTTTCGTAAATTGTTTTGGCACTATTGTTAAACAAATTTAAATTTTCTTCCACATCTTTTTTAAATTTTTCAAGAGCATTTTCTCCTAAAGTTTTTTCTAAAGCTGACTTATATTCTGGCACACAAGCCCACTCAGGAACAGTTTTATTCGTTTGTTCAACATGAAACTGCAACCCAAAGGCTTTATTAAAAGAAAAAGCTTGCACTTTGCATTCAGGAGAGCTTGCTAATAAGTTTGCATTGGGTGGTAAATCATGCGCTTCATAAGAATGCCATTGTAAAACTTTTAAATCTTTATCTAGACCTTTAAATAAAGATTTATCATCTGTAACAGAAACTTTTAAAACGCCAATTTCCGGTGTTTTCATTTTTCTAACTTTACCTCCTACAGCTTCACTAAGGAGTTGGGCCCCAAGACATAAACCTAAATAAGGTTTTTTATTTACACAAACAAACTTATGAATTGCCGCTTTTTCAGGCTTTAACCAAGGATAAGTTTCTTCTTGCCAAGTATCCATTGGACCTCCCATGACAACCATTGCATCATATTGGTCTAGATTTGGTATTTTTTCGTTTTCATCTAATTCTATTGTATCTATTTTAATATTGTCTTCTTTCATAAATTTTAGGAAGATACCTGGGTGTTCGATATTAATATGTTGTAGAACTAAAAATTTCATATGAATAAATTAAAACTATTAATTGTAGAAGGCAACACAAATGAAGAAAATCTTAATTTTGATAAAGCTGGTTGTGTGCCGCAATCAGAGAATTTCAAATCACATGTAAAAAAAATTGAACCAGATTGTGAAATAGATATTGTATCCCCAAGAGATGATCATTCTATTAAAAAAATTATTTTATCTCTTAAAAAGTATAGTGGTATTATTCTAACGGGAAGCACTTTAAGGGTTAATGATAATAGTAATGAAATTAAAAAACATATTCAATTTGCAAAAAAATGTTTTGAAAGTGAGCAGAAAATTTTTGCTGCTTGTTGGGGTCTTCAAATAACAGTAACCGCCGCTGGAGGAAAATGTAGAGTATCTCCAAATGGCTCTCACATAGGCATTGCACAAAATATAGAATTAACTGATTTAGGAAAAAAACATTCTATATACAAGTCAAAACCAAGCAAGTTTACTATCCCAGCTTTTAATCATGACGAAGTTGAGATTCCACCTAAAAATTCAATATTGTTAGCTAGTAATAAAATTAATAAATTTATGGCTTTAGATTTTAAAGTAGGTAATGCAGAAGTTTGGGGTTTACAGTATCATCCAGAAATTCCTTATGATTACATGATTAAACTTATTAAACATAGATCAAAGGCGTTATTAAAAAAAAATATTTTTAATAATCAACAAGATATAAAACTTCATATAGATAAAATAGAAAGAGAAAAATTTAAGCTAAGCGATGAAATAAGAACTCTTGAGTTAAAAAATTGGTTAAATTATATTAAATTAAAATAATCCTTCAATATCACCTTTATCGTTAAGCTTAATAGAGTCGGCTGCAGGTACCCTAGGTAATCCTGGCATAGTCATAATTGACCCACATATAACAACAATAAATTCTGCTCCACTTGACAGTCTTATTTCTCTTATTGGCAAGACATGACCAGACGGAGCTCCTTTTAGATTGGGGTCAGTAGAAAAACTATATTGAGTTTTTGCTACGCAAATAGGAAACTTACCAAAACCATCTTCTTCCATTTTTTTAAGCTGTTCTCTAATTTTAGTATCAGCCACAACTTCACTTGCTCCATAAATTTCTTTTGCAATAGCTTCAATTTTTTTCCAAAGAGAAGTTTCTGCAGGATATAAAAATTTAAATCCATTCTTTTTAGATTTAGAACAAATCTCAACTACATTATTTGCTAAATCTTTAGTTCCATCTCCACCTTTTGCCCAATGCATACAAACATTTGCTTTAACACCTAATTTAGAACAACATTCTTCAATAATTTTTACTTCTTTATTTGTATCAGTCACGAAATGATTTATAGCAACCGCAACATCTAAGCCAAATTTTTTAATATTTTGAATATGTTTTTCAAGGTTAGGTAAACCTTTTTTCAAAGCTTCTATATTTTCTTTTTGAAGATCTTTTTTTTCTAATCCACCATGCATTTTTAAAGCTCTAACTGTAGCTACAAGAACTACACAGCTTGGTTTTAAATTTGCTTTACGACATTTAATATCTAAAAATTTTTCGGCACCCAGGTCAGCGCCAAAGCCTGCTTCAGTTACTACATAATCAGATAATTTTAGACCAGCTTTAGTTGCAATAATAGAATTGCATCCGTGCGCAATATTTGCAAATGGTCCACCATGAATAATAGCAGGATTATTTTCTAAAGTTTGTGTAATATTAGGTTTAATCGCATCTTTTAATAAAACAGACATTGGACCATGTGCATTTAAATCTTTAGCATAAACTGGCTTTCTATCTCTTGTATATCCAATAGTAATATTTCCAATTTTATCTTCTAGATCTTTTAAACTATTAGATAAACAAAATATTGCCATTATCTCTGATGCAACTGTGATATCAAAACCATCTTCTCTTGGAAATCCATTTGCTATTCCTCCAAGATTTATATTTATTGATCTCAGAGCCCGATCATTTAAATCAACAACTCGTCTCCAAACAATTCTTCTAACGTCTATATTCAACTTATTGCCCCAATAAATATGATTATCGATTAATGCTGACAAAAGATTGTGTGCCGAAGTAATTGCATGGAAGTCTCCAGTAAAATGTAAATTTATTTGTTCCATTGGAACCACTTGAGCATATCCTCCTCCAGCTGCTCCACCTTTCATACCAAAAGAAGGTCCAAGGCTTGGTTCTCTCAAACAAACAATGGATTTTTTTCCTATTTTGTTTAATCCATCACACAAGCCAACAGAGGTTGTAGTTTTGCCTTCACCAGCAGGAGTTGGTGTAATAGCTGTCACTAAGATTAGGTGACTATTTTTTTCTTTTAGCTTATTTATATATTCTAAGCTTATTTTTGCGATGTGGCGACCCATAGGGCTAAAAGCCTCAGGCTCATCAGGAACATTAATTTTTGATAACACGCTTTTAATAGGCAGCATTTTAGCTGCTCTTGCTATTTCAATATCTGATTTTACGCTACTCATCGGCTTTCCTATACATAAAAAACTATATTATGTATACATATTATTTTTAAGGCCTTTTACAATTTAATAGGGTTATATTAGATTATAATAATGCAAAAATATTCAATATTTAGTTTAATCAAAAACGCATTTAACAACCATCAAAATTGGGATGCTGCATGGAGGGACCCCGAGCCAAAGAAAGAATATGATGTAATAATTATTGGTGGAGGAGGACATGGTCTTGCTACAGCCTACTACTTAGCTAAAGAGCATAATATTAATAATATCGCTATATTAGAAAAGGGATGGATCGGAGGAGGTAACGTAGGAAGAAACACTACAATACTTAGATCAAACTATATGTGGGATGCCAATGGATTATTTTATGAATATGGAATGAAACTTTGGGAAAACTTATCTCAAGAATTAAATTATAATGTCATGTATTCACCAAGAGGCATAATCAATCTTGCGCATTCTGATGCTCAATTAAACACATACTCTCGTCGAGGTAATTCTATGAGACTAAATGGAATTGATGCAGTTATGCTTAGCAGAGAGGAACTAAAAAAAAAGATTCCATTTGCAGATTTTTCAGCATCAGCACGGTTTCCAATTTTTGGAGCTTTAATGCAACCAAGAGGAGGAACTGCAAGACATGATGCTGTGGCATGGGGTTATGCTAGACAAGCAGACTCTATGGGAGTTGATATTATTCAAAATTGTGAAGTTACTGGATTTGATATTCATGAAGGAAAGATACAAGGAGTTCAAACTTCAAGAGGAAATATTAAAACAAAAAAAATAGGGATGTGTGTAGCAGGCAGCACATCTTTATTAGCTGAAAAATTAAATATGAAATTACCTATCGAAGCACATGTTCTACAAGCGTGTGTTTCTGAACCAGTTAAACCTTTTCTTGATCATGTTGTAACATTTGGGGCTGGACATTTTTATTGTAGCCAATCTGATAAAGGTGAAATGGTAATGGGTGGAGATTTAGATGGTTATAATAGCTACGCACAAAGAGGAAACCTTCCAACACTCCAACATGTTTTGTCAGAAGGAGTAGCTATGTTTCCAAATTTAAGCAGATTAAAAATGTTAAGAACATGGGGTGGAATAATGGATATGTCTATGGACGGATCGCCAGTGATAGACAAAAGTCATATTGATGGACTTTATTTAAATTTTGGTTGGTGTTATGGCGGTTTTAAAGCTACACCAGTTTCTGGTTGGACTTTTGCTTATACAATAGCCCAAGATAGACCTCACTCATTAAATGAAAAATTTAGTTTAAATAGATTCCATACTGGACATTTAATAGATGAAAAAGGTGTGGGTACAAAAACTTGGATAGGATAATCAATGCTAGAAATTAAATGTCCATATTGTGGAAAAAGATCGCAAAACGAATTTTCTTATGGGGGAGATGCAACCGTAAAAAGACCTGAATTAGAAAAAGAAATTTCAGATAGTGAATGGAATGACTTTGTATATTTTAGAAAAAACCCAAGAGGAAAACATTTAGAATTTTGGCATCATATATCTGGTTGTAGACAATGGATTAAAGTTTCAAGAGATACATCTACACATGAAATTTACAAAACCGAAAAAATCAATGAGGAACTTTAGTTTTTATGTCACAAAAATTTAGACTAGATAAAGCTGGAATAATTAACAGAAGTAAAAAAATATCATTTAAATTTAATGGAAAAAAATATTTTGGTTATGAAGGTGACACCTTAGCATCTGCTTTACTTGCCAATGGAATTCATCTTGTTGGGCGAAGTTTTAAATATCATAGACCAAGAGGATTTATTGGCGCTGGAGTCGATGAACCTAATGCACAAGTTCAATTATATAGTGGAGCCAAAACCGATCCTAATGTTGTGGCTACTACGGTTGAGCTAGTAGAAGGGCTAGTAGCTAAAAGCCAGAATTGCTGGCCATCAGTTTATTTTGATTTAGGAGCGATAAACAGTTTTCTTCACAAGTTTTTTCCTGCAGGTTTTTATTATAAAACGTTTATGTGGCCAAAAAATTTTTGGTACAAAGTTTATGAACCAATTATTAGAAAGGCAGCTGGACTGGGTGTTGCTCCGTTAAAACCAGACCCAGACAGATATGAACATAAATTTGAGCATTGTGATATCTTAGTTGTAGGATCTGGTCCCTCTGGTTTATCAAGTGCATTAGCAGCAGCAAAAAATGGAGCTAAAGTTATATTAGCAGAAGATAAACCTAGATTTGGTGGAAGTTTACTTACTGACGAAGTTACAATTGGAAATAAAAAAGGTAAAGACTGGTCTGATGAAACAATTGCACAATTAAAGTCAATGTCTAACGTAATTGTAAAAAACAGATCACAAGTTTTTGGTTATTACGATCACAACATGATGGTAATGATTGAAAGAACAAAAGATCATCTTGAGAAACCTTCTAAATTTACTCCACGTCAAAGACTTTGGTATATAAGAGCAAAAGAAGTCATTATATCAACTGGATCAATAGAAAGACCTTTAGTTTTCGGCAACAATGATAGACCAGGTATAATGTTATCTTCTGCAGCCAAAGAATATATAAAGATTTATGGAGTTCTTGTAGGAAAAAAACCAATCATTTTTACTAATAATGACACTGGTTATGATACCGCAATAGAGTTTAAAAAAAATGGTATCGACCCGCTGGTTGTTGACGTAAGGTCAAACGCAGAATCTCCAGTCGTTCAGGAAGCAAAAAATTTAAATATTGATATAAAATTTTCGTATGGTGTAGTTAATTCACATGGATATTTAAGAGTTAAGTCAGCGACTATTGGAAAATTAAATAAGGATAAATCCGGCTATGAAAAGTTAGAAAATATCGACTGTGATTGTATCTGTGTTTCAGGAAACTGGACACCTACAGTTCATCTTTCTTCACAATCAGGAAATAAATTAAAGTATGAGGAAAAAATTAATGCCTTTATTCCAAATAAATCACGTCAAAATGAAAAAACTATTGGATCAGCTAAAGGATCTTTTACTCTAAGACAAACTTTAGATGAAGGATTTAATACAGGATATGAACTATCAAAAAAAATAACAGGGAAAAATTTGAAAACTCAAACGCCAACTTCTAATGAAAAAAATCATGGAGTACACGATAAATTTTGGTGCATGCCTTTACCAAAAAATACTAATTATAAAAGATGTGTTGATTTTCAAAATGATGTTTATGTTTCTGATATAGAATTAGCAGTAAGAGAAGGGTTTAGATCTATAGAACATGTTAAAAGATATACAACACTTGGTATGGCAACAGATCAAGGAAGAACAAGTAATTTAAATGGTTTACAACTAGTTTCAAATATAGAAAAAAAAATAGTTCCAGAAGTTGGACATACTACTTTTAGACCTCCTTTTACACCTGTAACTATAGGAGCTATTGTAGGGAGGGAGGTAGGTAAAAATTATCGACCAACTAGAAAATCCCCAATACATGATTGGCATAAAAAAAATAATGCAGTTTTTGTAGATGCTGGTTTATGGCTCAGGCCACGTTATTACAAACAAGGAGAAGAAACTCTAGCAGAAGCTGCAAAGCGTGAAGCTATTAATGTTAGAAAAAATGTAGGTATTTGTGATGTTACTTCACTTGGGAAAATAGATATTAAGGGACCAGATAGTTCTGAGTTTCTAAATAGAATTTATACGAATGCTTGGTCCAAACTTCCCGTCGGTAAAGCTAGGTATGGTGTAATGTTGCGCGAAGATGGAATTGTTTTTGATGATGGCACCACAACTAGAATAGCAGAAAATCATTTTCATATGACAACTACAACAGCCCAAGCTGTAAACGTGTTGTCACATTTAGAATATTATTTACAAGTAGTTTGGCCAAATTTGAATGTTAATGTTTTATCTACAACAGAACAATGGGCTGGTGTAGCGCTAGCAGGACCTAACTCACGAAATTTGCTAAGTAAACTTTTTCCAAATGATGATGTAACAAATGAAGGTATTCCTTTTATGGGATATAAAGAATCTGAATTATTTGGAGTCCCAGCAAGAATTTTCAGAATTTCATTTTCAGGGGAGTTAGCATATGAAATTAATGTCGAATCTGGTTATGGTATTTTTATGTGGGAAAAAATAATTGAATTAGGAAAAGAAATGAATATTGAGCCATACGGCACTGAAGCTCTGTCAACTTTAAGAATAGAGATGGGTCACGTAGCAGGATCAGAAATAGATGGTAGAGTTATTTCTTCCGATCTTTCTCTTGAAGGAATGCTAAGTAAGAAAAAAGATTTTATTGGCAAAAGATCATTAAATAGAGAGGCTTTCTTGAGTCCAGATAGAGAAAAAATAGTTGGGGTAGTTCCATTAGATAAAAAAACCATGATACCAGAAGGATCTCATTTAGTGAGCGATAGTAAAGCCAGTTTACCAAATCCAAAACTTGGTCATATTTCAGCATCTTGCTGGAGTGTTGAGTTTAATAATCCTTTTTCTTTGGCAATTTTAAAGAATGGAAAGAAAAAAATAGGAGAAAAACTTTATGCAGTTTCACCATTAAAAAATAAAAATATTCCAGTTGAAATAGTATCTTCACACTATGTTGATCCAAAAGGAGAAAGGGTAAGATCATGACAGCAATATCTCCTCTAGAATATGTTCATAAAAAAGGTCTTTTTGGAGACCACCACAAAAAAAATGAAAGTGATTTATTAAATATAACTGAAGTTAAAAATTTAAATATTATTCAAATCTTTCAATACAAAAATTCGAAAGTTCAGTTGCAAAATATTAACATTGATGGTTTAGACCTAAACTTGCAAACTATGAAAGTTTTATCAGATAAAGATACTAGAATTTTATGGAATGCACCCAACACTTGGCTTGTTGTATCTAAAAAGGAAGATATTGTAGATGAGATTAAAAAAAAATGTAGTAATGAAGATTTTGCAATAACAGATATATCTCATTCAAGAGCAGTGCTTCAGCTAAAAGGTGATCGTTCTAAGGAAGTGTTAAAAAAAGGATGTCCAATCAATTTTAATGATTTTAAAAAAAATAGTTGTTATAGCTCTGTTTTTCATGGAATCAATATTGTAGTAGATTGTATTGACGAAGATTCACAAACATTTAATCTTCTTACTCTAAGAAGCTTCGGCGAGTCTCTGTATCACCATATAACAGATGCATCATTAGAATTTGGGTACCTAGGAGTTTAATAAAATAAAAGCTAATTCAAATTTCATCCATTTCAAGATGAAGCTTTGTTCCTTGATAAGAATATTTCTTTATTATTTTAATAAATTTTCACATGAAATTGAATAAATTACAATCATAAGTTGTTCTTAGGGTTACATATTTTTTTAATTTATGTTTGAATGTGCAAATAATAAATAATAATGAGGATTAAAAATGAGTAAGTTAAAAAAACTACTAACTTCTGCAATAGTTGTTTTGGGATTCACTTTATTTAACGTGAACGCAAATGCAGCCTGTGGAAAACTTGTTATTGCTGAACAAAACTGGGCTTCAGCAGAACTGATGGCCAATGTTGACAAAATCATTTTAGAAAAAGGATATGGTTGCGAGGTAGAACTTATACCAGGAGCTACTATGCCAACTTTTACTTCTATGGATGAAAAAGGTGAACCAGATATGAACCCAGAACAATGGGCAAATGCTGTTTATACGCCTTTAAAAAAAGCAGTATCTGAAAAAAGATTGATTATAGCTAACAAAGCACCAATTACAGGACTTGGTGAAGGTTGGTGGATAACTCCAGGAACTGTCAAAAAACATCCAAAGATAAAAGGTATGACTGCAATGGAAATTTTAGAACATCCAGAATGGTTTCCATCTAAAGAAGATCCTTCAAAAGGAGCTTTTGTTGGTTGCCCAGCAGGTTGGGGATGTCAATTAGCTAATGCAAACCTTTTTAGAGCATTTGAGATGGAAAAAAAAGGATGGGTTTTAATTGATCCAGGTTCTGCAGCAGGTTTAGATGGTACAATATCTAAAGCAGCTGACTCTGGAAATCCTTGGTTTGGTTACTATTGGAATCCAACATCAATGGTTGGAAAATATGGTTTGATACCAGTAGAATTTGGTGTGAAATTTCACAGCAGAGATAACTGGGATAACTGTATAACTTTAGCTGAACAAGATTGTGCAGATCCTAAACCAACTGCATGGACAAAATCTGAAGTTAATTCTATCGTTACAGCAAACTTTGCTAGCACTGGAGGAAAAGACGCTTTAAAATATGTTAAAAAACGTACTTACCCAGGTGATGTAATGAATGGAATGCTTGTTTATATGGCTGACAACCAAGCTAAAGGTTCAGATGCAGCAGTTGAGTTTTTGAAAAAGCATGAAGATGTTTGGGGCAAATGGGTATCTTCAGGAGCTAAGAAAAAAATCAAAGCTGGTCTTTAAAATATAATTTATTTAACGAGCCTATTTAATTATAGGCTCGTTAACTTTTTTTAGGAATTAAATGGAATTTTTAACCAAGTTTCCCGTGATGGAACGCACATCCTTGATGGAGCTAAGAAAAGGAATTGATCATGCGTTCAGAGAATTTTCTAGAGCTTATGGCGATGGTATAGAAGCCTTTTTTGATCCGTTATTATTTTTTTTAATTAGATTAGAAAAACTACTATTAGCTACACCTTGGCCAATAATATTATTAGTGATTGGTCTATTAGCTTGGTTAGGCTCAAGGAGCTGGAAACTTGTAGTTGGAAGCGTGGTAGCTTTTATACTTATCGGATACTTTGGAATGTGGAAAGACTGTATGGCAACAGTAGCAATTATAACTGTATGTACAATTATGTGTATAGTTGTAGGAATACCAATAGGAGTACTAATGGCAAAATCTAATAGAGTAGAAAAATCAATGCTTCCAGTATTAGATATGATGCAAACTATACCAAGTTTTGTTTATTTAATTCCTATTTTAATGTTGCTTGGTATAGGAAAAATTCCTGGTTTAATTGCAGTTTGTATATACGCTGTTCCACCAATAATAAGATTAACAAACCTTGGAATTCGTGAAGTTGACAAAGAAACTATCGAAGCTAGCACTGCTTTTGGAGCGACTACATTGCAAAAATTAAAATCTGTACAAATCCCTTTAGCTTTACCAACTATTTTTGCTGGAGTGAATCAAACTATAATGATGGCATTAGCAATGGTAGTTATAGCCTCAATGATTGGTGTTAAAGGTTTAGGAGTTCCAATTTTAAGAGCAATATCAAATCAATACCTTGCGCTTGGATTATTTAATGGTTTAGCAATTGTAGCCTTAGCAATTATTTTTGATAGAATTACACAAAGATACGGGCAAAGAATGCAAAAACATCGTGGTCAAAAAAAATAAAACAAGTTAATCTACTAAAAATGAATAATTATCGAATCGATAATCTGCAGTATTGTAATTGGTCTAAGGAAATATTTGAAATTAACAATGAAGCAAAATTAAATGCCATCCATGTCACTATAGCTTACCATGAAGACTTTAATGAAGTAAAAAAAAATATAAGTGTTTGGAATAAATATTTTAAAGAATTTAAAAATTTAATTTTTCATGGAAAATCTTTTGAAGATATAGATAGGGCACTTAAAGAAAAAAAAACAGCAGTTTTTTTTGGATTTCAGAACTGCTCACCAATAGGGGATAATATTGGTCTAGTTGAAGAAATTAAAAAATTAGGAATAGTTTTTATGCAATTAACCTATAACAATCAATCACTGTTAGCTACCGGTTGTTACGAAGAGAACGATAGTGGAGTCACAAGAATGGGAAAAGAGGTAATTAAAGAAATGAACAGACTAGGTATAGTAGTTGATATGTCTCATTCTGCAGAAAAATCTACATTAGATGCAATTAAAATATCCTCCAAACCAATAGCAATTACACACGCAAATCCATCTTTTTGGTTTGCTGCCAAAAGAAATAAATCAAATGAAGTTTTAAAAGCTTTAGCAGACTCTGGTGGAATAATAGGACTTTCTTTGTATCCTCATCATTTAAAGGATAAATCAAACTGTACTTTAAAAAGTTTTTGTGAAATGGCAGCTAAAACAGCTGACATGATAGGGGTAAAACATATAGGAATAGGTTCTGATCTTTGTATAGGACACCCAAATTCTGTTGTTGATTGGATGAGAAATGGGAAATGGACAAAAACAAAAGATTATGGTGAAGGAACATCATTAGACGCCAGCTTTCCTAAACAACCGAGTTGGTTTGAGGATGCTAGAGGTTTTAAAAATTTAGAACAGGGTTTAAAAACAGCCGGCTTTAAAGAAACCGAGGTAAATGACATACTAGGAAATAATTGGTATAATTTTTACCGAGGTGTAAACACTTGAGAAAAATAAATATAAAATTTAGAGATCCTAATGAAATAATGAAACTTTCAAGGCTAGGATCATTTCACCAATCTAAACTTTCTTTTTTGAGAAGTTTTATTAGAGAATTTAAAGATTGGGATTACCAAAGAAATTTGTTTGATTTAGATAAAAGAGGTTATGGTACAGCAATCTACTCTTTTAGCAAAAATGAAAGAAATTATTCTTTAGTTTGTTTTGCGCAGCATATAAACCCTGACGAAAGATCAGATAGAGTTATAGCTACAAAATGGGATGCTGCTTTTGTTTTACATGATGGAGTTCCAACTAAAGAAGATATTAAACGTTTAAAAGAAAATGTACCTAAACAAGAAGTAGGAAGAGTATCATGCAAAGAGCTGACTCTATCTAGGGCAAATAAGTCATTAAGGGTTTTTGATCATGTTGTTGATTCTTTAAGCCTCGGAAAACAACCAAATAAAAAGTTATTAAATAAAGTTGGATATCTATATCGAACAACAGCTGTCTATGGGTCAGGAAAATTTGGTTTAGCCGACCGTTTCAGAATCAAAGATAGAAAAGAAATATACGGTCCATTTAGATTAGAAATGATGCTTGTGTATTTAGTAAGACAATTTACCTTTGATCAAGTTAATCACATAGCAAAATTTAAAAATCCAAACAAAGCTATAGATTTAGATTTAAATATTGCAAGAAATTTAGGTATTGGAAATTCAACAGGACTGGGAATGGCTCCTTTCATAGTAAACCACCCAACTTTATTACATAATTGGATTTATTGTAGAGAAAAAGCTTTAAAAGAAATTAGGTCTTTAAAAGAAGTTCATATTAATGAATTAAATTTTTTTAAAGATTGTCTTCTGAAATCAAAAACTAGTATTAATTCCTGGGTAACTAACAGCAAATACCAAAATGCTAAAATTAATTCCTTAAAAGAAGGACTAATAAAATTTGATAAATTTTTAAAAAATGAATGTTCAATAAAAAAAAATTACCTTTGGAATGAAATCTATTTATGGGTTGAGAGCAATCTTGATGATGAGTCTTTAGAATATATTGTCTCAATGATGATGGAACCTTATGATAAAATTATTGATCCTTTAATTAATAATATGAGCTCAGAAGAAGAGGATTACTTTACAATTCCAACTTATAAAAAAGTTTCTGATCTTAAAAAAATTTTAGAGAATAATTATAAATCAATTATAAAAATTGATTTTAATACAAAAGATAGCAATCGTAATTTTTGGTTTATATCAAAAAATAAAGAAGAACCTAGAGTTGCTAACAGATATGAAGAGTATGGAGCTGAATTAGAACAACCACTAGCTATAGCTCGTGATATTAAAAAACTTTATGAAAAAATAGTTAAAGAAAAACAAAAAAATACAATCGCAGAATTTCTTTTAAAAAATGATGATGTGAGACATGTCGTTAGGAGAGCTTTTATAGTAGATCAATTTCCTTACTCAGAAATTCAAGATAATACAATTGGAGCTTCATTGGTTCCAATCGACATGTTGAGATTAAAACTTTCTTTTTTTGGGGCAGTTAAATTTGATCCAAGATCAGATAAATGGCTTAGAATTAACATGTACCAAGGGGCACCTTTATCTCACGAGATGAAAACATCTAATGATACTTGGGTATATAACGCAATCAATTAATTATGCAGTCCCTTAGCGAAATTGATATAACATCAAAAAGAGCTTCAAGAGCTGCTGGTTTTTCATGGGGCATTGCTGAAGAAATAGGTAAAGCTATCAGGAGTTTAGAATTATTTGGTTTGCCAGGTATTAAAAACTTAAACTTATATCTAAATAAAATTGAAAAAAATCATCCAGAAAAAGTAAATAAAATAGTTCGAGAGAATAAGAATAAAGAAATATGCCCAATTTATTGTGGAGTTGCATTTTTAGATCAGTGTCAAAAATTAGAAGTTTTAAAGAATATTAAATTTTATAATGTTAATTATCCAATTCTAATATTACCTTTTATAAGCAAAGTTTCAGAAATAGTTGGTAAAAAAATATTGGTAAAGTTTAACAAATCTAGTTTATTAATGAATTTTAATAAGTCAATTTTATCAAATAATTTAGATGAACAAGTTATTTCTTTAGTCAAGGAAATGAATATTGAGTTTTTAGAAAATAAAAATTTATTCTCCAACAAGGAATGGAAAGAACTATATAAAATTTCTGAAAAAACTTTTGTTGAGGAAACTGATAGTTCAAAAAGAAAAGGTGCTGGCGCAGGACTCACAGATAACGATTAATTTTAGAGAATGTTTTAAGATTTAATTGATTTTATTAAAAAAGTTAGTTGAAAGAATTAAACTTTTCGGATCAGCTAAGTTTTTTCCCATTATATTTTCTCCCACTCCATGATCAGGGGAAATTCGAATGCACGGTAGACCAAGAGTGACATTTATAGCATCATGTTTGTACAGAGCTTTGAATGGAGAAAGCACTTGGTCGTGATACATTCCAATTATTACATCGATATTATATTTTTTAAAATATACAAAACTTGAATCCGGCGAAATAGGCCCAATAACATTAAAATTTAATTTTTTTAAAGCCTTTATAGATGGGCGTATAATTTCATCTTCTTCAGAATATTTTGACCCACCAAAATTATGTGGATTTAAACCTAAGATGGCAAATTTTGGTTTAATTTTAAATTTTTTTTTATAAAAATTATTTATTGTTTTTATATTATTTATAATTTTTTTTTTTGTAATTTTTTTGCTTACTTTGTTTATAGGAATATGTGTAGTAATTGGAGAAACTGAAAGTTTATTATTGTATAAAAGCATTACTTCTTTGCCTTTAGTTTTAAATTTATTCGAAATAAATTCTGTAACTCCTTGGTGCTTTTTATAAAATAATTTTTCTTTGGCAACAGGACAATTAATTAAACCATAGATCTTTTTAAGTTTTATTAAATTAACTGCTAAATCAAAACACTTAAGTATATATTTATTTGATTTATTTGATATTTTTTGAAAAGGTTTTTTTTGATTAAAATTTACATTTATAACTTGCATTTCATCTTTTTTAAGTTTTCTAAAATTAAAATTACTTTTAATTTCTTTTATCTCAATTTTTTGCTTTAAACTTTTTTTTTGCAGCTCTAAAAGTTTAATACTACCAATTACTATCAAATTTTTTTTATTTTTCACTGATTTCCAAGTTTTGAAAATAATTTCTGACGATATACTATTAGGTTCTCCAGCTACTATAGCTATTACTTTATTCATTAGTGATATTTTATAGCAGTTGATCTTTTTATAGAATCGTAATGTGATAAAGAAAACATTCTAAGTATTTTTGCTTTTTCAATTTGCACAAGTCTTTCCTTTGTTCTTTCTAATTCATCAGCTAAAGTGATTATTTTTTTATCTCTTACTAAAAAAAACAGAATACCTTCTTTTATAAACACTGGTTCAGAAAGTTTTCCTTTAGGAGTATTTTGAATTTTAATTTTTAATTCATTTGAAATTGATTTTTCACTTACCCAACCTAAATCCCCTCCTTTTTCAGAAGTTTCACTTATACTTAGACTTGCCGCAGCATTTGAGAAACCTTCTATTAATATTTTATCTTTTATTTTTTTAATTTCTTCTTCTATTTTATTATTTTCAACTGGCGGTATCACTATTTCAGATAATAAATATTCTTCAGTAATTTTATTTGTTTCATTCTTGTTAATTGTTTCTAATTGTTCTTGAATTTCGTTTTTACTTACAGTTAAACGATTCTTATATAGCTCAAAAATTAAAGTATTCCAAAGTAGTTCTGTTTTCATTTGTTCAACAATATCTGCAAAATTAATTTCATTTGCAATAAAAGCATCTTTTAGAGTTTGTAAATCAATATTTAAATTATTAGCTAATTTTAATAATTCTTTATCTAAGTCTGCTGGATTAAATTTTAAATTCTCAAATTTTTCTAATTCCATTTTTTTTATCTCTCTTTTTATTACTGATTTAAGAGCGGCTTTTTCTAATACTACTTTTTGTTGTTCAGAATAAGTTTGCCCATTTAGAATTAAAATAATTTTAATCTCATTAATAATATCGGAGTGTGTTATAGCTTTATTACCTACAGTTACATATATTGAATCTTCTATTTTTGAAAAACTTTCAGAAATGGAAAAAGTTGCTATTATAAAAAAAATAATTAATTTTTTCATTTTCATCATGGTGATAAAATTGGGGCTTTCGCTCCAGTAAATGGTACAAATTTTATTGTAAACATTAAAGTATTTTTCTTCTCTACATCATTATCCTCATAAAATTCACGTCTATAAACTAAGCCAGCAGTTAAGCAGTCATTTGTGTATTGATAGCTCATGTCGTAAAGCTCTGTACTATCAGTTTTAAAATTTTTCTTTGTTGAAAAACTTAGTTTGTTTGAATCATTGAAATTAAGTGAAACTCCACTACTTACATAATGTTCAGTTCCTATATGGCTCTGTTCCTCTAAGTAATCTAGATTAAAACCAATATTACCAAAAATTAAGTCTGTCGATATTTCATTATAGTTAAAATCTTCTAAGTTATGATCAAGTGAGAATTTATAACCAATTTTACCAATTTGCGAAAAATTATACTCCATTTTACCAACTACATCAGAAGCTTTTTGATCTAATGAACTTCTTGAAGGCATATCTTCATTTTCTTCTATATTGAAAACTTGACCTAAAGAAATAGAAAGCTTTTCTCTACTTGTGTTATTTGCCATTTTTTGATTTGTAGTAAAATCAAAGCCAAGAATAGCGCTTAAACCATCCTCTATTTCAGATGTTTTATTTGTTGAATATAAATTTGCATAATTAAGCATAACATCATCTTTACTTAGATTCCTCATATGTCCAGGGGCATATCTAATCATAAAATTTGGAGAGAAAATATTAAAAAAACTACCAGAATCTTTTTTCATAGGTAACGAACTTTTTAAACTTATAACACTTCTTAATTCATTAATAGTTCCACCATTTTTATAATCAGTTGTATCACTGGCATTATAGTTTATGTTACTAATTATTCCTTCAATTGTATTAACAAATCCTTTCTTTGTAATTTTATTTCCAGGGCTCCAAATTATATCATTATTAAAAAAGGTAGTGTGTTTGTTAACATGATAATTTCTATGTAATGCGTTTGATTTAAAATCAATAACCCCAAATTTATCTGAAAAGAAAGTTTTTCCGTACATTATGTTTGGTAAAATATATTCATACCTTGCATTTGAATCTTCTCTTAAATTTTCATGAACTGTACTAAAAACATTTATGTACATATCATTTTTACTAAATTGATAACTAATTTCATTTGTTAGGTCTGTATTAGAAGAATCAACCAAGGCAGTATTAATATCATGAGCTCTAAAATATGTGTCATTAGAGGTTCTTTGGATTTTTAAAGATAAATTGCTATCGTAAGATTTATTTTTTCCTAAATTAAAGAATAGATCAGTAAAAAAATGATTTCTGGATCCATCTGTTTGTTTTTTTGTTTTATTTTTATATCCAGATGTATAGCTTGTATCTAATGTTAAAAAACCATTTTTAAATGCTTGTCTGTATTCGTTTAAATATAATAAATTTTCTTCAGCGTAAATTTTGGGAGTAAAAGTCAAATCTTTACTATTATTAATCGCCCAATAATAAGGTAAGCCAAAACCAGTTCCAACACCTGAA
>Ga0208764_10000636_pt1 | contig 22605 bp, 22 predicted proteins | sample ETNtaG_18_FD_185762 | JGI IMG/M metagenome (GOLD analysis project Ga0208764, IMG submission 185762) | Marine microbial and viral communities from oxygen minimum zone, Eastern Pacific Ocean - ETNP201302SV91 (SPAdes) (version 2) | ecosystem: Environmental > Aquatic > Marine > Oceanic ... | reverse complement strand
CGGATGAGAAAAAGATAACTGAGAAGGTAAACCAATTCAACGCAGCCGGATTTCAAGTTGCAATCCATTGTATAGGTGATCGAGCAAATCGACTGGCACTTGATATATTCGAAGGATCCGGCAACCAAATTTCTAGAAACAGAATTGAACATGCACAAATTATCCATAGCAATGATCTGCCCCGTTTTTTCGATTTGGGGGTTATCCCTTCGATGCAAGCTACACATTGTACCAGCGACATGTATTGGATAGATGAACGATTAGGTAAACAACGCCTTCATGAAGCATATCCTTGGCAATCGCTATTACAAACAGGTAGCATTATTAGCGGCGGATCTGATGCGCCAGTGGAAATTCCAAACCCACTATTGGGATTACATGCAGCCGTAACCAGGCAAGACACAAGCGGTTGGCCTGCTGGAGGTTGGCAACCAAACGAACGAATGACCATAGACCAGGCTCTTGCATCCATTACCAATTGGGCTGCATACAGTATGTTCGCCGAATCCTACCTTGGGAAAATAAAACCAGGATATATGGCCGATTTCACGGTTCTGTCCCAGGATCTGAGTACAATTGAACCAACAGAAATTCCCAGTGTAAAAGTTCATTTTACAATTGTAGACGGCAAAGTGGTCTACAAACGATGATAAGTAAAACTGAAATCAAACAACTGTCTAGGCTGTCTACAAAAAAAGGTCGTAATGAATACGGGCTATATTTAATCGAAGGATTACGCATAATTCGATCTGCTTTACGCGCCAAGGTCCCAATCAATAGAATATTTATCACAGCCAGATTTGAGAAATCTGTTGATTATCAATCAATATCCAATCGATTTAACAAGGCACTGAAACCCGAATTCATAGATGAAAAAACTATGAAGCAGATTACTCAAACAGTGAGTCCCTCAGGAATTCTAGCTGTTTGTTCAATACCAAAAATAACAGAACTACCTTCAACTATGGTGTCTAATTGGCTCTATTTAGATAAAATTGCTGATCCTGGTAACCTTGGCACATTATTACGATCTGCTGCCTGGTTCGGCACAACGCATGTAGCGTTGTCACCGCACTGCGCTGATCCTTTCAATCCAAAAGTAATGCGTAGCGGTATGGGCGCACATTTTTTATTACAAATGGTGACAAATTGCGATCTACGCAAATTTAAAAATTCAGATCATTTAATCATTGGTGCAGATCATAGAGGAATGCCTATTGTAGATTTTAATCACAACGCTAAGGAGTGGGTGTTAGTTATAGGCAGCGAAGCCCACGGTATATCAAATGAAAATAGTAACCAAATCGAATATTCCTTATCCATCCCAGCAAAAGGATCTGGGAACTCGCTAAATGCTGCGGTAGCGGGCAGTATAATGCTATATTGCTTAAATAATCTGTAATTTCGAGCTTAATTGAACTTCTTTCCTTTCATAGTCAATAACCGTAATTTTTCAAAAATGGATAAACCTGGATCTGAACTGACAAATGAACCAAACTGTATCAGTAAAACTAGCATTTGGAGTGGTCATTTTTTCTGTGCTCTCCTCGCTGGCGATAGCGTCAATTATCGCCGCCGCAGGCACCGTACAATCAAACGAGCATAACCAAAACTTCTATAATTATACCGCCCTATTTGTTGGGCAGGGCTTCATGGTTGTTCCCCTATTGCTGTTTTTAATCAGTAGAAAAGAGCCAATTCTTAGCCGGCTTCGAATCAAGCCAATAAGCTATCCGGTCGCCGTTAGCGTTGTACTTATATCCTTGGGATTGATACCATTAGTGGATGAGATGGATCGCATCCTAGCATACGCATTCGGACATGAACAAGTATTGGCTGAACTATCAGATATTTTGATCATAGACTCGACGCTTATTGGCCTTTTGTTAGCAATAACTGTGGTTATACTAGCGCCGCTAGGTGAAGAAATACTTTTTCGGGGATTTTTACAAAAATTGTTGGAAGAATCATGGCAGGATATAACCCGTGCTGTATTGATAACCAGCCTATTTTTTGCATTTATACATATGAATCCAGTGTGGGTTATACAAATCTATTTCTTGGGGGTAGTTCTTGGTTATTTGGCCTGGAGGACAGGTTCAATATTTACTAGTCTAATTTTGCATAGTTTAAATAATGGTACGGCTCTGATACTTACAAATTATTCAGATACAATTGAACAATATTATTTGTGGAATAATCATGTATCGCCGATTTTTCTTTGCTTGGCTATTATCAGTCTATGGGCTGGTTTCATACGCTTAAATAAATTTTCTGGGGTAGTGTCATGAGACAGAAAATGATCAGCAATGAAATTAATATCCTACGGGATACTTTTCGCCGGCTCTTAAGACGTAAAGCAAATACTAATTTGACCAAACTGATTGAAAAAACTCATCCTGCTGATATGGCCTTGCTATTCCGGTTCTTTAGTGATATTGAACAAAATGAACTATTTACAATAATGCGGCCTAGTGAGCACACTGGTGAATTTTTAGGTGAACTCGATGAACTGATAATCAAACGATTAATTGAAAATGAAACGCCGCAACATGTCGCAGAGCTAATAGAATTCACCAGTTCAAATGATCAGGCGTCTATACTTGGCGTGATTGATGAAAATGCGTCACAGGCTATTCTAGAGCTATTGAAAAGTGAAGAACAAGAAGAAGTTGAAGAGATTATGGGGTATCCGGAAGATAGTGCCGGTACACTTATGTACACCGACGTATTTACGCTACATGAAAATACTATAGCAAAAGAGGCAATCAACGCACTTCAGGATCATGAGTCTTCAGAGATGGTGTTTTACCTCTATGTAATTGATGACCATGAAAGGTTGGTCGGTATCATTTCTTTGCGTGATCTGGTAACGACACCGCCAGATACTAGACTAAAGGATATCATGATCAGATACCTGCAAACAGTACGCCCTGAAACTGATCAGGAAGAGGTCGCCAGAATTGTTTCTCAATATAATTATTTAGCCGTTCCTGTTATCGATCAAGAAGGTCAATTGCTGGGTATAGTTACTGTGGATGAAATTGTGGATGTCATCCGGGAAGAAGCAACCGAAGATTTCTTACAAATGGCTGGTGCCGGTAAGGATAGGGAAATTCTCATGAAATCATCATGGGACAATGCCCGCAGCCGTTTACCTTGGCTCTTTGCTAGTTGGGTTGGTGGTGTTTGTGCCGCAGCGATAATCGGTATCTTTGACAATACCTTGCAAAGTACACTGGCACTGGCTGCATTTATACCGGTGGTAATTGGAATGGGCGGTAATATAGGGACACAAACATCAACATTGGTCGTTCGCGGTTTAGCTACCGGCAGGGTAAATGTAGGCAACAATATCAACATTATTTTCAAGGAAATCCGTGTCGGACTAATACTAGGCATTCTCTATGGTTTATTATTAGGATTGTTCGCAATAATGAGTTTTGTGGATATTTCACCATACTTGGGGCTTGTAGTTGGTTTAGCGATCGCCTGTTCCATGCTTATAGCTACCGCCTTTGGATCTTTGGTGCCATTACTATTGCATCGTATGGACATCGATCCCGCGATTGCAACCGGCCCTTTTGTTACAACAAGTATAGATATACTTGGTGTAACGCTCTATTTTGTCATAGCAAAGATATTTCTGCCGGTTTAACATGACCCTTACTTACCTTTTTTGGGGAAGTATCTGCGCATACCTTTTGTTCACGCTATTCTTTACCGCAGGCTTACACCGGTTAAGAAATAACAGCGCCACTAATTACCTGCCCGGGGTATCCGTTGTTATAGCAGCACGAAATGAAGCTGATACACTACAGGAACTGCTAAATAATCTGGTACAGCAAGATTACCCAAAGGAAAAATTGGATATTACTATCGTAAGTGACCGGTCCACGGATGGAACCTGGAATATAATTCAAGACTATTCACAATTGCATCCCTCTGTGCGGGGGATAAAAATTGAAGATACCGATCCCCAGATGACGCCTAAAAAACGCGCATTAACGTACGGAATTGAAAAGACAAACGGTGAGATAATTATATCAACCGATGGTGACTGCAGCGTGCCTACTGGATGGATACGCAGTATGGTGGATGCATTTGATGATGATACCGGCATAGTCGTAGGTAGATCCAAAATCGATACCAGGAAATCTTCCTTCCTTCATTTTTATCAGGGCATCGATTTTTTGGGCATTATGGCAGCAAATGCAGGAGTTATTGGCTGGGGACTGGGCTGGTCCGGATCTGGACAAAATATTGCCTACCGTAGAAAAGCGTTTGAACACGTAAATGGTTTTCACCCTGTAGCACAAAAACGGTCTGGGGACGATATGTATCTGGTACAATCCATTTCCAAAGATTTCGGAATAAAATTTAATGCGGATCCAGCTAGTTTTGTTATTACACAACCAATGAATACTGTAAAAGACTTCATTGGTCAACGTATACGCTGGTCATCTAATTCTCGTTCATTATGGCAAACAAATATATTTTTCCTTTTATTTTTAACAATAGCATTCATTTGTAACAGCGTGTTGCTGATTGGTTGGTTTTTTAAACAAACCGCTTTTATAATACCTCTATTGTTCATTACTAAAATGATTGGTGATGGTCTAGTGCTTTTTACAGGCTCAGCAAAACTAGATATACCAATTCGAACAAAAGATTACCTTATATGGAGCCTACTGCAACCTCTTTATATACCTTATATTGGCATTATGGGTCTTGCTGGTCAGTTTCGATGGAAGGAATGACTACCATTAGGCATGCTAAGCCAATGCTAATTTTCCTTCTGGCTAATAGTATTTTTATTCATAGTCAGGAATACAAAATAACGCTTTGGTCGTTTCCTATCGTTGCGGTAGAGATGAATATTGAAGCATCCGGCAAGATTGCCTATAACACTGAATCTATTGGCATTATGGATTATATCTGGCCCCATGATAACAGTTATACCACCCATTATGACACAACCAATTTTGGCATGCGCCATTTTTCCAAAAAGATAAAACAAGGTAGTTTCAAGCAGAAACTATCATGTGATTTTAATTATGAGGATAGCACGTTGATTTACGATGGGAACACTGTACACGTGCCTGATTCTATCCAAACAATATTTACTCTGCTGGCACGTATTACCGTTGATTCACTTGAATCCATTGACACAAAGTGGTTCCCGATGGATCATGAAGGTTGTTCATATCGGGGGCGTTTTTTATGGTCAGATACAGTAACTGTAAGGGCAATGGATCAATACATTATTTGTGATCATTTCCGGTTGGATCTTATTCCAAATGAGGATAATGAATGTTTGCTCGAAAAATCCGATTATTTTATGAAAAATATCGTTGCAGAAAATACAGTTAGACAATTATGGGTGGAAAAAAACAATAATAAACGTATTATTAAAGCATCAGCCAAGGTATCTGGCTTAACGCTGGAAGCAATAATTCAAGATGAGTAAAAAAATATCATTCTTCAAGAATTACAAATTCCATATTCTTCTTTGGATATTAATTGGTGTAGCTGTTGTAGTTGCACTGCAATACGGTGTAGATGAAAAAATTGTAGTTTTTACCACACTGATCCTGGGAATATTTACACAAGTATTTGCCGGGTTGGGCGCCTTGATTGCCATGATCCCGATCATTGGTCCTATATTGATTAAAGTAATAACCATACCATTCTTTTGGATGATCAACGCATTAGGTCATGGGGTCAGTATTGTAGCTATCAAAAAAGGGTATACTGATGAATTGGTTAAATCACGGGTGCTAACTATTGCTCTGTTGATTGGTATTGTCCTAGGGTATATAATGGGTAACCTAATACCGTTGCAATAAAGTAGAGGCATAATCATGAATATCCTTATTGTACAAGGCCCTAATCTTAATCTAATTGGGTTGCGATCTGCGAAGAGCGGAGATCAGATAACGCTGGATAAAATAAATCGTAGCCTGCGGAAGCAGGCCAATAAGCGACCAGAAGATTTGACAGTGAAAATTCTACAGACACATAAGATCGAAAAGGCCATGACCACCATACACCGTAATCGTAAATGGGCAAATGGTATCATTCTAGCGCCTATGGCTTGGGCCCGCTATGAATACGCATTACGGGATTGCCTTGATACCGTTGCTATACCAACAATTGAAATATTCTTAGCAGATCAGTACGAATCAGAGGAAGATAAAGTTATGTCAATCTTATCCGCGGTATGCATGGACTCAATGAGCGGACATCCGCTAAGCATATTTACTGATGCCCTGGACCGACTTGTTAATCATTTAACTTAATGATCCGCTTAAATTATTTATACTTAGTGGTTTTCCTTAACCTATTTACCGGTTGCAATACCCCGCCGGATTCATCGCCATATATATCACCGAAAACACATTCCATCAGTACGGCAGGAAATGTATCAATTTTGACATTTTCGGAAGACAAATTCTATGCTACAATTACCATGCCTCACGGCTCACAATCAGTAGGTCCAATTTTAAAAAAGTTGATGGCAGATGATAATACTAATGTGCTGGATCAATATTTGGATGGTACAGTCAATGAAGATACTGCCCCGGAAATTAAAGATGTAATCATTGCTTCATTACCAGATGGTGCACTGGATTATCGATTTATAGAATTCACGACAACGCCAAATTCTAGTATTTTACAATTGGCATTAGACCGTAATCTCATTGAGGAAATTGCGTTGCCTATAATTAATAAATATACCTATCCTGGGGCCGTACCCATTCTGCCATTATTTTCCGTTTCAACTACACCCCCTATTCCAAATGATCTAAAAAATTTGAAATTACTTTTACCATGTGAAAATGTACCAGTGCCCGAACGACCGCTACTCTTACCAAATGCACCGCGGGCCTATAGGCACGGCACCCACAGGGGTATTGATTTCTATGTTAACTGGGGAACGCCTGTACGAGCAGTAGCAGATGGCGTTATAATTCGTGCGGAACATGATTATAAGGAAATGTCAGCAGATTTCCGGCTAGATGTTTTGGGTGATACAAAAATACTGGGTCGTACACCATCTGATGTTTTTGAACATCTTCTGTTAGGGCAAGCAGTATATATTGATCATGGTTTTGATTTGGTGCCTGGTTATCGTGCAGTTACTATATATGCGCATATGTCACATATAAATTCCAAGATCACTATTGGTTCGATGGTGCGTCGCGGCGAGGTCATAGGGCAATCGGGAAACACAGGAACCAAGGATAGCACCCTCAAGAAGAAAACAGGTGCTCACTTGCACTGGGAAATGATATTACAGAATAAAGTGGGTGAATATTATTTAGGACAGGGATTGAAGGGCGATTCTTTATACGTGTTATTTCAAAACATTTTTTAACAGTATAAATATTTCCAAATAGAATATAATGGTTATTTACAGTTTGAATGGGTTTTTACTATCTGTTTTTTGACCGCAAAGTCAATATTATCGGGCTTTGAAATACATGTTAAGTAATTTATCGATTAACTTGATATTATAGAATTATAGTGGGCTGAGGCGCAGCCTATTAGCATTGCCAATGACAGTAATAGAAGACAGCGCCATGGCTATTTCAGCAATTACAGGGTGCAGTATACCACAAATTGCTAATGGAATGGCAACAAGGTTATAGATAAATGCCCAAAATAAATTTTGCCGTATTTTTTTGAATGTTGACAGCGATAACTTTACAGCACGATAAAGAACCTTCAGGTTTTTACCGGACAATACAATATCTCCTGCTTCTACAGCTATATCTGTCCCCCCGGCCATTGCAAAACCAACATCTGCATTAGCTAATGCAGGTGCATCGTTAATACCATCACCTACCATGGCTACCGTATGGCCATCCTGCTGATACGACAAAATAACTTCCATTTTTTTATCCGGGGTCAATTCAGTATGCACATTTGTAATGCCCAGCTTCTCGGCTAAAGGCGCTGCAACAGTATGATTGTCACCAGTGAGCAATACACAGTGGTAGCCGTCCTGTTTTAGCTTTGCTACAATATCCTGAGCATCTGGTTTTAAAATATCTTCAAGCTCGAAAATACCAATCAGCTCATCATTGCGGTTCATATAGACTGACATGTTATTGGGTTTTACTCCTGAATCCGCAGCGGTGTATTGTTTGCTTCCTATTTTTAGGTTGTCTTTTTTATAGTATCCACTTAATCCTTCTCCCGGTGTAATCTTGATGTTACTTACGGAATGAAGGGAATAACCCTCTTTCTCTGCCAGCTCTACGATTGCGCGAGAAAGCGGGTGGGTGGATTCTTTGCTCAGGGATGCCGCCATGGTGATCAGATCTTTATCTGTGAAATCTGCAGTCTGATGGATTTTTGTTACAGTAGGTTTCCCTGTTGTAAGTGTACCTGTTTTATCAAATAAGATTGTACTTACACTACTAAGTCTTTGAATGGCAGCACCATCACGAATAAGAATACCCATTTCTGCACCTAGGCCAGTACCTACCATTAGCGCTGTAGGCGTTGCTAACCCCAAGGCGCAAGGACAGGAAATAACCAATACTGCAATAGCGGCAATAATAGCTAATTCTGTAGGAGATCGTAATGGATCAACCCAGGGTAGGTGTCCTGCAAAAACATTTAATACAGCAGCCATTGGTTCTGGGAAAATTATCCAGACCATAAAAGTCATGGATGCTAATACGAGTATACTGGGCACAAAATAACTAACAATACGATCAGCAAATATCTGAATTGGTACTTTCGTTGTCTGAGTTTGTGCCACCAACTGAATAACCTTAGCTAGAAACGTGTCCGAACCTATTTTAGTAACTTTGATCTTTACAGTGCTATCGGTGCAAATCGTTCCACCCAATACTTCATCATTTATACTTTTTACCGCTGGAATAAACTCGCCGCTCACCAGTGCTTCATCTATTGCAGCCTGTCCTTCAATAATTATACCATCTGTCGGAATTACATCCCCAGCACGTACGATCATAATTTGATCGAGCAGTAAATCTTGGACATCCACTTTCTGTTCTCTATTATTTTCGTCCAAAATGGTGGCTTTTTTTGCCGTGCGATCCATGAGTTTCCGGATCGCTTTAGACGATCGACCGCGTGCTTTTGATTCAATATATCGTCCAGTTAAGTGAAAAGCCATGATCATGCCTCCAATACCCGCGAAGGAGTGCATGCCTATCGTGAAATGCAATATCCCTGTTGAAAAAGCAGCCGTGGAACCCAGTGCAATAAGCACGTCCATATTGGGTGACCAGTACAATAATGATTTCCAAGCGCTTGAAATGGTTCTTCGCCCCGGGCCAAATAGTACAGCGCCGGACAGGATGGTTATGACTAAATGAAAAAAGTCTTTCCCGGCTTGATCTAATTGCCAGAAAATTTCCGCAACCATTAAAACCATGGCTGACGCGGTAATGACCCAAGAAGTCACCATATTGGTTTTTGCCCCTTTTTCGTTCTTATCATGTTGTAAGTACTCTCTTTGTGCAGCACCTGATTTCGCGTCATAGCCAGTGTTTAAAACAGCAGTCACAAGGTCATTTTCAGATGCGCTACCCACAACGCGCGCGCTACCCATGGTAAGATTAATTATTACATCTTCTACGCCATTTATTTTTCTCAGTGCATTCTCAACCGTGGCAACACAGGCGGCACAGTGCATTCCCTCAATGCGTAATTCAGTAATATCACTCATCGTATAATTTGCATACTATTAAAAATAGCTGAATATGAATAATACAAATAACGATGCTATTGTTCCTGGGAATAAGCGACTATTCATCTAATTACTAAATGGGGTTTATACTTAACAAATTGACAAAGATAAGATTTTGCAATAGCTCTACCAATAAATTCTATTTGCGCAGTTTCGCTTTTGAGAAACGACTTTCGGGTATATCCACATCAAACTCAATATCATCAATAAGCCACTCTGTGCCTTTACTATTTCGCTTCAATTCATCCTTGAATATAAATCGTGAGGGGAACCATCTGCCTTGGACTTTTTTGATTCCATCCATGGTAGATGTTTTTAGCAATTTACCGCTTTTCGCATAGAGTTCTTCTTTCATCGGCAACAGGAATTCCTTATCGATCCAGGCTCGGCGTTTGGGATAGGATAGCCCTTTTACTTTTGCTTCCAGATGCATTATCCAATGATCCCGTCCATCAATTAATGTCGACCCTTCTAGGGTTGCTTTATAAAGTTCTTCCAGGGGACGATCTTCCATCATATCGTTATAGGACATATCTGAACCCATGACTGATTGACGTAACATATGACCCGAAATCTGGATCACACGATCCGTCTGAGGGGAGTAAGTCCAAAGCTTATCATATAATTTCAGCATCTTGGTTCCGGCTTCCCGTGGCGGAGAAAGATATTCAGTGAAAGCCTGGTCAATACCTACTACCCAGTTCCGCGATTCTATGGTCCGACTAGATCGACGGCCGTGAACAATCATTTTGCTGGTCATGACCCGACTTTTTGCATTCAGATTATCATCCATGGCCTGGATAATATCCTGAACGGATACATCATCGGATTGACCAAAAAGGAAAGTGAAAAACAGTAAAGCAACGAAAATTCTGATCATGTTTCCAGTTCCTTAAACAGTTGTGCCATTTCCCGTTTGTATATGGCACGTCCAGCAAGCACGGTTCCCAATACAGTGGCCAAGACACCAGGTATAAAACCTATATAGTAAAGTTCCGGGGTTACCTGAGCATAGAAAACATTTGACATAATAATTTCGGTTGAACCTAGGCTTTCCATAGCAGCCGAATAGTCTAAGCCCACTTCCTGCATATAATAAGTAAGGGCGATCCCCAGTCCTGTGCCAATAATGGTGCCAATGAACCCAATGATAACTGACTCCATAATCATAGAGCGATAAACCTGACCTTTTGATTCCCCCATCGCTAGACGCATCCCGATTTCACCATAGCGCCGCAGACCGTTCATCAAGCCCATGTTCCAAAGCACTATCATAGAAATGACTAAGAAAACGCCCACTATTAAACCACTAGCTGCACTCATATAATCCACCATGGTCCCCATCTGATTTACATCCCGCAAGGCCATCATAGTCGGGCTAAAAATATCGGTGCTATCACTGTTAATTTTGTTAAACTGCTGCCTAAGCGCTACAGCCGCAGTATCATCATAAAAAAGTGAATTTGTGTAGCCCAATATCTCCGAAGAGGCGTTTTCCATATCCAGCGCCAATCTGGCGCCTGTTATATCCACAAGCATCATCTGCCTATCCACTGGTCCCAAATTCAGTTTAAAGATACCGACAACGGTAAAGTTATAAGTGGTAAAAGCATTATACATAGTGGACCCAATTAAAGTTACTACCTCACCAGGAGAAAGTCCCAGTCTCCCCGCCAACCGGGTACTGAGTAACGCTTCATTTTCATTTTCCGGTAGTCTCCCTTCTATGAGGCGACGTTCAAGTTTCCAGATTTCATTTTGTCTGGATCCAGGTGAAAGAAAGTCGATCCCCAGAGCAAGGACAGGGCCCTGCGCCTGTGTTTCGCCATTTTTATCAGGGACATCCAAAAGCCCGCCAAATGTGATACGCGGCGTCCAGAAAAGATCTGGATATTCTTGCCCCAATTCATGAACTATCTGATCTGTGCCCAAAAGAGCCAAGTCATTGGGTAGAAGCTGGCTTTCTTCTTTATAAGCTCTGGTAATGACTTTCACGTGGCCCGTGGACACCACGGCAGAATCAAGAAACATACTGTTCATAATACCGGTAAAAAAACCCTGAAAGAAAATAATCATAGCCACAGCCAGTGTTACCACAAGAACCGGGAAAAGACTCCTTGATCGATCTCTGAGTATGCCTTTAGTTAAAAATTTAATCATACGGTCACCTTGCCCCGTAAGGCATCGGTAGGTTTCATCCGCGCAATGCGGCGGGATGGCATGTAGCTCACAATAAGCACAATAATGGATACAACTATTGTTGTTGTAACAACCAGACCAACTGAATAAACCGGGATTAAGTATTTCTCAACTATTATGCCCATTGCTCCATCAGAATAATCTACCCCGAGCCAGATTCCATTATTCCCAAAATACCAAAGTAACGGGCCAAATAGTATTACGGTCATGATAGCAGCAAGGAAAGCATTAAGGCCACCTTCCAAGGTAAAAAGCCCTACCACCCTAGTCCGGGTCATGCCCAGAGCCATGAGAGTACCAATCTCTCGGCCCCGACGAAATATAGATAATACCTGAGCATTAAAAATACCCATGGCTGCAAAACAAAGAAGTATAATATACATTATAGCCGCATTGGGCTCGTCTGCTTTTATCAATGCTTCCATATCCCGTATCAAATACTTTACATCTCGGGGAATCCAATCGTCCCTATTTTCTATAATTGATAGTCCTTCAGCATAGGTCACATATGTCGCTTCTTCTTCCATGGCCAGCATGGTCTGGGCTTTTTTAAGCGGTATCCAGATATGACCCATATCCAGTTTGAAATTTTCCGTATCCATAATATGCACCACAGTGCCTTCATCGGCGTCATAAGTTCGATCAGCATCCAGCCAGCGTATGGTAAAACCATCGCCCACTTTCAGTTTTGTATCACTGGCCATCCCTTTCCCTATCAGTACTGGTATGGCAATTTCTTCATGTCCAGAAAGTGCATCTGTTGGCATGTTAACAATATTTTGTTCTGAACTGATCCCTTTCATAATTACCGGCATGATACGCCCATTGGGATAAATTGAAGCTTGGCTGACCAGAACTGGAACTGCCTTTTTTTGATCTACTAACAATTTTATATCTCTGGGAATTATAGAATGAGCATCCTCAAAAGTCATGGGATCCATGGGATCATACTCAGGGTGCCAATAGGCGCCACCAGCGATCTCTGTATCTATAGTAACCTGTTTGGCATGTTCCCTCATGCCGTCATACATAGCGGAAAACAAGATAATCATGAAAAAAGAAAGTGCTGTTACAAAGACATTTAGCCAAGTGCGTAGCTTCGCACCAAGGAGATTTTTAATGGCAATCTTAAACAACATATCTAACTACCAGATTTAGATCTATCTATCTGTTCATCATTAACGATTTGCCCATCATCCAGATGGATGATCCGGCGTAGGTAATCCATAATCTTTTCATCGTGGGTAGCAAAAATAAAGGATGTGGATAGTTCTTTATTTAGCCTGACCATGATCTTCATAATGTGATGAGAATTTTCTCCGTCCAAGTTGGCGGTGGGTTCATCTGCTAACACTAGTGTTGGTTCGTGGACAATAGCCCTGGCAATGGCCGTACGCTGACATTCGCCGCCGCTGAGCATTGCCGGCCGTGAATTGGTCTTATCGCTAAGTCCGACCCATTCTATGGCTTGGGCGACTTTCTTATCCCGTTCCCGTGGATCAACTTTGTTCAGTATAAGGGGTAATTCTACGTTTTCAAACACCGTGTAAACCGGAAGCAGGTTATAGCTTTGGAAAATAAAACCCATATTTTTCCGGCGCAATTCTGCGCGCTCATTATGGGAAGTGTCTGCCAGTGACTTACTCAAAACCGTTACCGCGCCGGAGCTTGGTGAATCCAGGCCGCCAATCACATTAAGCAGCGTTGTCTTTCCAGAGCCTGAAGGCCCCACCAAACCAGTGAATTCCCCTTTTACCAAGGTCAGGCTTACATTCTTCAGCGCAGTAAAATAATCTCCACCAACTGGAAAGCGTTTTACAAGGTTGTTAATTGTTACTACAGAATTTTTCATGTCTTCTTATCTTTCTTAATGATTGTAAATGAGCGTGAACTGCAAACCGGTCCCAAAACCCGCTATCGTTTTTGGCAGGTCTTCTTTCGCTATGTCGTAGTCGCTTCGCTTCGGACTAATTGATAAAATAAAATTTAAGCTGAAATGATCATAGGTAACACCCCACCTTAGGTAATTATATATGTAGCTATTATCCCAATCTATCTGGGTAATGAACATGAGTTGGTGAAGCATATTGATTGGCAAGCTGGCCATCAGAGCCGTATATGACTGTTCACTGGTGCTATTTGCTACGGTGGATGAGCCGTTAATTTTCATTGTTTCCGCCATGATCAACAACCCAGAACCAATAGGAATGGTATAATCCGCACCCAAAGTAAATAGTGTAAAACGATTCAATTCCACATCTTGTTTACTATCAGCAAATATTCCTGCACCTTCAAACCAGAAGCCGAAATAACCATCATAGCGGTAATCTACGGCGGCGCGCTGATGTGGACCGGAAATGAAAATAGGAAATTGGCCCACGTTTTGGCCCATTTCAGCTGGATCTTGGTGATAGGTTAATCCCCATTCTCCAATACTGGTTGACAATTCTGCCCGGCCACCATAAGACAATGTATCCTGATCGTTATTGATGGACCATAGCCAGAGGGCAAGTGAACTTGTGGGAAATACCCGTAACCTGAACGCTTCTACTGCATCAGTTTGGCCAGTAGGATCCTTGGGATCAATCGTATCAAACCAAGCCAGTGATCGCAGCACCATTGCCGGGCCAAATGCAATCTTCTGCAGACCTAGGCGAGCCTCAATTTGATCGCTTGAATAACGCAGCCATAACCGATAGGGTTCTTCAGTATTGCTAATTGCATAATCCCCAGCATACACCTTTCCCATTCTATAGCCCCACTCCAAATCCACAAAACGATCGTTGGATAGATCGCGAGCCAAGGACAACATTGGTATGTATCCCAAAGTTGTTTCAAAAGAAGATCGGCCTATGGGTGGATCATCACCATGCATAACACTGCCCCAGAATTGACCTTTAATAATAATTGATTGAGCAAAAGCTAAAGTATTGGTGCACAAAAATATTACCAGCAGAGCTATAATGGTTACGCCATTGCTTATGGGGGAATTCCCATCACTGATGATTATTCTTTTCTGGAAAAACACTCGCATAAGTTATCGTTACGAATTATGCCAGCCGAATAATTTATTTTATCGTATTGGTTAAATGAAGCCTACCAGGTAATCTGAATATCTATCAAAGGCCACCCCCCAGGCAATGTAGGCAGTTTTGGTGGCAGGACTTGCCAGTGAGAACCGAAAGGATATTCGCCATAAGTAAACTTATACCCTACCATGAGCCTCAACCGATTGCTCTTAGTCCAAATTAACAACACCTTTGTCTCATAAAAAAAAGCGGATGAACTGCCTGGAAAGAGAAACACATCTCCATCTATAAACCCAGACCAACGACCTTTTATTGGTGCCACATAATCAGATCCCAAAAGCAGGCCCCACCCATTATAATAAACGGCTAACCGAGGATATACCAAGGGGATATCAATAGTAGACAAGGGATCCAGATCTCCCCCTCCTAAGCCAAGCAACAGACCAGCTTTCCCGGTTAACTGTCCTTTTGCAATGGAACGCGTAGCCAGTATTTCATTGGTTAGACCGATCAGCGCTGGAAACTCAAATTGAGGAGCAACGATCTTGAATTTTCCTGCACCAGTTATGGAATTCAGTAGTGGTGTTGGATAATAAATACCATGCTGGCTAGCAATAGTCCAGCTATTTTTTTGTGTCCAAGTTTTCTTAAAAACCAGGTTCGGTAATTTTAATGCAAAAAATGGATGTAGCGCTATATCCTGATCATCATTAAGGCCGTAACGAACCGGCTGGAATAAGCCGGTTTCCCATTGTCCTTTGGGGAGGGAATGTGCAGTTCCAGATGTCCAGATGTTAGTATCGGCATGGACCCTGCCCCACAGTAAAATAATTATAATGAAAGACCATCTCATGGCACTACCCACTTAGCGCCTACAGCTACGTGGTCTGATTCCAAAACCGCGTCTTGATGTGTTACTGCAGATTGAACAACCCAATTCGTATTAGTAAAAAGATAATCCAGTTTCCTATTCCACTGATAGCGTTCATCGCTAACATCGTGGGTGGATGCATGGGTGAAATAAAGATTTTCATCCTGTTGATAGTCTGCAAGGGATACGGCTGGGACATAGCTATCAAACAAAGGGCTTATCCAGGTGGTCTCATTGCTGAAATCACAGCCTTCATCGTCGTCTTCTTCTTCACCTGGACAGCGATCGTTATCACAATAATTATTTTTTACCGCACCAGGGGGTAATTCATTGAGATCACCACCGGCAATAAAACTTTTACCTTGGTTGTCGAGCTCATCTAATACATCCTTGAATTCCAAGTACTGTTTTTGTTTGGTATCATCATTAGAAAATGCAGAGGCGTGAATATCGACTGCCCAAAAAGGACTATCCGGATAATTAACCTTGGCTCGTAATACATTACGACGAACATAGAATGCTTTAGTAAGATCATCTTGATCGCCACGCAAGGAAAGTTGTAATCGTTCAGCTTCACTCAACGGCCAGCGCGATAGGATGGCATTACCGGTATTGACGCGCCCCAAACCATCGCTGGGTACAAATTGTACTTCCCACATGGATGCATAGACACCGTAATTCATTGTTGTATTGTCCAATAACCACTGTACCTGATCTATGTAGGCAGACCGTTTAGAATCAATATCTACCTCTTGCAGCAACAGAATATCAGCGTCCATTGCAATGATCTTTGCGGCCAGTAATTCCAATCCATTCTGAATTTCATCCTTATCGAAAAGAACCAGTTCACCGCAGGAATCACCAAACCACTCTGCTCGACCAATGCCAAAACGGATATTCCAAGTAACTACGGTCAGTGTATCCTTGTTGGGTGGCGCTGTTATCGAATTGGCTGCGTATTCCCTGGCTGCCTGCTTTGTTGGGAATTCAGTTACTAGGGGATCGCAACTCACCAGTAATAAGATAGTTAATGAAAATAGAAGGGGCAGTTTCGTCTTGCAAGTCATCTTCAATACCAATAACTACTGAGCCAAGATCTCCTGTAAAACATTTTGCTCTACAGTCAGGAATCCCGCCTGGACGATGCGAGGGACCAATTCTCGCAGATTACCATTCCGACTGAATACATCATTGAAAATCAGTAATGCTTTTTCCAATTCACCCGTTTGAGCTAGGGTCACTGCGGTCCAAAAAGGCAGTTCCGGGTTTTCTGGGTATAATTTTGTGGCAGCAGAATATTCCTGCAAGGCACTATCCATTTCATTCTTTTCCATATATTCATCACCTCTTTGAGCATGACGGTAGGCTTGACTAATGCGCAGCAAGCGTCGTAATTCTATCAATGGGTTCTCGTGATCGGCAACCTCAAGATCAACAATACGATCAGTCCAAGGATCGCCTGTTGGTTCACCGCTAACTACTAACATTGCTGCTGATTGACGACCGCGCAAGTCTCCCCCTTCTGCTTCTGCAGCATCCAAAGCAGCCAGCATACGTTCTGCCAGATCACCGGTTGTACTTTCAAAGGCCTGAACCATGGCAGATGGTACTGTAGACTTTGCCATAATATTAGCCTGGACGGAATAATTCTTACCAGTAAGGTGACTGGCATGACTTATACATCGTGAACCGGTGTGCACCCCTACATTCCCTTGGGCATCGACCATGGCCACCTGACGAACATTTTTACCAATGTCTTTGGCTAGCAAAGATTGTAGAGCTTCATCCGCGGGGGTACCCTTTTCCATCAAAGCAAGCCCCTTGGGACCATAGGATGGTTCGGCGATGGACTGGGTGGCAACTGCCCCTACCCCGGCTTTGGCCCAAGGCACTACAGTCCCCACCGAGAACCAGTGGCTTTGTACGGCTACTCCGAGCTGACCTGTTTCCGCGTCCAGAGCAACTATTGAATATGTTGATATGGGCCTTAGCGGTGTTTCCGCACATAAACATACTAGTGATAAAATAAACGTGAAAGATTTAACAAGCATTCTCCCTCCAAGTTGTTATGGAAATACCTAGGCTATTTTACTAAAGACCGAGTATTTTTACTACTTTAGCAATAGCAATTTAAGCACATTGCTGAATTCAGGACTATGCAGCTGGATAGTGACACAACAAACAGTCCAAAATATTGTTTCATAAATTTTATATTGTTATACAAAATCAGCTAATATTTATGAATAATAACCTTATTGATTTTGCCACAGTAAATTACTGCATACACATAGATATTAAACCCGTGAAAATAAAAACTATTCTGATCCTTTTGGCCGCCTCGCTAACCAGCTGCAGTATTTTTAACAGTGAACCTGTTATAACAAGTCTTACTTCTAATAAAATAACTGTATCCCCTGGAGGGACGGCAGTATTAACCTGTAACGCGGAAGATGATGATGATGATGGCTTGACCTATATCTGGGGATGCTCAAACGGCAGTCTTGTTCCGAATGGAAGTATCGCTATCTGGACAGCGCCCGGAAACCAAGGAACCTATTCTATTTCCTGTGAGGTTACAGATGGAAACGATGGTAACGCCATAGAGATCATTGATATAACTGTACAATGAAACAGGTATTAATTAACTCTTGTATCATCTTGATGGTGCTATTTATATGGACCTGTGGGGATAATATCAATTCCGGCAACGAGATCCTCTCTCTTACGGCCAGTGATTCACTGGTGGAAGCTGGTGATTCAGTATTGTTGGTTTGCACAGCGGTTGACGAGGATAATGATAACCTGGGATACATATGGAAATGCGCCAGCGGTACATTGACGCCGAATGGCAGTAATGCCACCTGGGTCGCTCCTCTTAAACCTGGTATCTACTTTATATCCTGCACCGTAGCTGATGGGTACGGCGCAACTGATGTTGCAACTATTGCCATTCAAGTAAACCTATTCCTCGGTGTTGGGGTTACTGGTAAAGTACTGAATGCAGTGGACCGCAGTCCGGTCACCAACGCATTAGTAGCTATATCCGGACAAACGGTTACCACCAATGATAACGGTGACTATACAATTCTTAATGTGGGTACCGGCAATCATTATGCTACCGGATCTAGTGATGGATTCTGTCCTTTTGGCGCACCGTTTGTCATACCTGATGACTATGAAGGAGAAACATTTACTTATAATTTCTCTATGAGTCCTGTGCTTGTAGCAGGACAAACACGCATGGTGCTTAATTGGGGAGAAAATCCACCTGATCTGGATTCCCACCTATTAACGCCAATTATTAATGGTAATACTTACCATATTTATTATGGGAATCCTGGCAGCTATGCAAATGCACCTTACGCCAAACTGGACACAGATGATACTAATGGTTATGGTCCGGAAACAATCACTATTAACCAGTCGTTTTCGGGAACTTATGTCTATTATATAAAGAACTATGAAGGTTCTAATAGTGGCCTGAAAAATTCAGGTGCAGTAGCACAGATTTATAGTGGTGAATCCTGCTCTGCTACGATTATTGAAGTACCCACAGATACTAATGGAAAATACTGGCACGTGTGTAATATCGATGGCGCATCAGGGGACATTACAGTAGTAAATCAGATACAGAATTCGGCACCGTAAAAATTTCATTTATACACCCGTTGCAGATGCATTTGTAATAGTACCATGATTATTACCTTGTTGATCAGTGGCGGTTTCATCATCGAAATTCCAATGGCTAACTAATCCAACACCACTGAGATTTGTGATATCAAAATCCTTATTTTGTATATAAAGTGTTCTTACATGGGCAAGGGTGAGTTCAGTATTCCAAATTGAAACATTATCAATAATCCCATTAAAATCTAGAGTTGAGCTCGATCCATCAAAATCTCCACCAATCCTTAAAACAATATTATTATCAACATCTCCAGCATGATTTGCCGTCGTTTCAGAGGAACCATTTACGTATAGTTTACACACACCTCCTACGCTGCGCGTATAAACAACATGATACCAGTTATTTATAGCATAAGTACTTGTTGCGGTAAAACTGCTACCTCCTGTCTTGGCTGTGATGGTACCATCATCCGCCAGTTCCAATTCATAATTTGCATCACCGGCAGGATTTCGTTTTCCCAGCACCTGTTGTGCTTTTAATTCTGCAGGTCTGAACCAAACTGCATAAGAAAAGGCTGCTGTAGAGAAATCCAAAGATGCATCATCTGGAACATCTATATAGTCACCGCTTCCATCAAAATCCAGTGCTTTATTGGAAGGATCAACTAGTGTCCATTTTGATTGCCGAGATCCATCGGCAACTGTACCAGTACTGGTAATTACATTTGTTCTGTTTGCCCCATTAAATTTATCAGCACTGGTTGTGCTGACAGTTGTGATAGTCCCCTCTTCTAAAGTATAGATATTGGTACCTGCAGTAATTTCCGCGAATCGATTGGTTGAATTCATTTCCATTCCGGAATAGGCCAGCCAGTAAGACTGTTTACCGGCCATCACCTGTCCCTGCCCGGCTAAAAGATCAGTAACCATGGTACTCATAAAGCTGACTGCAAGACTAATTGCAACCAATGTGGATAAAGCAAATAAGGCAATAAATACACCTTCTTGTGTTTTTTTTTGATTAACCATTAAATATCCAGCTGGTTTTTATCAATTGTTGCATAGGTCGTATATTTATAAAAGCTCTCGCCCCGCAGTAAATAAAAAGTCAATTCTACCCCATAAACCTTTGTTGATGATGCTACAGGGACAGACAGATTGTTATTATCCTTATCCTTGTATATAAACTTGCTGACATAATTCACTGCACTAATCGTGGTATCTTTCACAACGTTTTTTAGCAATATTCCAGCTGGATCGCCCCCTTTACTATATTTGATAGTCCTCGATCCATCAGTATCGATGTAATATTCATATTCTACACCACCAAAATAGCTGGTAAATCTCAAGCTATCCGTGGAAAGATCGTTTGCAGTAGTTGAAAAAGCGTTTACTCCCCTGATATGCTTAATGAAGTTTCGCTGGGCGTAATCAGCTTCCATATTTGCCAAAACGGCCATATTGGTAAAGGCAACATTCATCATGGTTCCACGTACTATAATTGAAATGCCTGGTACTAGTATTGATACTAATACACAGGCTGCGATCATTTCGATCATGCTAAAGCCTTTACTTCTTTTTTGTAGAATGCGCCTAAATTCCATAAGGAGAAAATGTTAAGCTATAACCTTGGTCAGCCTTAGCGGACTTGATGGCATCAAGTCGGGTAGAATCTGTGGTGCCAGGAAATCCTACTTTTACAGTTATTTGTTTATAATCTGTCGGTGTTCCAGAATCGCTAAATGTATAGGGGCCTTCACCAGCTAAGGACACATATTTTACGTAGACCCGTCCACCTATACCGCTAAAGTTATTACTGCCTGCATCCAGTCCAGTATAATCACTATCTATAAAACTTAAGGTATGAAAATCATCCACATCGTTATAACTGGACCAATTGTTTTCACCGTGCTCCCCGCTTAAGTTAGCTGAGTGTCCCGTTACCCAATAACTACCAGTCATATTTACCAAAGCACCGTGAAATCCACTTGAACTGAGATCGAAAGCCACTAATCCTGTACCAATATTCAAAGGATAATAAAGAACCAAATAGCCCTCAGCATATGGGTTGGTGATACTACGGTTATAGTCAGCTAGGATTTCAGAGTCGGTACGAACTTTTTTCCAGATTCGCACTTCATCTATTTTACCACCAAAGAAATCTTCAGAGCTTCCATTATTATCTGTTGCGCCAATAAAAACCTCAGTGGTTGAAGTCCAATTCGACATAGTTATTCCAAATAAACTGCCACCTGTAACAGCTACAGGATTTCCATTTATGTATATGAGCAAATTAGAATTATTAGCAACTAAGGAAATATGAGTCCAAACAGTTGCTCCATCTGAAAATATTGCAGATGATGTTATTGCCTCTGCACTACCATTATCTGATTCATAATAAAACCCAATTTTACCATCTGTGCGAATATTTGAATAAATACCATCTGAATTATCGGCATTATTCGTACCAAAAACGCTTCTCTCACTATCTGGATTACCATCGACAGGGTTTATCCAACAAGAAATTGTAAATGAACTATCAAATGTGGTTTGGAAAGAGCTTCCAGTATCAACATAATCATTAGTCCCATCGAAATTCAAAGACTTCCCATTAGCTTCATTTCCCTTAGCATCGAAATCCTGGGCCATTACCCGTTCCATAATCGCATTGGTAAGGTTACTAGATCTACTCATAGCTACGGCCCGAACCGCGACACTACTAATATTGCTGAACGCTCGGGTGAGCTCAATAAAACCGATAGCAAGTACGACTGTGGCTATCAACACTTCCACAATGGCAAAGCCTGACTGTTTACCCAGTTTATTAGTGAGCATAAATATTTCCTGTAGGATAAACGATTTCGATAATTCGTTCACCCGAATTAATAGTAATAGTTTTTGTAGCACTTGGTTCCCCTAAAATATTGAATTCCAGGTCCGTACCCACATTGGATGCAGTAAAATCCACAAAAACGGGCATAGTGAATACATTACTGCTTTTTCCTGGAAGATTAAGGGCATTTTCATCAGTCTTATATTCTAATGTGTAGGTATCGGCATCTGTATCTACACTAAGGTAAAAATTTTCATTTGCCTCCATGCAGTAATCGCGAGCCTGGCGGAGGGTATTAACCATAGTTAAGATT
>Ga0208764_10000634_pt1 | contig 22632 bp, 17 predicted proteins | sample ETNtaG_18_FD_185762 | JGI IMG/M metagenome (GOLD analysis project Ga0208764, IMG submission 185762) | Marine microbial and viral communities from oxygen minimum zone, Eastern Pacific Ocean - ETNP201302SV91 (SPAdes) (version 2) | ecosystem: Environmental > Aquatic > Marine > Oceanic ... | reverse complement strand
TTTGTAGATGGTTTAGCAACTAATCGATTTGCTACTTCCTTTTGAACCATTAAAAATGCATCATCCCAATAATCTAACTGTTCAATTAACCAAAAAATTATTGGACTAGTAATATTATAAGGAATATTTCCAATAACTCTTAATGGATTAGAAATTGGTAAATTATCAATCTCATATAATAGAACATCACCTTTAATTATATTCAGTTCTTTTAGCGTATTATTCTTTTTTAATTTTTCAACTAATAATGGGTCTATTTCAATTCCTACCATTTCATTAACATAAGGAAATATTTTTTCAGTTAATGCGCCTTCACCTGGTCCAATCTCTAAAATAGAATTATCAGATTTTGGATTAATAGTATGAGCTATTTTTTTTAATAGATTATTATCTACTAAAAAATTTTGCCCCCATTTTTTTCTAAATGGGTGGGCATTTTTTTCTAAATGGGTGGGTCATCAAATAGAAAACAACTTGTTTATATTTTTTGTTGTTTGTTCTACAATGGTGTCAAATGATGTATTATGTATCTCAGCTAATTTCTCTGCAACATATCTTGTCCTCCCTGGCTCATTAGGTTTTCCGCGAAATGGTTCAGGGCTTAAATATGGAGAATCAGTTTCAACTAATAATCTATCTAGCGGTAAATATTTTGCAACGCTTGGTAAATTACTATTTTTAAATGTTAGATTACCAGAAAATGAAATATAATATCCAATATCTAATAATTTTTTTGCTGTTGAAAGTGTGGATGAAAAGCAATGAGATACACCCGTTACATTAGGATAAGAAGATAATATTTCAATTATATCCTCATCAGCATCTCTATTATGAAATATAACAGGTTTATCAATTTTGTCTGCAAGTTGTAAAAGCTCATTAAATACTTTAATCTGGCTTTTTTTAGAGGAAATATTTCTAAAATAATCCAGACCAATTTCACCAACAGCAATCATTTTATTTGAATTCATCATTAATTCTATTTGTTGAATATAGTCTTTATCAACATTCTGAGAGTCATGTGGATGTATGCCTGCAGAACAATAAACATTTTCATATTTTTTAGAAATATCTAAAGATAGTAAAGAATCATTAATATTTGTTCCTACGCATATAAATCTATTAACACCTAAGTTTTTAGAACGAATTAAAACATTATCAATGTCTTGAAATATTTCATCATAGAATAGATGACAGTGGCTATCAGTCAACATAATAAAAATTCATAGATTTATTGAATCCGAGGAAAAAGAGTGCTATGCTCATTTAACTTAGACCCCGATCTTAGGTCTCCCCAATTTGTTGATTGCCCTGAATTAAATACATGCAAGACTTCTGCGCATCTATTTGGCATCACCGGAGATAATAAAACCGCTGCTATCCGAATTGATTCTCCAGCTACATACAATACGCCTCCAGCTCTCCTTTTATTATCTTTAACAAGAACCCACGGCTTTTGATCTTCCATATATTTATTTATACTTCTTATGAACTGCATTATTTCTTCTATAGAATCATTAATCTTCATTTGCTTAACTTTTTTATCCATATTATTAACTAATTGTTTTACTGATTCTATAACATCTTCATCTTCCGGTTTTTTAGTACCCTGCTCAGGTATTATTCCTTCATAATTTTTCTTAATAAGAGTAGATATGCGGTTTAATAAGTTTCCAAAATCATTCGCTAGATCACTATTATAACGCTTAATAAAAGACTCTATAGTAAAATTAGCATCCTGTCCCAAAACCATTTCTCTCATTAAATAATAACGCACAGGATCAACTCCATATTCTTCAATCAGATTAAGAGGATTAACTACATTTCCAATAGATTTACTCATTTTAGTCGATTCGCTCAACCACCATCCATGTGCAAATATTGTTTTTGGAAGAGGGAGCCCTGCTGATAGCAACATTGTTGGCCAATAAACTGCATGGGTAGTTAAAATATCTTTACCAATCAGGTGATAGTTTGCTGGCCACCATTTATTATATAGATTATCATCTTTACTATATCCAGCAGCTGTAATATAATTAATCAAAGCATCAAACCATACATAGGTAACATAATCAGCGTCAAAAGGAAGCTCAATGCCCCAATTCAATCTTGATTTAGGTCTTGAAATACATAAGTCAGCTAGAGGTTGTTTTAGAAAACCTAGAATTTCATTTCTTCGATGTATAGGTTGAATAAAATTTTCATTATTTTCAATGTACTCAATTAACTGAGATTGAAATTTGCTCATTTTAAAGAAATAATTGATTTCTTTTAATTCTTTTATATCACGAAAATTTTCACTTTCAGCTTCTTTTTCCGTAATGAATCTCTCCTCAGATACAGAGTATAATCCCGTATACTCATCTTTATAAATGTCCCCGTTATTAAATACTAGCTGTAAAAAATTTTGGACAACTTTTTTATGTCTTTGCTCAGTTGTTCTAATAAAATCATCATTTGAAATGTGTAGTTTATCCCATAAATCTATAAACCTAGGCGCCATTTCATCGCAATGATCCTGCGGTTTTATCTTACGATTAATAGCAGCTTCTTGCACTTTTTGACCATGCTCATCTAAACCTGTTAAGAAAAATGTATCATAATCAAGTTGTCGATAAAAACGAGCTATCACATCAGCCAATATTGTTGTGTAAGCATGACCAATATGAGGTTTATCATTAACATAATAAATTGGTGTTGTTATATAAAAACTTTTGTTCATCTGGTAATTATTTTTATTAATTAAATAATCTTTTTTGAACACCAATTAAAAAATTAGTTAATTGTATAGGCATAAATAAGTTTTTCTTGGGAGCATTAATAATTTTTTCAACAATGTGGTTTATTTGATCCAATCTTGCATTAGGGAAACTAGAGTTAAAATTTTTATTAATTTTCTTAAATAATATTTCTTCACATAAGTCATTTCGCTTATTTCTAGTTTGCTTTAACCAACATTGTAACAAAAAAAGATGGAATGAATAATCGTTAAAATTGTTTTGAGCCATTCTACTATAATCTTGAATAAATAATCTCCAATTTTGTTCATCGTATATTGTTAATGTCTCTATCAACTTTTCCAATAATTTCCTTATGTCTTCAACCCCATTATTACATATTCTCTGTGCATAATTCATGTTCCCCTCAGACATGATAGCTGCAAATTCAGCTAAAGATTTATCAACACCATTTAATGATAAATAACTAATTATTTCATCATTCTGCAAAGGGGGAAAGTTTATAATCTGACATCTAGATAAAATTGTAGGTAATAATTCTCCTTTATAATCAGAAACTAAGATAAATGTAGTATTAGCCGGAGGCTCTTCTAACATTTTTAAAATTGCATTTGCAGATGAGGCATCTCCGACGCATAATTTGTGAGCATCAAAAATCAACACGATCTTTTTTCCTGAATCAACAGATTTTAAATATAATTCTTTTTTTAAGTTTCTAATTATACTTATAGGTATCGTATTTGATTTAGGAATAGAAATCTTATGGAAAGGATTATCAGATTTATACTTTTTTTCAGATAAAAGTGTGCTTTGTTTATCAGAGACAGAAAGTTGTTTTCCGCTTGGCATTGGAACTATTAAATGAATATTCTCATGCTGAAAAGCTGCTGTCCTTTTACATGAACTACATTTTCCACATGGATTAATAGTGCTCTCATTACAATTCAAATAAGCAGAAAACTTTAAAGCCAATGCTTCTTTTGCAGATCCATTTGGACCTAAAAATAAATACGCACTTCCAACACGATGATTCTTTTTAGCAAGAATTATTCTTTCCCACAAAATATTTTGCATTTTAATATTGATAAATGTCATCGTTTCATTAACCATTTTTCGGGATTTAATTTTTGGCCATTTCCCCATATCTCAAAATGCAATTTAGACCCTTCCACTGAACCAGCATCGCCCATATATGCTATCACATCTCCAGCTTGAACTTCTAGCCCTTCATTAGCTTCAACGCTAGTAATATGGCTATAAACAGTATAAAAACCTCCACCATGATCAATAATTAATGTAGTGCCATATCCTCGAATATATGTTATCGTTGTAACAATACCCCCTATAATAGATCTAACTGGTGAGCCAGGTTTTCCTTTAATATCTATACCTGGATTTTCAGTTGTTGTCTTTCTTTCAGGGTTCCAAGATCGGCCAAACTTTTTTACTACTCTACCGCTTGCTGGCCAAGGCAACTGACCTTTAAGCTTGCTAAATACTTGCGTCTTTAAAGCTGCTTGTTGTTTTTTGATGCGATCTGCTCTATCAAAGCTTGATTTCTCTTGTCGAATTTTCTTGAACAACGCTTCTAATTCTTGCATGCCAGCCTGTTTCTCTTCAAGATATCTTGTTAATTCAGATTGATTCTTTTTAATCTTATCAAGCTCTTTTTGACGTTTTTTTCTGCTAGCTCTTAATGATACTTTGCTTTGTTCTTGGTCCTTTTTTAATCGCATTTTATTTCTATAGTTTGACTCTAGTAAAATTCTCTGTTTTCCTATATCGATTAATAATGATTTTATTTTATTTTGAGTTCTTTGATCAATATCTGAAATAATACCCATGTATTTTGCTCGATACATTGCCTGCCTCCAAGAAGAAGAACTCAACATCTTTTCAATATCTGACAGTGTTCCCTTTTTATACATCTGAATAATTCTTTGTGAATATCTATATCGCAATTTTGTTAATTGCTCTTCATTCGCTTTAATCCCTTTTGATAACTTATCAATTTCTATTTCAGATTTATTTAATTCATTTTTGAGCTGATTATATAATTTATTTGTTAATGAAATCTCTTTATCAATATTGGATAAACGTCTAGAAGTCGTTCTTTCTTTTTGTTTTTGTGATTTTATCTTTCGTCTTGTATCTTCGATTTCTTTCTTAACCTTATCAATGGCTCCTGATTGATAGTTTAATTCAGAATCAAAGTCACGACGGTCATCTTGTGCATGAATATTATAATTAATAATTACACTAATAATTAATAAAAAACGTGAAAGCATAGCATGTAAAGGTACCTAGTAGAGTAAAATCTATCCAAAAGGTTTTAATGATCAATTAAAGAGTAATCTTGACAACTCTAAAGATCCTGTCTATTTTTATATTATCATTAATATTATGAGGTAAAGAATTTGAAAAACGCATATTGGAAAAACATATTTGCAAACTGGGGAAAAGAAGAAAGTGAAACTGTCACTATAATAAAAAAAATACCCATTTTTGCTAATCTTAATCACAGTGAATTGGAAGAGGTCAGTAAATTGCTTCATGATAGAATATATAAGCCTGATGAATATATATTTAAACGTCATGCTCCTGGTGAAGGGATGTTTATTATTCATTCTGGTATAGTGAATATCATAGTTGGAGAGGCAAGTGGGAATTCCCAAGTACTAGCAGAACTTTCTAATGGAGACTTTTTTGGAGAGATGGCTTTAATGGAAGACGAGGTTCGCTCTGCTGCTGCTTTGGCAAAAGATCATTCAAGGCTTTTGGGGTTTTTTAGACCAGACTTAGAAGCTCTGATTGAAATAAATCCTTTATTAGGTAACAAAATATTGCAGAATCTTTCCAAAGTAGTTTGCACCAGACTTAGGAAAACAAATGATTTGTTAATGGAGAACCAATTGGTGGAAAAGAAAAAACCATGAATGATGATAAAAATTATATTCAATTAATTTATAGATTAATTGTAATTGTAATTTCATTTGGATTTTTAACAATTATATGGCCATATATTTCATCTGTAATTACAATGATAATTTTTGCATTCCTATTTACTACAATCTTGCTACCACTAGTTGACAAATTAGAAAGTAAAATTAATTCAAGAGGTATTAGTATATTAATTGTGACAATTAGCTTAATTACTACATTTGTAATTTTTTTAAAAAGTTTTGCATCGGGAATGTTGAGCCAAGCTCGTGATTTTTCTAAGCAGATAGGAACTAAAGGCTATGATGATAATCTAAATTCATTGGCTACCAAACTTGAATCATATTTAAATAAATATATTAATATCCCTGATATAGATTCTTCGAATTTTGTTTCAAAGATCAATATGATGGTAGGTGAAATAATCCAAAACTTAATGTCTTTAGCTGGTGCTATTGGGGGGTTTGTTTTTACTACTATTATGGTTTTAATATTTACAATTATTTTGCTTTCAAACTATCATGAGTTTAAAAAATCAATCGTTCAGTTTATTCCAAATAAATATTTTGAAATGGGGCTTCGTGTAATATTTAATATTGAAAGACAAGTTTCAAAATATCTTCAAGGGCAATTATTAGCTGCCTCTAGTGTAGCTCTAATGTCTTTTATTGGTTTATCCATCTTAAATCTAATGGGTGCAAATTTAACTCTAGTAGTTTTTATTGCAATTATTGCAGGCCTTGCAAATCTAATTCCACTTGTAGGACCATTTGCTGGGATGTTGCCTGCTATTTTAGTAGCAATTATGAATAATATTGGATCTGATATTGCAATAAACCATCAAATAATTAATGCAATCCCATCTCCTTTTTACATATTAGACATAATTCTTATGTTCTTAATTGTTCAGCAAATTGATAATAATATTGTAACTCCTATACTGGTAGGAGAAAGCGTGGGGATACATCCTTTGATTGTTATGATTTCATTATTAATTGGGGGTACACTTATTGGCCCAATTGGGATGTTGCTTGCTGTTCCTGCTGCTGGAATTCTTAAAGTTATTGGTGTAGAAATTATGTTTTTAAGAAGAAATGCACATTTATTATAAATTATTCAATCCTGAATAATTTATAATCAAAAAAAGATAATTCTAAATTTTCATCATTGTTTAAATAATAAAACCAAAGCTGCGCATCTTTTCCATGAACATCCTTTTCATGAACTATCTCAAATGGCTCTCCTATAATATCCATTACCTCAGGTATGGTCATACCAATTTGAATGGTTGCGCTATTTAGTCTTATACGACGATATCTTTCTTCTTCCATTCTTTTATCAATCCCATAGCGAATCGATAAATCTTCAATTATACTTAAACGTTTTTTTAATTCTTGATATATTTTTTCATTTACTGGGCCCAGGCCGCTTATTTTTTTTGCCTCTTCTAGGCTAACTATTGCTAATTTTATTTCAGCAGGATCATTAATATCTTTAATATCATTTACCATCATAGCTGCTATCTGAAAACGGTATGCGTTTATTTTCCTATTTAATGATGGGTATGTTAAGGATGCATCCTTAAATAACTGAAGCGCTTTATCATAAAAACGATATTTCATTGCTGCTTCACCTTTTCCTATCATTATTAAAGCCTCAAACCTAGGCATTTCATTTTCTGTCCTTTTTGAAAAAACTACTGTTTTATTTAATAAGGCTTTTGCTTCATTATATTTTCCCTTGCTAATCATAACTTCAGCATCTTGCATTCTTATACTGGCTATTTTTTTTAGATGGTTATTTACCTCGAAAGATAATGCTGGATCTGCATTTTGTAAGGATGACATATATCTATCAACAGCTTTATCAATCATTCCTCTATTTTCGAACTGTAAACCTTCTTTAAATAATTGATACGGAATTTTTTTTAATGAAAGTTGACGGTACATCTTTGCTCTATAAATATTACTATGCGTAGGGTTTTTATTAATAAACTGCTCAAATATTTTTTTTGATTCAATAAAATCCCCTCTATAATAGTATTCTTTAGCATTATCGCCACTGGACAATTCTCCTCCATAAAATGCGCCAATAGTAAGAAAAATCCCATAATCTTGCAGATCAAATCGATTGATTGGAGTTACATCCTTAGGATCGTTAATATTTTTTATTTTTACATACGAATGCTTTAAATCTATACCAACTGCAAATCTATAATTTTTTTCCGTTTCAAAAATATATCTTAAGCCTATTGAATATGATGTTGATGGGCCCCACCCAATTGGGTTATCATCACTCGATTTAGAATTTAAATAAAATTTTGACCTTGCTATTCCCCAGGTATACCTCATATTTAAATAAAATTGTTCAAACCATTGAAATATCAAAGCATGACTTAAACTAAATTCTGATAATTTTGGTGAAAATTTCCTATTTAGATTCCAATTAGGATTAATATTCCCCCATTGATTCATAGGTATTGTATCAGGGAAAAAAAGATTTGAATAGCGATAATTAATTCCTGTATTCATATCTAACCAACTTGTATTTAAAATAAAATTAGAAAGATTTAATTTCAACATATCAATATCAAGTTGGTGTCCAAACTTGGCAATCTTTTTTCCTGCATTATAATGATTCCCACCTATATCTTGATCATACTTTATCCAATTTGTAGGCATATTTTGTCCATATCCACCTGCGCCTCCTGTAAAGCTTAAACCATAACGTAATTCTATAGGGACAAAAGTTAAAGGATGATGAAATTCTCTAGGGTGCAGAATTCGGTCTTTCCAATATCCTGGTTCATATTGAATTTTTTGTCTAGGATTAATTTTAATTAAACCCCACATATAGGATTTAACTGAATCCTCAACTGCTGGGCCAGCATAGACTAGGCTGCAAATCATAATAATGGAATAAATTCGCAATTGCATCTAATGAAAAATAACCGTTAGATACACTTTATTGCAAGTGTAAGCTATTGAACTATAAATATCTATTATATATACGATTTTGTAATAATTTTTATATGGTATTTTTAGATGGAACATAATTTATTTACATCCATTGAAAAATATAGAGAGAGTATTAGATTAGTGTTATGAAATATTTATACACCAAGTTTTTAATGATTTTCTTTTTGAATATCTTATTTGCGCAAACTTTTTCAATATCGCGTGTACACTATGGCGGGGGAGGTGATTGGTATAGTAATCCATCTAGCATACCAAATTTACTTAACTTTTTAATAAGCAATACAAAGATAAAAACTAAGAATGAAGAAAATAGAATTAAGCTATCAGATCCAGAACTTCCTACGCATCCATATTTATACTTAACTGGACATGGAAACATTAGATTAAATGATGAAGAAATCATTGCATTAAGAGATCACTTATTAAATGGTGGCTTCTTACATGCAGATGATAATTATGGATTAAATCAATCATTTCTTCGTGAAATGAAACGTGTGTTTCCAAATAAAGATTTTGTAGAGCTTCCTCATTATCATCAAGTATTTCATTCATATTATGACATGCCTAATGGGCTACCTAAAATACATGAGCATGATGGTAAGCCACCTCAATTATTTGGATTATATAATGAAGATAGAATTATGGTGTTATATTCTTATGAATCTGATCTAGGCGATGGATGGGAAGATGAAGAAGTGCACAATAACCCTGAAGTAACTAGAATAAATGCTCTTCAAATGGGCGTTAACATTATTTATTTTGCCTTAACTCAATAACATGCGCACTATAACAGAACACCTAAAGCGAATTCGAAAAGAAGCAGTTCAAAATGATTTTATAACTTTTGCATGGTTATTGTATTCTATTCTTTTAGTAATATTTTTTGGGGCTATAGGATATGAAGCTATTTTTTATCTATCTAGTTCCATTCGATTATTTATACTAAAAACTCTGTTTGCTATATTTCTGATTATTATTCTATTTCTATTTATAATTAATGTTTTAATAGAACAAAATAAAATCAAGAGGTATTCATGGTCGCAACTTGCTCGCTCTGCTGGGAAACTAGCCTTCCCAAAAAGCGATGCTATTATTAATGCATTCCAATTAGAAAATTCTAATAGCCCCAGTGAATCAAATTCACTAAGCGATTCATATATTAATGAGATTTCAAAAAAATTAAATAGATTAAATCTTAAAAAGCTTTTTCCAATTAAACTTTCAATATTATGGAAAAAGATTAATTTGTTCATTCTTTCATCAGGTATGATTTTAATTGTATTATTCTGGAATGCCACATCAAATGCAATGATTCGATGGGGTCACCCACATCATGAATTTGAAACCCCAAAGCCCTTTTATATTGAAGGAATAACAAGAAATATTCATTTATTAGGAGGGGAATCAAGCTCTTTAAACTTTAAAGCTTTTGGCCAAGCACCAGATTCTCTTTTTCTAGAATTAATCCCCAGCTCAAATGATACGTCTGTTATATATATAATGAATAAAGATTCAAATAATATATATAGTTATTCATTAGATGAAGTATACGAAGATTATAGATATAGAGCATATTCACCAGCAGAATATTTTTGGCAAGCATGGGAAAAAATTATTTCACCATACTACTATATTTCAGTTACAGATAGACCAATTATGGAAGAGTTTACAATCAAGATTACTCCACCAAAATATTCTAGATTACCAATAAGTTTTCAAAAAGCAAATCAGTCTGATGTTTCTGCATTAAAAGGCTCATCAATACGTATTGACTTAAAAAGCAACAGAAAACTAAATAGAGGGTTTTTAAGTCTAAATCAACAAAAGATGCCGTTGACGATTAAAGGAAAGCGCGCTGCTGGCGGATTTAAATTTAAAGAAGACGCCTTATTAAAAATATTATTAGAAGATAATCGGGGAATAACTAATCAAAACCCTATTCCATATCATTTACAAATTATACCTGATCTAAAGCCTGAAATGATCGTTATTCAACCACAACCATTATTAGAGCTAGGAACAGATCAGCTAATACCAATTCAGATTAAAATTGAAGATGATTTCGGGTTTAGCACTCTCCAAATTGGATACGAAATAAAACGTCCAAGTTATATAGAAAACAAATCTCAAATATCAATATTTCCAATTTATATCTCAAATCCAAAAGTTCTTTCTCAAGAAATAAAGAGTATTTGGAAGCTAAATGAATACAACCTGATGCCAGAAGATGAAGTTCATTATCATTTTGAATTATATGATAATGACAAAGTTTCTGGACCAAAGAAGTCTATTTCAAGTACTTACATTGCACGGCTTCCCTCCTTGGGGGATTTGTTCGCATCTATAGAACAAAAAGAAGATAAAATAGCAGATGATTTAATTATGCGGTCAAAAGAAATAAATAAAATACAAAATCAATTAAAAGATCTCGAATTAGAAATGCTAAAATCAGATAAAATTGATTGGACTCAAAAACAACAAATAGAAGAAACATTATCAAAAATTCAAAAGGAAACTGAAGCATTAAAGGATATTGCTGAATCAATGGAGGCAATTAATCAAGCAGCAGAAAAACATGAGTTATTCTCAGAAGAGCTTATGCAAAAATTTTCAGATTTACGTGAATTAGTAAATGAGATATTAGACCCTGAATTAATGACTGACTTAGATGACATCAAAAAAGCTTTAGATAAAATGAATACAAAAGATTTAATGAAAGCAATGAATGAATTATCATCAAACCTTGATAATGTAGAACAGCAGCTTGATCGTTTTATCGATATTTTTAAAAGGATAAAAGCTGAGCAGAAATTAAATGAAACTACACAAAGATTAGATAAACTGGTTGAGCGCCACGATAAAACAAATAATGAAATTCAAAAACTTAATTCTAATTCTAATAAGAGCTTATTAGAGCAATTAAGTTTTGATGAAAAAAGAAATGGAAATGAATATTCTAATATACGCGAATTAATGAAAGACGCTTCCGAGGCAATGGCTGAATTTGACAAAGAATCATCACAAGCATTAGAGAGTCTTGAGAATAGCCGAACTGCAAATGAAACAGAATCATTAATGAATCAAACGATAAGACAACTACAAAAAAATCGCAATGAATCAGCAAAGCAGAAGAGCGCATCTGCATTGGAAAATCTGAAAAATATTCAATCAGAAATGGGGGAAATTAAAAACCAATTCGAAAACAACACTACTAGCGAAATGGCATTAAAATTCCAAAAGATAATGAAAGATTTACTTGAACTATCAAAAAACCAAGAGTCACTTGAAAGGACAACAAGGTCCTTACCTAGAAACTCACAAAGGTTAGGAGAAATAGCAGGTAAACAACAATTTATACAAGACCAACTAACAAAAATTGTTTCAGAATTAATTGAACTTTCAAAAGAAACCTTTGCAGTAACACCAAAGATTGGACAAGGAATGGGTATGGCAAATAATAATATGGAAGAAGCTAAAAAAAGATTGGCAGAAAGAAATGGAATAGGTGCAGCAAATAATCAAAAGTCTGCGATGGCAGGATTAAACTCCTCAATTTTAGCAGTTTCTCAATCTATGAATGACATGCAATCAACAGGTTCAGCAAGCGGGTTTGAACAATTCTTAAAACGTATGCAACAAATGTCTAGCCAACAACAGGGGATAAATAATGAAAGCATGCAATTAGCGCTAGGGCAATTATCGGCTCCAGTAAAAGAGGGACTTATGGGGAGACTATTAAGTCAACAGCAACAAGTTCAGAAAAGTCTGCAGCAACTAATGAAAGAAAGTAAAAAATCTGGAGAAGGCGGATTGGGTGACTTGCAAGGAATTTCTAAAGATATTGAGGAAGTAATTAATGACTTTCAAAAAAGAAAATTTAATCCGCAGACAAATCAGAGGCAGCAGAGAATACTGTCTCGAATGCTAGATAGCCAAAAATCAATGACACAGAGAGGATACAAAGAAGAAAGAAAAGCAGAAACTGCAAATGAAATCATTTATGAAGGGCCATCTGGGCTTCCACTAGATTATGGTCAAAGAAGAAACCTTGCCATGGAAGCATTAAATCAATCATTAAAAGCCGGATATTCTCGTGATTATCAAACAATGATTAGAAGATATTTTAATTCGTTAAGTAAAATTGAACAAATTAGTTTTGAAAAAGACACTACATTTAATGAGTAAACTGACCCCCTTATTAATTACAGGTTTATTGTTTTCTCAGATAAATGTGAATACTCAGAGAATGAGTAACATACAAGACGCTCTATTTATGGAACGGAAGGGTGAATTAGAAAAAGCAAAAATAATATATGAAAAATTGCTTGAACAAAATCCTAAAAATAGACAAGCATATCAGAGATTAAAGGATATTTTTAAAAGAACAGAAGAGCTATTTAAAGCCTCTGAACTAATTAATAGTTGGATTAAATCACATCCTAATGATTTGCAAGCGCATATAGAGCTTGGAGAGATATTATATTTAAATAATGATAAGTTAAATGCAGATAAAATCTGGAAAGATTTTGAAAATAATTATGGTAAAAACCAAAGTGCATATAGGATGCTACTACACACCTATAGTAGACTGAGTTTAACTCAAAAAATGAAAGAATTAGTTTATAGAGGAAGAAAAAGATTAAATAAAATAGATTTATTATCACTTGATTTAGCAAACTACTTTTATTCTAGACAAACATTTGATTTATCATTAGATGAATTATTAATATATATTAAATCAAATCCAACGCATGATAAGCTTGTTATGGATAAGATATTACTTATTAGTGATGATCCTGAAAATCATCTATTGATAGAAAAAATATTGGTTTCCAATCTTGAAGAGGACCACTATACAATTCATAAACTATTAGCGGGGTTTTATTTTAAAACTGAAAAATATAAAGAGGCCTATGATATTCACCTAACAATGGGTTTGCAAAATGCTTCTGATTATAAGAGATGGTTAAACCTTGCGGACAATTTGAGAAAAGAAAACCAGTATAGATTATCTGTTGATAGCTATCAAAAGCTATTAGAGATTAAATCAACTCTAACATCATCTATTATTGGAGACGCATTACTAGGACTAGGTAAAACATATGAAGATCAATTACTTGAAAATAATTATCAAAATAGATTAGTCAATTTCTATCCAGATAATATTTTTTTTATTAATCACGTACATGAATTTCAGGAAGACTCTTCTAGAAATGTTGAATCAACATTTAATCTATATCAACAAATACTAAAGGAACTACCCGCATCAACTTTTTCTTCTAAGGCCCATTATCGATTAGGAGAATTACAATTGAATGTTATGCATGATTTTGTTGGAGCAAGAAATTCATATTTTTCTGCTCTTAAATCTAGGCCAAACAAAGATCTTCGAAACAATATTATATTAAGAATAGGAGATACATATTTAGCAGAAGGGAATCTAAAAGAAGCTATGTATCATAATGAACAATACTATCAAAAAAACAATTCAATAAATAATATAAATTCACTTACAATGAAAAATATTCATTTAACATTTTTATCTGGAGAAATTGATACAACAAAAATATTAATAGATTCACTGATTACAAATACAAGCCCAAGTGATAAATATTTTAATGACCTAATGGAGCTACAAGGGATTATATCTCAACATTTTTTATATGGGAATAATAACGATAAAGATGCTTTTTTATTTTATGTTAAAGCTGAAAAATATTTACAAGAATTTAAATTTATTGAAGCTACTGAAATGCTATCCTTACTACGGAAAAAATATCCAAATGCATCTATAATTCCCACAGCCATGTTAAGAGAATGCTTATTAAGGTTGGTGGTTGATGATGTTAGTATATCGCTTAATATTGCGAAATCATTACAGAATACATTTTTAGCTGCTGAAGGGATTGCTACACAAGGAGAGATTTATGAAAAATCATTTAAGGATACAGAAAAAGCAATAGAAATGTATAATTTACTTATTGAAGATTATCCTATGTCTATGCTTGCGGAGCCAGTTAGAATAAGAATTAGAAAATTGAATAACGCAAATAAAAGTTAAATGAAAATATTAATAACTCTTTCTCTTGTATTTCAGTTCTTATCTGCTGCAGATAAACTATTAATACCCATGGATCAGGTTCAAAAGGATCATTTAAAAGCATATGGTATTGCATTTTGGACTTTGGAAAAGAATATAAATATCGAATGGTTATTAAATTATAAAGGGGGTTCATTCCTTATTGATTATTACTCACCTATTGCTCAAGAGTGTAGAATTAGAGGCGTAACTCATAAAAAAATATCTGCAAATGAACTTATAGATATTTACTCAGAGATTGAAAAAAATAATATGGATATTGTTCTTTTAGAAAAAGCTCCTAAAATCGCAATATATACCCCTGAAAATAAACAACCATGGGATGATGCAGTTACCTTGGCATTGACTTACGCAGAAGTACCATATGAAACCTTGTGGGATAAAGAAGTTTTTCAAGGTGATTTACAAAAATACGATTGGCTGCACTTACACCATGAAGATTTTACTGGCCAATATGGTAAATTTTATAGGAATTACCATACAGCACAATGGTATATAGAGCAACAAAAGAAATTTGAATCGATGGCTAAAGAATTAGGCTTTCTAACTGTGCACGAACAAAAAAAGGCACTAACTCGTCTTATTCGAACATATGTTGGAAATGGTGGTTTTATATTTGCAATGTGTTCTGCGACAGATACATACGATATAGCACTTGCTGAAGAAGGGTTAGATGCGGCACATCATGTCTTTGATGGTACTCCAATAACGCCAAAGATAAATTCAAAACTTAATTACAAGAACACCTTTGCTTTCACTGATTTTTCATTAATGACAGATCCTATGGTATATGAATTTTCTGATATTGACTTTCCTCCCAGTCATAATCCTATTACTCGAGGGGCTGAAGCAGATTATTTTACATTATTTGAATTTTCTGCAAAATATGATCCAGTCCCTACTATGTTAACACAAAATCATGTTTCAGTTATTAAAGGATTTATGGGACAAACTACTGGATTTAATAGAGAAAAAATAAAAAAACACGTGGTCATAATGGGAGAAGACCCTGTTTCACCGCAAGTAAAATATCTCCATGGTAATTATGGACAGGGTACATATACATTCCTGGGAGGTCACGATCCGGAAGACTATCAACATTTTGTTGGTGATCCACCAACTGATTTATCCTTACATAGAAATTCTCCAGGATATAGGTTAATACTTAATAATATCTTATTTCCTGCTGCAAGGAAAAAGGAAAGAAAAACATAATTGAATAATTAAATATGTGGCTACAAAAGGAAATATTGATTCAACCAAAGCCTAGGGGGTTCCATCTTATAACTACGGATATTATTAATAATATTAATATTATTACTAGTGTTAAGAATGGACTTTTAAATCTTTTTATTAAACATACCTCTGCTTCATTAACAATTAATGAAAATACAGACCCGACTGTGAGGAATGATTTTGAATCTCATTTTAATCATATTGTTCCTGAACAACAGGGCTATTATTCTCATACAATGGAAGGTGCTGATGATATGCCGGCACATTTGAAATCTTCAATACTTGGTGCTTCAATGAATATTCCAATTACGAATGGAAAGCTTAATCTTGGCACATGGCAAGGCATATATTTATGTGAGCATAGAAATCGAGGAGGTAGTAGAAAAATAATTGCTACTATTAATGGTGATAGTATTTAAATATTATTCTTTTTTTTTAATAGCATTCCATATTTGATCCATTTCATTTAAAGAAGATTCTTCAATTTTTTTCCCTTTTCCCTTAAGCTCATTTTCAATCTTTTTAAATCTTGAAATAAATTTATTATTTGATTTTCTAAGAGCATCATCTGCAGAAACACCTAAAAACCTAGCAAGATTGGTTAAAGAAAATATTGCATCCCCAATTTCTTCTAATATTTCATCTTTATTATTATTCTGTTGAGCATCTTTTAATTCTTCTAATTCCTCTAATATTTTATTCCATATTTCTTCTTCTTTCTGAAAATCAAATCCTACATAGGAGGCTTTTTCTTGTATTCTTTGAGCGCGAATAAGGCCAGGTAAGTTTTGAGGAACCCCATCTAATCGAGAATTACGTTTTTTCTCCTTGTGCTTTTCCAACTCCCAATTTGGTTTAATACTGTCTTTTACTAAGTTTTTTTTATTGAATACATGCGGATGCCTTCTAATTAATTTTTCATTGATATTTTTCAAAGATTCAGATATATCAAATAATTCATCCTCTTTTGCAATCGTTGCTTGAAAAACCATATGAAGCATCAAATCACCTATTTCTTCTTTTAAGCCATCCCAATTTTTCTCATCAATAGCTTCAATTACCTCATATGTCTCTTCCAACAGATAAGATATTAAAGATGATGAAGTTTGTTCCTTATCCCAAGGGCATCCATCTGGACCTCTTAGCCTTTCAACTATTCTAATTAATTCTTCAAACTGATTTCCTATAGATGAGCTACTCATAATTTTTAAATATTTTACTCCAATTAAAATTTTTCAAATATTTATTTTCTAATCTTGTCATAGTTAATTTTTCCTTATCTGTATTGTCTTTATAATTTAATAAATGCAATGTACCATGTATTATAAGACGCGCTAATTCCTTTGATACTTTTTCTTCATATTCTTTTGCATTATCAATTGCTCTTTCTAAGCTAATGTAAATTTCACCTTCTACTTCTTTATCCGTATAATCATTAATTCGAAAGGCTATCACATCTGTTAGGTGGTCCTTTTGAAAATATTCTATTTTTAGTTTATTTAGCAAATTATCCTTAGCAAAAATCAGATTTATTTTTGCATTGCTAATTTGTTCTTGTTTTAAAGTAGAAGTTAAAATGTGTATTGATTTTTGTTTATCTATACCCGTTAAATCAGGGTCGATTTCAATAATAATATCAATCATGTATTATTTGGAGAAATATTATCTTCCGGGTATTCTATCCTTATATGATAAATACCTCTTAACACTGGTATCATACCAGTGTTCCCATCAACTGTCCCTTTTATTTTTCGTAAATCATCAAGAGTAAGTGGACATTCATCTAATTGTCCATCTGCTAATCGTCCTTTTATAACCGTATCTACCATAGAATCAATTTTTACAATATCTGGATTTTTTATTGATCTCACAGCTGCCTCAACAGCTTCACATATCATTAAAATCCCTGTTTCTTTTGTATTTGGTTTTGGACCCGGATATCTAAATGCACTATCATCAACTTTTTCATCTGTACCTTTAACTGCTTCTAAGGCCATTCGATAAAAATATTCAACGCGTGATGTACCATGATGCATTGGGATAAAATCGCTTACAATTTTAGGCAATCCATAATCATTTGCTAGATTCAATCCATCATTAACATGTTTTCTAATAATTTTTGCACTCATCGCTGGAGTTAGAGTATCATGTTTATTCTCCCCCATAAATTGATTCTCTATATAATACTCTGGTCGTTCCATTTTCCCTAGATCATGATAATAAGCACCAACTCTACATAATAAAGATCTTGCGTTAATGGCATCAGCGCAAGCTTCTGCCAAGTTCCCTACTACTACACTATGGTTAAAGGTGCCATTAGCTTCCTGCTGCAAGCGCTTTAATAAAGGATGATTAAAATCGAGGAGCTCTATTAATGATAGTTCCGTCGTAATCCCAAAAGAGACCTCTAGAATAATTATTAGGCCATAAGTAATAATAGGACAAAAAATACTATTTACTATTAAATAGACTAAATCAACTCCCATTGTACTAAAATTATGTCCGATAAAAAGGCCATGTCCTAAAACAACAATAATACTTGCCCCTATAAGTGAAAATATTGCAGTAATAAATTTGCTTCTAGTTCTAATCCTTCTTACGGTATATATAGCAATAGATGACATGAATAATCCAGTAACAATAAACTCTAAATCATTACCAATCATAATTCCTACTAATAGAACTATAGATGTCGTACCCATAAACCCTATACGAGCGTCAAATAAAATTGTTAATAACATTGCCGCAACAGTAACAGGTATTAAGAATTCAGAAAAATCAAGCTGGTAAACAAATAAATTTGCTATAATAATTACAAATACATAAATAAGTGCAATAACTAATATCATTTGCCATTTCTGAAAAATATGCGGCCTGAATATTGATAAAAAAGTGAAGAAATATGAAATCAAGATTCCTATAATTAATAAACGACCCATGTAGGTTATAAAAGTGTCTCTTAATCCAAGCGTACGATTCTCTTTGCTTATTTCTACTGATAAAGATTCTAGTTTTTGTAAATCTTCTTCATTTATTCTTTGATTCGCATTAACTATCATTTCATCTTTTAGTACTATTCCTTTACTTCTAGGAACACGATCTAAACTGGCATTTTGTCTTCTTTCTGTTGTTTCTTTATCATAAATCAAATTTGGTATCATAAATTCAATAATTAAATCATAGCCTAATTCGCGTCTTATATCATTTTCATCATTGTATATACTAGTAATTTCTTTTCTTGCTTCAGTCCATGCTTCATTAAGATCATCAAGTTCATTTAAATTATACAATGTTGGTATATTGCCATTATCAACTGCTAATTGGTTGCTAACAATAATTGATTCCTTAATATCTAAAATTCCAATCGCCCATCTATTCCGGCATATTTGTAATATATCTTTTTGGAAATCTTTTAGAGGATATTGCGGGCCGCCTTGGGAGATTGGCATCAAAAATTTATTCCAATCTTCTTTATCTTTTGCAAAAGAATACAGTTTATAAAATTCAATTACTTTTTGTGATAAAGAAGCGCTATCGGATGATGCAATTGATTTTGCTTCTTGAAATTTATCAGTGTAACGATAATCATAAACTAAATTTCTTGAATTCAATAAATCTTTATTAGCTAGACGTATATCATTAGCAAGCAGAAAAAAGGAAGATAAATTAGAGGATTGTTTATCAACAATTTCTTGTTTTCTATTAAAAATAAATGGCTCTGCTTTTAATGCATTATTTAAATCTTCCTCCAATTTTTCTTTAGTTTTTAAAATAGGAAAATTATAAGGCGCAATAATTGGCTCTCGAGCTATATCATCAATACTATAACTATACTGTAAAGATCTTCCTCTTTGAAAAAATAAAGATAGAATGATAGTTAAACAAATAAGAATAGAAATCTGTTTATAATAATTACTAATAAATATTTTAATTTTTTCTATTAGGGGTTGACTATTTTTTTTTCTGATCAAACTAAAGACTCAACTTTTTTTAAAATTTGTTTTAAAATAATTAAGCGCTGAACCTCACTAGTGCCTTCACCTATCTCAAGAATTTTTGCATCTCTAAAATATCTTTCTACATCATAATCTTTAACATATCCATATCCACCATGTATTTGAATTGCATCTGTAGTAATCCTCATAGCAGCTTCACTTGCAAATAATTTTGCCATAGCAGCTTCTTTAATAATATCTTGACCGTTATCTTTTTTCCATGCTGCGTGAAAAGTTAACAATTTAGCAGCTTCAATTTGTGTAGCCATATCTGATAGTTTAAAGCCAATGGATTGAAATTTGTTAATTTCTTTTCCAAAAGCCTTACGTTCTTTAGAATATTTTAGTGCTCTTTCATATGCTCCTTGTGCTGTACCTACAGCTAACGCTGCAATTGAAATCCTCCCTCCTGTTAATATTTTCAGAAAAATTTTGAATCCTTCTCCTGGAGCTGCAATCATATTTGACTCATCAATTAACATATTATTAAAGAATAATTGTCTTGTATCACTTGCTTTCCAACCCATCTTTTTTTCTGGTTCAGATATAGTTAGACCATCAATATCTGTAGGAATAACAAATGCGCCAATTCCAATATTTTTTCCCTCTTCAATTATTTGTGCAGTAAAACTTAATAAACCAGCTACGCCTGCATTTGTAATAAATATCTTACCGCCATTAACAGTATAATTAAATGCGCCAATTCCAATATTTTTTCCCTCTTCAATTATTTGTGCAGTAAAGCTTAATAAACCAGCTACGCCTGCATTTGTAATAAATATCTTACCGCCATTAACAGTATAATTATTTCCATTTCTTACTGCGGTTGTTTTTGTTGCGCCAGCATCACTACCAGCATTAGGCTCTGTCAAACCAAAAGCACCAAGCATTTCTCCACTTGCTAACTTAGGAACATATTTTTTCTTTTGTTCTTCAGTGCCTGCAAGTACAATAGGCATTGTCCCTAAGGAAGTATGTGCAGCAACTGTAATTGCTACAGAGGCATCAGCCTTTGCTAATTCCATAATTGCAGCTGCATAAGCCACATTATCCATACCAGATCCACCATATTCTTTTGGAACGGGTATGCTCAATAGACCAAGATCCCCCAATTTATTTATCACTTCAGACGGGAATCTACTTGTTTGATCAATCTCTCTTGCTATTGGTATAATTTCAGATTTAGCAAAGTCTGATATCAAATCAATTAACATATTATGTTCATCTGTAAAGAAAAGTGTATCCATAAATAAAATATTATTATGCTATTATAATTAACAAATACTTACCAACGAATAGCTGCTGATGCCCAAGTAAATCCTGCTCCAAATGCAGCTAAAATAATTATATCATCTGAAGAAAATAATGATTTATCTCTCGCTTCACACATAGCAATTGGGATAGATGCAGCAGTGGTATTCCCATAGTGTTTTATATTACTAAATACTTTGTCCATTCCAACGCCCATTCTTTTGGCAACCGCCTCACTTATTCGGTGATTAGCTTGATGGGGTATAATTTGGGAAATATCATCTATTGTTAATTCATTTGCATCCATTGCTTCTTTAATTACTTCAGGAAATCTTCTAACTGCATTTTTGAAAACTTCTCTTCCATTCATATATGGAAGATGTTTTCCTTGATCTAAAATTTCTTTTGTTAATCGAGGATTATTTGAAGTCCCCGGTGCTTCACACCATAAGTCCTTTAAATATTTACCATCTGAATGTAGGTGAGTAGATAAAATTCCTTTATCGCTATCCGTTGCTTGTAAAACAGCAGCCCCGGCCCCATCAGCAAAAAGTACAGAAATATTTCTTCCTTCATCTGAAATATCCAATGCAGTAGATTGAACTTCAGCCCCTACAACTAAAATAGTTTTATACTGTTCTGTTCGAATAAATTGATCTCCAATAGAAAGAGAATAAATAGCTGAACATGCAGCCTTAATATCAAAAGCTCCAACCATTCTCATACCCAAAGAATGTTGTATTTGATTGCTTATACCTGGGAAAAAATAATCGGATGTGAGTGTAGCGCATATTACTAAATCAATTTCACTAGCATCAATTTCAGCATCTTCCATTGCATTTTTAGCAGCTTGAATTGCTAAAATAGATGCATTGCTTTCTTTATCAACCCAATGTCTTTGAGTAATACCAGATCTTTCTTGAATCCATTGATCAGTTGTATCCATGATCTTTTCTAAGTCCTGATTAGTTACAACTCTTTCAGGAACATGAAAACCTATACCTGTAATTTGTGCTTTTTTCATAACATTTTACCTAGTATTAATATCAGTTTACTATAATCTTTCTACAAGAGTTTTTAATATATAGATAAATTTAAATTATTGATAGTCTGAAAAAATCTATAAGCCGAGTTTTGTCTCCTTTGTTATATCAAAGGTCAGTGATCATTCCTCTGGGATAAACGTTGCCGGTTACCTCAAGCGACCTACCCGCTTCTCATAGCGATACGAACAATATCTAGAAGCTTATTCGATCTTGCACCAAGTGGGGTTTACAAGCTCTCTTAGTCGCCTAAGAGACTGGTGGTCTCTTACACCACCCTTTCAGCCTTGCTTGCAATTTGCCGAAACAAATCCATTAGCGGTTTACTTTCTGCTGCACTTTCCATATCTA
>Ga0208764_10000633_pt1 | contig 22634 bp, 14 predicted proteins | sample ETNtaG_18_FD_185762 | JGI IMG/M metagenome (GOLD analysis project Ga0208764, IMG submission 185762) | Marine microbial and viral communities from oxygen minimum zone, Eastern Pacific Ocean - ETNP201302SV91 (SPAdes) (version 2) | ecosystem: Environmental > Aquatic > Marine > Oceanic ... | reverse complement strand
CTACAAAGGTCATGGTCCAATCAGGATTCCTTTGCCCAGATTCAAGCAAGATCATTCCAGGTCCAATCCATGCAGAATACCATTACTCAGATCATCATAGTTGGGACAACAATTTTGTTCCCGTACCACTAGATATTCAACAGTCTGAATATTCATCAAATAATATTACACTTAGAAAAGAAGAAATTGAGCAGGGCAATGTAATATCAAAAACCATACTTGAGTCAATTGAAAGCATTGATGATCACAAGATAGGACTTTGTTTTCCTGGATTAAAAAATGAAAATGGAATCACTGTAATGGCAAATGGGCCTAGAATACCAGACTTGACCAGTAGGATAAAAAAAATTAACAAAATATTTAATGATTCTGAATGCTGCGTGATCGGAGAATGGAAATCTACCATAGGTCAAATGCAGAATTTGGATAATGGAATATATATAGGAGGCGGCACAGGCATCGCAGATGGTGTCATTATTGATGGGAGTTTGATCGATCTAAACAATATCAAAGGGTTACCCAAGTCATGGGAGATCAACATTGATGCTAAAGATACTGTAGAGTCATGTCTGTCACCAGCGGGGATGATCAGGAAACATAATGAGACAAATGAAACCAATATTGAAACGCTTGTTGAATTATCAAATGAGAATAGTTTTAGTAACATAATTGATCTGGCAATAGAGGCATTTTTACTATTGGTAAAAAATAGATCACAATACTTTGAAATGAGAAAAAAAACGATCCAAACAATAGTGATCGGTCAAAGATTGGGCCAATTTTTAGAGCATGGTGATCCCGAACTCAAAGAAAGGTTCCAAAAAAGCACAGATATTCCAATCAAACTATCAAGCGATAGACGAACAGCAGCCTTAGGTGCTGCAATGTTAATTGCATGCTAAAAAAAGGAATTATTCCGAAAAAGGAACCAATCATATCAATTGGCCTTGTACTTCCAATTGACAAACAACATTCAATAAAGATCAAGTGTAATAGTAAGAGTGAGCAATATTGCATAGAAATAATGGAAGACCACCTGCATGTAAATGGGAATAGGGAAAATACATTTTCATTGGAAAAGTTATCCAATGATTCAAGTTATAATCTAGACCCTATCTGCGCTGGTCGTGGATTTCATTGGCAAAAGAAAATATCAATCTCTGTTCAAGGTTGTTTGAGAATAGAGAATGTTAATGGATACCTATTTGTGGTAAATGATATTGGCTTAGAATCATATTTGATGTCTGTTGCCACATCTGAAATGAGCGGAGATTGTCCCATTGCAATGCTTGAGGCACAGACCATAGCGGCAAGATCATGGCTTATTGCATCTGAAGAACAGAAACATTCAGAACTTGGTCTAGATGCATGTAACGATGATTGTTGCCAGCGATATCAAGGTATAAAAAACATGACCAAGGAAGCCGAATCAGCTGCGCGAGGTACCCGCGGGACATTCATAACCTACGAAAATGAGATATGTGATGCACGGTATTCAAAGTCGTGTGGTGGAATTACAGAAAATAATGAGAACGTTTGGAATAATGCTCCAAAGGCATATTTGCGAGGCATATATGATGGAGAAAACAATCGTAGAATAGATCTTTCCAATGCAATTGATATTAAAAATTGGCTTTCTGAGGTTCATGAATGTTATTGCAGCAATGACCATGTTGATCAAAATGAACTTAATAGATATCTTGGTTCTGTTGATGAGAAAGGAAACTATTTTAGATGGGAATTCACATACTCGAAGGATCAACTTAAAAACATTATCAATAAAAAAATGAACGCATCCTTTGACTCGATCGATTCATTAACTTCACAAAAAAGAGGAGTCTCTGGAAGAATTCTTAAACTCATGATATCAGGGAAAAAAGATGATGACCCATGTGAATTGGTGATTAATAATGAGTACGATATTAGAGATGCTCTCCATCCTGAATTTTTATATAGTTCGGCCTTTACCATTAATGCAAATTCCAACATAAAAAGTGATGAAGATAAAATAACCTTAACTGGTGCTGGCTGGGGACACGGTGTAGGACTATGTCAAATTGGAGCTTTGGGAATGGCACTATCAGGTAGATCTTCAGAAGAAATCTTGAGACATTATTTTTCCTCAATAACAATTAAAAAACTTTATGACTGAATCCATTTCGCTTCACTGGATCGATTGGGCAATAATACTCGCCTATATTGGGTTTTCACTTAGCGTTGGGATCTATTTTTCAAAAAGGGCAGCTTCCAATACCGAAGAATACTTTCTCTCAGGTCGCACACTCCCTTGGTGGATAGTTGGAACATCCATGGTCGCAACAACATTTGCTGCAGACACACCTCTTGCCATTACTGAATTTGTTCGTGGTCCAGGTATTTGGCAGAATTGGTTTTGGTGGAACCTACTCATGGGTTCCCTTCTAGGTGTATTCCTTTTTTCTAGGCTATGGCGTAGAGCAGAGGTAATAACAGATAATGAACTTCTAGAGATTCGGTATAGCGGAAAACCAGCTGCTTTCCTTCGAGCATTCAAGGCAGGGTATTTCTCCATACTCTATAACTTTATTGTGATGGGATGGGTGATCAATGCAATGGCCTCTGTAGTATCTGTCATGCTGGACATGGATAAATGGACTGCTGTTTGGCTTTGTGTGGTCATAGCACTTGTTTATGCAATCCTGTCTGGGTTCTGGGGCGTGGTCATCACCGACCTTGTTCAATTCTGCATTGCAATGTTTGGTTCCATTGCGCTTGCCATAATTGCACTTGATCATGTAGGAGGAATGGATAAATTGCTTGGCAAACTATCACAGATGCTAGGAACTGATGCCATTCATGAAAATACACTAAAATTTATTCCTCCCATTCCAGATGCGGACCTAACATCCACACTATTCTGGGAGTCTCCCTTTTCAAAATTTCTGATCTTCATCACTGTCATGTGGTGGAGTCACCACGGTACAGATGGTGGAGGATACATCATACAGAGGATGTCATCAGCAAAAAATGAGAGACATGCGCTATTAGCAACCTTATGGTTCAATCTAGCACATTATGCATTGAGAGTATGGCCCTGGATCATTGTTGCTGTTGTATCAATAGTCATGTTTCCAATGATTCCAGAAGCATATAGCGAACTTGGAGTAAAAGCAGGTTACCCCCTAGTAATGAACACATTGCTCGGTCCAGGGTTAAAGGGTATACTCATTGTATCCTTTTTAGCAGCATTCATGTCGACCATTGACACACACTTGAACTGGGGTGCCTCTTATTTAATAAATGATGTCTACAAAAGATTCTTCAAACCCAATGAATCAGAAAGGCATTATGTTGTGGTTGGAAAAATAATTACTGTTGTTCTCATGGTCTTTGCAGCATTTACTGCCTTGAAAATGCAAAGCATATCCAAAGCCTGGGAATTTATTTTTTCAATGGGTGCTGGCATAGGTCTAGTACTGATCCTGCGCTGGTTTTGGTGGCGAATAAATGCATGGAGCGAGATAACAGCACTTGCTACTTCAATATTGATCACGCTTTCCCTAGAAATAATTGCATGGAACCAGACCGTCTCATCTGGTAATGAATACACATTGTTTGGTTCTGCACCAGTTTTATTTGGAATTGCATTACAAGTACACCATAAATTAATGATCATCGTTCCGATCGCGGTCACGGCATGGGTAACTGTGACCTTTCTTACTGATCCAGAGCCAGTGGACCATCTAAAAGTTTTTTATCAACGTGTTCAACCAGGCGGTTGGTGGGAACCAATTGCAGGAGACTTTAACCATACAGTAGACCCCGTAAGCAGGGGCATATTAGTACAATGGTTAGCAGGAATATTGATGATATACGGATTTACATTTGGAATTGGCAATTTGATCTTTAATCAGTACAGTAATGCTGTATTGCTATTTGGATGTGCGATCATAGGATCCTATTTGATATGGAATAAGAGCATTTCAAAACTTAATTGAATATGTCAGAACCAAGACGCATATACTCAATTGACATATTAAGAGGTATGACGATCGCTCTAATGATCATTGTAAATAACCCTGGAAGTTGGGCTAATGTATATCCCCCACTCCTCCATGCAAAATGGCATGGCTGCACACTCACTGATCTCGTATTTCCCTTCTTCCTATTCTTAGTTGGAGCATCGATGAGATTTGCTTTTGTCAAATGGCATTATTTCCCTTCAAAAAAATTCTATCAACATGTTTTCTGGAGGACTTTTTCCATATTCATGGCAGGTGTGTTACTTAATGCCTATCCCTTCATTCGTCAAGATTGGGATTGGTCCACTTTTAGGATCTTAGGTGTTTTACAACGAATTGCTCTTGCCTATGGCATTAGTGCTTGCTTGATCATAAGATATGATTTCAAGCAGATGACCAAGATCCTAACAGGGATCTTATTGTTTTATTGGGGACTATTGTGGATAGGTGGCTCTACATCTCCTTATGGTCTAGAAACAAACCTTGTCCGTAAGGTCGACCTGCTTTTATTGGGAGAGCGACATCTTTATTCAGGTTTTGGCCTTTATTTCGACCCTGAGGGCCTTTTAAGTACCATCCCATCTGTTGGCACGGTTATTATTGGATATTTAATGGGCGGGATGCTTCATACCACCAAGAACTATGATGATTGTGCCAAAAGAATGGCAATATTTGGGAGTGCTATTGTTTTTATTGGCTGGGTCTGGGGCTATCTTTTTCCAATCAATAAGGCACTATGGACGAGTTCATATGTCTTATTTACAGGAGGCATTGCAACCTTGGTCTTATCAGTTCTCACCTATTTGATAGACATTAAAAAATGGAAAGAGCCATTTTGGGTTTTTGAGGTATTTGGAACTAATTCAATTTTCCTATTTATCTTATCAGGAGTATGGACAAAAACGATCATCAACATTGAGCGAAACCTTAATGGCACAACAGTGAATGCATATCACTATCTATATAAAACTATTTTTGTACCTATTGGGGGAGATCTGAATGGCTCACTCCTTTTCGCCATGGCACATGTAATGGGCTTTTGGCTCATTCTTCTTTGGATGTACAAAAAAGATATACAGATAAAATTATGAGAATGATGGCCAAAACTATCCTAGCATTATTTTTAACAGGTTGCTGCTTTTCAAATGATAACCCATATGTGGTGGTCCTTGGCATAGCCCAAGATGGTGGGGCTCCCCATGCCGGCTGTGAAAGATCATGCTGCATCGAACTATGGAAAACAGGTGAAAAAGAAAAGGTCTCTTGCATTGGGATCGTTGACCCCATATCAAAACAAAGTTGGATGATAGATGCAACACCCGATTTTGCTAGCCAATATAGAATACTTACTGAAGAACATGAGACAAAACTGGTAGGCATATTTTTAACACATGCTCACATGGGACATTATACTGGTTTGCTACACCTTGGAAGAGAGGTCATGGGAAGGAAAAATGTTCCAGTTTATGCAATGGAAAGAATGAAAGGTTTTTTGGAAAACAATGGACCATGGAACCAGTTGGTCACTCTGAAAAACATAGAATTAAGATTAATTAAAGATAGTAAAGAAATGAAGATCGGTTCGCAATTATTCATTGAACCCTTCATCGTACCTCATCGGGATGAATACTCTGAGACAGTGGGTTACAGGATCATGGGAGAAAATAGTTCACTTGTTTTTATTCCAGACATAGATAAATGGGATAAATGGCACCAAAGCATTTTCCAATTAGTTTTAAATACAGATATTGCACTGTTGGATGGTACATTTTACTCTCAGGATGAAATTCCAAACCGAGACATGAGCGAGATCCCGCATCCCTTCATCATTGAATCCATGAATGCCCTATTTGACCTTAGTACTACCAATAGAAATAAAGTACACTTCATACACTTAAATCATTCAAATCCTGCCATGAAAAAAAATAGTCCTGCATATAACTTCATTAGATCTAAAAGATTCAATGTCACTAGTGAAGGTGATAGGTTTAACCTATGAAAAAGGTTTTCATTACAGGCGCATCTTCCGGAATCGGTGAAGCGCTTGCCTTTGCATACGCAAAGAATAATTGCATTTTAGGTCTTTCAGCAAGAAGGATTGATTTGTTAGAGGAAGTATCCTCAAAATGCAAAGAATTAGGTGGCAAGGTGTTCACATATCAATTGGATGTACAGGATGCAGAGAAATGTAGTTCTATTGCAAATAATTTCATCAGTGCTGCACAAGGCATTGATGTTGTCATAGCAAATGCAGGGATCGGTGGTGATGATGGATTATTTACTGGATCAAGTAAGGACATCAATAACGTACTAAAAACAAATATTCTTGGAGTTACAAATTCTTTGATGCCATTCATACCAACCATGAAAGAAAAAAAAGAAGGTACATTGGTATGTATTAGTTCAGTTGCTAGTTATGTTCCTTTGCCTTTTCACGGAGGTTATTCAAGTTCGAAGATCGCAATTAGAAGGATCTTTGATTCTTGGAGGCCTACTCTTGAAAGACATAACATAAAGGCCGTGTCAATATGTCCTGGATTTGTTGATACCCCGATCGTGAAAGGACCAGCAAAAAAATTCCCGATGAAATCTGCTGAAGATGCGGCATCAGTATTTGTCAAGATCATAAAAAGGGGCAAGAACACCTATGTATACCCTTGGCCTTATAAAATTCTTATCTTAATAGCACGCATCATTCCTGAATGGTGTTATAATCTAATAATAAGAAAAATGTTTCATAGACCAATTACCTAAAAATTCAATAATTTTACCGTATGAAAACAAAAACAATTTCTTTTGATAATTCAGGTGTCCTTATCATAGATGATAGGACTCCCAATTTATTTGCAATTCTTTTGGGATCATTTTTGATCGCTTTATTAGCGCAGATATCCATTCCAGTTCCCTTTAGCCCAATTCCAATAACTGGCCAAACAATTGGTGTTGTCTTGGTTGGAGGTTTACTAGGAGCAAGAAGAGGGGCCATTGCAATTTTGTGCTATATTTTTGAAGGTGCAATGGGCATCCCTGTTTTTGCACAAATGAAATCAGGTATGCACGTACTGGTCGGCCCAACTGCAGGATATCTTTGGGGGTTTGTGATTGCCGCCTTTCTCATTGGATATTTATCTGAGAAAGGATACACCAAGAGACCAGTTGGTAGTTTTATTTCATGTTTTTCTGCCACCACAATAATCTTGATAACAGGAATGCTATATTTAGCGATCTTTAAAGGATTTCAAGATGCATTGATAATGGGGTTTTATCCATTTCTAGTTGGCGATGTGGTCAAATCAGCAATATGTGCAGTTCTACTTTCCTCCATTAGAAGGTTCTAAACTCCTAAAAGACTGAATCCGCCTTTTTTGCCATGTCCAAGCAGGCCATGGTGACACCTCCCTGTTCATGGGATGTGAATTCAACGTCTATTTCACACCATCCTACCGCCATATCTGGATGGTGATTTGACTTTTCAGCTTCCTCGGCCAATCGATTAATGAATTTTATGCTATCCATGTAGGCATCAAATGAAAAGGTCTTTTTGATTGAACCTTCATTGTATTTCCAACCATCCAAACTTTTTAACAAATTATTTATGTCTGAATCATTGATCAAACTCATGCCATCGCTCCGTGCCCTTTGTTTATTTTTGCAAGTTCCATGCGAACCCACCAGAGTGCTATTATGAAGGAAATAACCGCTGCGACCATCATTGCATACCAATTCCATTCAACAGGCTTATCAAGCACAAAACTAAAGTATAGTGCAAGGGGTGCACTAATACCCAGCACTCGAATAATTGTGATCAATAGAACGGGGAGACCTTTCCCCAAACCTTGCATGACCCTTCCAGATGTTATTGCAATTGCAACCAGTGGATATATGAGACAAAGTAGTCGTAGAAAGCCTACTGATACATCAATGATCTCCTGGTCATCCGTGAACCACGATGAAAACATATCAGCAAATAGATATACAAATGATGATGAGATCAATGTTATGATGAACGCACTCATTATACCATATCTAACTATATTATTTAATGCACCGATCTCTTTTGCTCCATAGAACATTCCAACAAGGGTTGTCATCCCCCCTGCTATGGCAAAGATAGGTAAGAAAATTAGCATGTCCAATCTACCTGCGACCTGGTAGGCAGCAACAGTTTGTGATGAATAATGAATTAATATTTTATTAAAAACACCTTGACCCAATGCCATGATGATCATGGACAAAGAAGCAGGAAGGCCAACCTTGATAATATCCCATAGAATGAATTTCGATGGAACGAAGTCTTTTAGGTTAAAAGTGATATAGGCATGGTCTTTGATAAATAACATGTAAATAAAGATCATGAATACTATCAATTGTGAAATGACAGTTGCCATTGCAGCACCCTTGACCCCCATGCCAAATCCTATATTTCCATATTGTTCCATCTTGAAGATAAAAATGGGGTCTAAAATAATATTGAGGATAGTACCAAGACCGGCGATCATCATGGGAAATTTCATGTCACCCTCTCCAGCAAGAATAGATCTGAAGAACCCTGAAAACACCATGAATGGTAATCCAATAACTATCATGGAAAGATACTCCCAAGCCAGAACCAATATATTTCCTTCTGCACCAAGCATGATCAATATCTTTTCACCAAAGTATAGTCCAGCAATTGTAAAGGTCAAGGCAATGCACCCTGCTATTACAAGAGCATGCTCTGCGCTGTTATCGGCGCTGCTCTTGTCCTTATCTCCAATAAAGCGTGCAATGGATGCCGTTACACCTGAACCTAATCCCATTGTCAGGCCAAGCATTAAAAAAAAGACAGGCATGTTAAATGCCACGCCTGTGATAGCATCTCCACCCAAGCGGCCTATGAAGATCATATCAACCAAGTTATAAAGCGTATGTATGCCCATCCCAAACATGATGGGGATAGCCAAAGTCCATAATGCCTTTTGTGGGTTATCTAAAAATGAGTCTAGTTTTGATTTAGAATTTGATTCCATTGATGAAAATTTACAGATTAAAAAAATCTATATTATAAGTAAAGAAAGTATTACACGTTATAATATTTATTTGATACTAGAAATTATTGAAAATAATAGGTATTAAAAAAGCCTTCAAAAGAAGGCTTTTTTAGGTATTATATATTTGGGTTACTGTTTTTTTCGCTGCGAGATATTGGCAGATATTTCCAGGCACCAAAAATTGTTACTTCATGATCCGTATCAGTATTTGTAGTGGTATGCCAGTTGTTCCAACGTCTCTGGTCTGGTAATCTATTTCCAGTACAGAATAGTTCTTTATCTCGTTCTGTGTAAATAATATCAAGATCTACTGATTCAAGTGCTGATAGATTGTGCACTAATCTGACTGTATTGACAGCATCCAAGGCACTAACTGAAACAGATTCCCCACGTAAAGAAAGTTCAGCAAGCATTAAATGATTCTCCTGCCAGGAGATGATATTAATAGGATCTCCAACTTCATCATATTTGGTCTGGATATATCGTTGGGTTCCGGTAGTCATGGGGGCTTCTTGAAAGGGTAATCTTCCAACTTCAAGAGGATCTGATGCAATATAGTTCAGGAACCGGATTGCGGCTACGTTTTGGGGACGTCCAACACCCGATTGTTGATAATATTCATTTGTAGCCATTGCAGAGTATTCTGATTGAAGCGGAAGGTCGGATGATGTCATTCCACCATCTGCATAAGTTGCAGCGTTTGCATAATCTCCTTCGTAAAGATAAGTGCGAGCAATAAGAGAGTTTAGTATCCGTTCCTGTTCATCCGTGGCATGAGCAATAGCAGATGTAAACTTTGAACGAGCATCCTCATACATAGCGGCGGAATAGATCATTGAACTGCCATCAATTGGGCTTCCTCCATCTCCGCCTGGCTCCAATCCATAATAGGTAGCATACATATGTCGTGCTAGTCCACCATAAAGATAACCAGTATAGAACGCTATACTATCATCGTTTGTTGCTTCAGAAGCATCCAATGCAGATACGGTTTCAATTAGAAGGTCTGCATATTTTCGGAGTTGGCCTAATTCTTCGTATGCGTATCCTGAACTATTATTGTCATCAAAACCTGAACCATCATCGTATTGATCTGCACTCCCCATCCCATCAATATTTCTGTATGAAGGAAAGGTTGCATTCTGAACATTTGTAGTGAATTCTAATTGATCAGAAAGCAGGTCACTTAACATTAACACATTATCATGTGTTGTACCCAACCGAACTTTTACACCATTTATGAGAAATGGAAGATCACCCCTGTCCTTTAGTTTACTGTCTTCCGCTACATCAATTAATGGGTCCACATCCTGGTACCAGGCATCGTCGCATCCAATGAAAAAAACCGTTAAAATAGATAAACTTGAAATGAGAATAGTTTTCATTATAAACTCCTTAGAATGTTACTGTTATACCAAAGGTATGGGTTCTTGGGTTTTGGAGTGTCAAAAAATCTACACTTCGTATACCTGAAACTGCACCATTATGGCTGACCTCTGGATCAGCGCCATCGTAGTCTGTTTTTGTCCACACATTTTGTATGGAATAAGATACCTGAACATCAGATATTTGTTTGATTCCCAATCTATCTAATGAACCTATATTATAACTAAAACTTAATTCCCTCAATTTTGAGAAACTGGCATCTCGTAACCAATTATGTGGATATACCCAATCCATCTTGGCGTATGCAGTTGCTGCATCTCTATATTCACTCTCCTTGCCACTTTTAATACCGTTGATGTTACCATCATCATCAAAATCAACTAAAACATCTACACCGGACTCAGGTTCAGATCCACCTAGCCCTAATCTGTCTGCAATCTCATCCATATGTTTAGAGTTCGCCAAATACGATGGATGTGTATAACGTTTAGTATCATTCTGCATCATCACTCCTAACTTCCAATCCCATAGTGCATAAACCTTAAAATTTTTCATTATTTTGAGGTTCAGAGATAGGTGTCGTATCTCATTGGGTGCAGATCGTCCCAGATATTGTTTAAATGGGTCTCCAACTCCTGTAGCAAAAGCGTATCTTTTAAGATAAACAGAATCAGCTTGCCACATAGCATTTGTTACAGTATCGAGTTGAACACCAGTATATAGACCTGTCTCAGAATCAAAACTTGCGCCAAGTACTTTAAAATTATAAAAGGCGTATTTGGGCAAACCCGGTTGAATCACTTGCATATCAAACTGATCATAGATTGGTTGCGCTTCAAAATTTCCGTCGTCCATACTAATTACTTTGTTATTGTTTTTACTTATTGCATAACTAATGTCTGTGCTTAAGAAATTTGGAAAACCTATTACTGCACCAATATCTGTGGAATATTTCAATAACAACTCTGTACCATCCATTTCCATTTTCCCAACATTTACTGGTTCTTCACTCTCTGTTAATCCAGTTGATGGTGAGTTCTGTTTTCCAACAAGTGAATTTGTAGCTTCCTGAGTATAAGAAGTAAATTCAACACTTATAGCGCCCAGATTCATAGGTAAATCCATTTCTGTATCAAATCCTATCTCAGTTTCACTTATTCTCTCTGGTTCAATTGTAGGATTACCAATTTCGCTTAAAACACCACCTACTCCTGCTCCACCAGCCTCCGCTGACCACAATAATTCAATATTATCTCTCAAACCAGGCAGGACTCCGCTTTCACCATAGGCATACCTAGGTTTAAGCATTGTGACAAAAGAAGGTAGGAATGAGGATAATGTTTGATCAGCGCGCCACCCAAACCTGTATCCGTTATAATTCACTTTTGCTGCTTTTGATCCGATCATGCTTCCGAAATCAGAACGATTTGACAATGTTAAGAAATATTGATCCATGAATGAGATCTCTTCAGTTATGACGGTACCTCCATCTCGTGCATGAAAGATATCTTCATCCCCATATGTCAATTCTTCGCCAGCACCAATATTAGAGATAGCTGGTGTTATAAAATTTTGTTTTTCGAGTCCCAATATACCATATCGTCTATCAAAGGCTTGGGTAGTTAAAGACGTATTGGTATTTAGCGATCCAGTTTTATACCCAAAAGACATACCCATTTCATAAGATATTTCTTGATTTTGCCGTACTGATGAGTACCTCGAACCCGCAGGAATTGTGGGATAAATTAAGTCAGGACGATAAGTAGCATTTTCTTTTATATGAGAATCATCAATACCGATCCGGCCAGTAAGTTTAAATCCATTCAGTAATTTTGAATCTGAAAAAGGTCTATAGGTCCATCCAATTGAACCAAGGAATCTTTTGGATAATGCAGAATATTTAATACTTGTAATTGACACACTGTCCGTGAAAAAATAGGGTTGATGACCTGTCCATGCTGGTGAATAAATAGTATTTGCCATCCAACCATATAAGTTGTTATCGTTCATTGGCATTGTCATCTTATTATAGATATAATTTGAAGAAACAGAAATAGTCAAATTTTTTGCTGCCACTATATCAAGGTTTAATCGTGCAGTTTTACGATCCATGTAATTATTATCTTTTTCAACTATAATTCCTTCTTCATATCTATCGTCAAAAGAAATATAATAATTAAGGCTAGGGCCTCCGCCAAGGATACTAAAGTATTGTTGATTAATATCACCTGGCGTTAAGACTGCATTAATATCTTCAGCCGAGTAGTAACCATCCTGATCTGTGGAAAATTTATAGGAGGGCTCATTGGTACCCTGAATGCGTTTATACTTCATTAAAAAATTCCGACCATCTTTCCGACCAATACCTTGACCTTTTTTAGTTGTGATGATGACAACACCATTAGAACCATTGGTTCCGTAAGATGTAGCACCGGCAGGACCTTTTAGCACTTCAATACTTTCGATATCTTCAGGATTTAAATCTGCTAAAGTAGAGAAACCCTGTCCTCCTGTGAAACTGGTATTATATTCGGCATTATCAATACGAATACCATCAAGATAAATTACAGGCTGCTCACTACCATTCAATCCCCCACCGGCTCGAACGTCAAATCTCCATCCACCGCCTACATTCCCGCTGGATTTTCGAATATCAACTCCGGCCACTTTACCATACAATAACTGAGACATGTCACTAAAGGAGTTAGTTTCCGAAAGTTCAGATGCATCCACCCGTGATACAGATACTTCAGTATTTCCAATACTTCTTTCTGAAGCGATCCCAGTAACTACAACCTGACCAATATCAAAAACATCCTGCTGAAGGATAAAATTGAGATCTTGAGTATCGTTTGTTGTTAATAATTGTTTTTTGTAACCAATATAGGAAACAACCAAGGTGTATTCTCCTTCAGGTATATAATTGATTGAAAATAATCCATCAATATCTGTTGCTGCACCAATAGCCGTTCCCTCCACAAGTACATTTGCACCAATAAGAGGGTTACCAGACCCATCAGTTACAGTGCCAGAAACTGTTGCTTGTGCATACAAACTAACACTTGTGATGAGTAAACATAAGATTGAATTTTTCATGGTTTTTCCTTGGCTTAGTTTTTATTAGATATTATGATCGCCAGAATGGGGAGAATTACTTTTTACATAAGTTTTTTACTCGTTTGAGGTGGAGTTGTTGCATAGAACACTATTCTATGCTCAAATACGTTTTATAACCTAGTGTATGTATAGATTAGAGGAAAGGCAAATGATTTATTTGAAGGTATCTAGTTTAAATCAGTCTTTATGTATTTTTTTAACCACTTTAGATGATTCTCAATGATGATATCTTCTGGAATAATATGCCCTACTTCTTCCAAAACAATCATTTCTTGATCTTCGATTGGTGTGCCTAAAAGTTTTTGCATTGGGAGTTGAGAATTATTATAGTCAAAAACCCCATCATTCTTCCCATTAATATGCATAACTGGCATAGTAATTCTCCGCGTGAATATGGCTGGATCGATTTCCTGTTTAGTTTTTTGCACCTCAAGCCCTCCCGCTAAAAGAAAGGCAAATTGTACTCTATCGTCGATCGCTAACATTATATTTCCCATAATTGAACCCCAGCTATATCCCATATAAGATAAATTTTTGAAATCAAAGTCATCTCTGGATTGAATATAATCGATGCTTCTTTTATAATCTTTTCCCATTTTTATAACTGTATTTTTATACTGATCTGTTTCATTAGCCCACCAACTATTTATGGTTTTTTTTCTACTATAAGTACTAGAGTAAACTGGTCTAATGATAGCATAACCCTCCATCAATAAATGATTTTGGTCAGATATAATCGACGTAACGATCGACTCATCAGAACCACGATAAATCGCAGCTGCAATTGGAAATTCAATAATAGGTATAATTAGTTCATTTATTTTTTCTGAATAAACAATATAACCATGTAAAAGTTCATCACCTTCATAAGGTGGTGTTAATTCATATCTTTGAACTACATAACCATCATAATCAGATATTGATTCTAGAGCAACATCAAGATCATAATCCTCATATTCAAATTGCTTTTTGTATATATTGAATACTTCATCACTAACATCAGGCTCTGAAAGAATATTTCTTTGATTATAGGATATAGAAAAACTATCTAAAGATTCATTGTTTTTAGATTTTACAAGTCTGAAACCATTACCTAGACTACGATCAAATGGAGAAATACTCTGGTATTCATTAAAACTATATGGGTTGTCGAAATATGACCCTCCTAGTATTGAATAATTTATCTTTCCCACACCCTTTGGATTTGTTGCCCATTCCCTCACATTACCAGCAATATTTTTTATCCCATAATAATTTTCTCCTTTGGAATCATCGACATCCCATAGATAACTTGATTTAAGGTTGCTATTACTGATGTCCGGTAAGTTGTCCACAAAACCAGATAACCCTGCTGCACTTAACCATTGAAATACATTTGGTAATGCCAACTCTTTATATCTGGCATATGCTCTGGCCTCAAACCAAGATATACCTGTAACCGGATATTTTTCTCTATTTGTTGCAAATTGTCCATAGGACCAATCCAAAGGACCAAACTTACCGTGTTTATCAACAAAGGATTTAATTGCCATATCATAAGTATGCTCTTTACCATCAATAATGATTGGGAAATCCCAGTATTGCTCATTTTCATAACCTCCGTTGTCAACAAAATCTTTAAAATCTAAATTTGAAACTTCAGTTTTTGATATCGAAAATGGCTCAAATGTGACTCTACCAAAATCAATTCCAGGGAAATACATCACATGATCTTTTGAACCGGATATAATAGAATGATCATCAGGAAATTCATCAATCTTTCCAAAATAAAATTGCCCAGATTGATTAGTAGCGGCTAATATTGGTCTTTCATTAATAATAAATTTTAATTGAAAATCTTTTGTTGCTTTATGCCTTTTTGTAGATGCTGGAACTCTGAGACTATCTATCGGAGTCTCACCGATATAATTCCATGTTGTGTCTGATTCATGTTTAATATAGACTTTTGCTAGTAAAGAATCTGTACTAATGTTAATCGGAACAGTTGCTTTATTGAAGTATAGATTTAATAACTTATTTTCTGGATATGATTCCAATAATTCTTTTGCTCTTTGAAATACAAAATAATTATCACCTTGATCAATTTTTTCAACAATCTCTTCTATGCCATTGTCTAATATGATCTTGGAATTAATCTTCTTAATAATAAAAATAAAGACGACAGTTAAAGATAATATGAATAAACTTTTTCTTGATAATATTTTATCCTTAAACCGAATATTTGTTTTAGTATTATCATCTATTATCTTATCACCCTTGGGTAAGTTTTGAGATATTATGCTATATATTTTTACATTTTGAAAAACACCCTTTAAAGTAGGCTCACCTAAAAAATAAGTTTCGAAATCTGGATCTCTTTCTAAAACTGTATTAACTCTACCTGATATTGCAATTCCTCCTGGACCTGCATAAGGTTCAATCCTCGATGCTATATTTACATCATCTCCAAAAACATCACCATCTTTGTAGAGGACTTCACCCTGGTGAATTCCTATCCTGAGATCTAGGTGATCTATTGATTTAGCAATCTTTTGGATTTCAATACAACATTTAACAGCGTCCAGTGTGCCATTAAAAGTTAATAGTAAACCATCTCCCATTTCTTTTAGCCATTGTCCATTATGGGATTGAACGATAGGCTTAAAGTAAGTACGCTGATTATCTAGTAACTCAAGAGCAAGAGGTTCATTTTTAGAAGAAAGTTCTGTAAAACCGACAATATCAGTAAAAACAATTGCGGCTAATTTTCTAGTTGGCTCTCCCATTTCTTTAGTTCATGTACACTACATTATTTCTTCACAGAGAAGTAACCTGGGCTGGTATATGTAATTCATTTTGTTAACACAATAAAATTAACATTTATAATATCAGATTGGCCAAAGAACAGGTAAAATGAAAATTGCCATCACCCAGAATATTAAGGCAAGAGGAAACCCAACGCGGATATAATCACTGAATTTGTATCCACCTGGTCCATATACCATTAGATTGGTCTGGTACCCTACAGGGGTAATGAATGATGCTGAAGCAGCAAATGCTACTGCAAAAACAAAGGCCCTTGGATCGAAACCCATTTGTTGTGCGACAGCTAGCGCGATAGGCGTCATGATAATTGCGGTTGCCGCATTTGAAGATATTTCAGTAAGAAATATGGTAATGAAATATATCAATGCAAGAAGAACCTGTGGCTGAACTTCTGTGGGAACTGATCTTGTCGCTAAAGTAATGAAACCAGCGATCCATTCAGCGGTACCTGTTTTTTGAATCACAATACCAACGGGAATCAGAGCTGATATCAAAATGATGACCTGCCAATTGATCGATTGATAACTTTCTTGAGGAGTCAAGATCTTCAAGGTCAATAATATGACAACTCCCAACATTGCACTTTTCACGATTGGCATGATCCCTAATGCAGCAAGTGTTATAGTGCCTATAATGACCACAATGGTCATCCACCAAAATCGTTGTTTCCTTAACTCTGCGTCCACTTCACCAAGGACAACAAACTCACCGGTCTTTGACAATTCCTTTACTTTGTTCTCGGGACCATAGACCAATAAGGTATCATATGCCTGTAAGATGACGTGTGCTATTTTCTCTCTAAAAATAGTACCTTCTCTTCTAATTGCGAGAATAAAGGAACCAAACCTTCTTCGAAAATTTCCAGCCATCAGACTCTTACCCACTATGTCAGATTTATCTGTTATGAGACATTCGACCACCACATTATCTTCTTGCTCCAATTCTTCTTGGGTCAACTTTTCATCTGTAAGCAAAGTCACTTTCTCAACTTCCTTCATGCGTAAAAAGTTTTCAAGTGTTCCTCTAACAAATAGGATATCCCCTTCTCTTAATTTTGTAAGCCTTATCATGCTGGTGATCATTTTACCATCACGTAAAATATCCAATACCATCACATCATAATTTTTATTTATCCCTCTATCAAGGCATGTCCTACCATTGAGTGGCGATTCAGGGCTGATCTTCATCTCAGTAAGGTACCCACCTAGACGATAACTTTTTGTAAGGCTCGATGTCGAGGTCCTAGAAGGCAACACCATTGGAGCGATGAATAAAATATACAATAGTCCCACGATCATCAATATTGCACCGTACCTCATGAATTCAAACATCCCCATTGGCTCCACGCCAGGAGTCTGGATGTAAATGGAATTCACCAAAAGATTAGTAGAGGTCCCAACAAGGGTTAGTGTACCGCCAAGAATTGCAGAATAACTTAGTGGAATAAGCATTTTTGAGGGGCTCATCTTATATTTTTGTGCTAGACGAATTGACACAGGCATGAAGATCGCAACGATAGCAGTATTATTCACCACAGCAGAGGCAATCCCTATTGTAAAAAGATACACCGCTCTTCCTAGAAGAATTGATCTATCAGCCAGACGCCTCACCCGGATGATGAGATATTCTAATATGCGTGTCTTCTGTAGAGCACGGCTTATGATAAATAAAAAGGCAATCGTTATGACTGCAGGATTAGAAAAACCTGAGAGAGCTTCAGCGGGTGTCAAATATCCTAACGCAAAAAGAATGGTAAGTAGCACCATTGCTGTCACATCTATTGAGAACATTTCAGTAACAAACATAAGGAAGCCAAAAAACAATAGGCCAAGCACAAATATTATATCTGGTGTCATTATTTAGATTTGATGAATTACGTCATTAGTATAATTAATTGAAAGGATGTTCTCCAACATGGGAACGATTCTGGGCTAATTTTGGTTTAGAATTCTCAAAACTCGAATCCTCTACTATTCTTTCTTCTAAGATCGATGAAACAATCGAATTAAGAATGCTTTCTCTTCTAATATTATTTAATACAGCCATGATGAATATTGGATATTCTTCTTCAGAGAGCACTGCTTCCCATTCATCAAAAAGGGTTGTCTCATCTAAAAACTTATCAACATCAGGTTCATCGTTCAAATGTAGGTTCACAGCATCCATTAGCAAAAGCAGTCTTGTCTTTAATTTGGTCTTATCTAATCTTGATAGATGCATTATTTTCCTAAGACAGAGCCTTCATCGACATCATCGATCTGTGTTTCTGCCACATGTTCTTTTGCATATTTTTTATAAACACCCGATGTAACAAAGATCTCAAATAGGTCTTCATCAATGTGATAGTCATTCTTCATGAAACCCATGATGCGCATTGCCTCTGATAATTTTTTTCCATCTTTGTAAGGACGGTCAGCAGCAGTTAGTGCCTCATAAATATCGGCTATTGCCATGATCTTTGCCTGAGTGGACATTTGGTTCTCATTTAAACCTTTTGGATAACCTGTACCATCCATCTTTTCATGGTGACCACCTGCAAACTCAGGTACGTTCCTAAGATTCTTTGGGTAGGGTAACTGCTCAAGCATTTCAATCGTAATGACAATATGGTCATTTATTATTTCACGTTCCTCAGGCAACAAGGTTCCTTTTGGGATATTTAGATTTTGAATCTCCTCCTTTGAAAGGAATGACTGTTCACGGTCAAAAAGCGAGATCTTTTGTGCACCAATGGTTTCAACACGTTCTTGCAATTCTGGGTTCATGAATTCTCCCCCAACATTACATTCCTCAATAAATTTCATGTCTCTATCTATATGGCTGATGGCTTCGTTATATTCATCATCAAAAGGAACATTTGATTTCCCATTGAGTTGGCGTTTTAGAAACGCGATCTCCTGATCTCTTTTTAATAGTTCCATTCTTGTTCTGATCAATTCAATTCGGTCAAATATTGTCTCAAGTTTTGTGCCTTTATCTACAACATGTGGAGGTGTCGCTACCTTACCGCAATCATGAAGCCAAGCAGCGAGATATAATTCATATCGTTCTTCATCATCCATGGAAAAATCCTTGTACTTGCCCTCTTTGATCTTTGCGACTGCATCTGCCAGCATCATTGTGATGACTGGCACTCGCTCACAATGTCCACCCGTATACTCTGATTTCTTATCAATCGCCGTGGCGATCAACTTGATGAATGATTCAAATAGTCTTTTGAGTTCTTCAACCAATCTCTTATTTGTCAATGCAACTGCACCTTGAGATGCCAGTGATTCGATCTGCTCCTGCATTTCCTCATTAAAACTGATGACGTCACCATGTTCATTTTGTGCATTGATAAGTTGCATGACACCAATGATCTCATTTTCGTGATTTTTCAAGGGGACTGTTAAAAAAGATTTTGAACGATAACCATTTTTTTTATCAAAATTAATGGTTCCTTCAAAATCATACCCTTCTTCTTCATATGCATCTTTGATATTCACAGTCTTTCCTGTTAAAGCAACATATGCAGATACATTCTTTTGATTGGGCGTATTTTCATCTAGCCACAGATGTACAGGATAAAATGGTATTTCTACACCGGAGGTACCTCCCATCACAGTATCCATGGAGTCATTTCGAAGGATCTCAAATGCAAGATCACCTTTTTCATTCATGGAATATAAGGTACGACCATCAGCCCTTGTTATGTTCTTTGCCTCTTCAAGGATCATTTCAAAGAGACGGTCTGTGTCTTTTTCGGTGCTAAGAGCCATGCCTATTTCGCTAAGACGATGTAGACGATCTTCCAGGAATTTTATTCTATTTAGTGCATCCATGTGGGTGATTAATTACAAATTAGTTATTGTCAGTTTGAAATGTACATCTTTGCAGTGTTCTTTAACAATTAGAATAGGTATTGATTTGTCTCATGGAATAATTTCTAGCATGTACTCAGATATTGAAAGACAAATTAAAATGGCGAAAATGTCCATAGAAGAAGGTCAGGTTGATAAGGCTGATCTCATTAATTTAGCAAAGCATTGCCTTTCCAATGATACAGAACAAAAATTATTGCATGAACTCTTAGAACTTGGACACATGAGAGATGTATCTCGACACATGCATGATGAGGGATCCATAGATACATGGTTTGAACTTTTAGTGCAAATGATCCAAGAATCAAACTTTCATGTAGGCTATATGTTAAGGCAGAGGTCAGACCGTTATCGAGATGATACCGCTTTTAATGTCATCAATAAAGGCCATCTTAAAACCTTGACCTATTCAGCACTTTGGTCATTTGTAGTGCAGGTAGGTCGTTCAATATCTACCTTTGAGATGGAAGAAAAAAAACCGACCATAGGTCTTATCACTCAGAATCAATTAAATGGAGTTTTAGTTGACCTTGCATGTCTATCTTTTGGATATCGCGTTATACCACTCCCGCTTAATGCAACACCAGAACACATATCCTATATCCTAGGTCATAGCGAGATCACTCACCTTTTCGTAGGAGGAAAACCAGGTAACAGACTTTGGAATGAGGCCAATCACAAAGACCCCATCATTGCTGTATCTTTGGACAATGATGAAACAACATCTGATCTTATTCAATGGGAAACCTTCCTTGAGCAAGGCGATGGATCCCTTGATTTTGACATTGATGATCGTTTGGGAACTGTAAACATGACCGATATCCAAACCATAATGTATACATCAGGTACTACAGATGATCCAAAAGGAATCACTTTCAACCAGATCAACATGATCAGTAAAAGATATGCTCGCGCATTGGCATTACCTTCAATAGGGTCGAAAGATGTATTCTTATGTTATCTTCCATTATTTCATACTTTTGGTAGATACTTTGAGTTAATGGGTAGCCTCTTCTGGGGAGCAACCTATTCATTCGCTGAATCACCTGCTTTCAATTCCTTATTGAATGACTTCAAAATTGTAAAACCTACCATATTCATCAGCATCCCTAAAAGATGGGTGCAATTATACGAGATGCTAGAGGATAAATTAGATTTTGATTCAGATTCACAATCAAGGATACAAGAAGAATTACATACCATAACAGGCGGCTCACTTAAATGGGGTCTTTCAGCGGCTGGCTATCTCGACCCAGATATCTTCACATTCTTCCACACACATGGGATAAAGGTCTTAAGTGGATATGGCATGACAGAAGCAACAGGTGGAATTACCATGACTCCCCCAGGCGACTATCCTAGAGATTCAGTTGGAAAAGCATTACCTGGAATTCAACTTAAACTAGAAAAAGATGGTGAACTATGCATAAAGGGCCCATACGTCACCAATGGTTACTTTAAAGATGATGAAGCAAAGGTATTTAGCGAAGGATGGTTCCATACTGAAGATATCTTTGATGAAAGAAGCGGCCACTATTTCATTATTGACAGGAAAAAAGATATATACAAGAACAGTAGAGGTCAAACCATTGCACCACAAAAGATAGAAAATCTATTTCAGGATTTCGACTCGATAAAATCTGTTTTTCTAATTGGTGATGGACGGGAATTCAATACCGTCCTAATATATCCTGACCATGAAAATTCAAATTTTGTACCCGGTCAAGAAAAGATAAATGAGGTAAGGGATCTATTTAGTTCAATGATATTATCGGTCAACAGTTTTCTATCTCCCTTTGAGAGAATAGTCAATTATGTAGTGATCAATCGAGATTTTTCAGAGGAAAGAGGTGAACTAACGCCAAAAGGTACGTTCATTCGAAAAACAATATTGGAAAATTTCAAAGATATCATAACTCCTTTGTATCAAAAAAATTATTCGGCCCTTCATCATGGTAGCAAAGAGATAAGGATTCCGAATTGGATAATCAGAGAGATTGGTACTGTTAATAGCAATATCATTTGGGACGGCCAAAGACTCTCCATAAGCGATAGTGCAAGATCATTAGCCTTAACCTGGGAAGGCAATACGATGCGCATAGGCGATTTCTCCTACTCAGGCGAGATGGATATTCTTGACCTAGATTCCTTCATACAATCTCCGAACCTCTGGCTAGGTAATTTTGATTTCACAGACTTTACTGGTCCAACAGTTTTTCGCTTGAAAGAGCCTAAAACATATGATGAGATCAAAATGAACAATGTAATAATGAAAACAATGGATAATGAAGAAAAGACCGATCATGATGTGGATACGGTCTTATATCGACTCCATACAGCAGTAAGATCTTTTGTAAAGGGTGATCTATCATCATTTGATGATCTAAAAGAAATAATCGATGAAAGATTGGGAAATTGGTCTACAACAGTGA
>Ga0208764_10000630_pt1 | contig 22681 bp, 19 predicted proteins | sample ETNtaG_18_FD_185762 | JGI IMG/M metagenome (GOLD analysis project Ga0208764, IMG submission 185762) | Marine microbial and viral communities from oxygen minimum zone, Eastern Pacific Ocean - ETNP201302SV91 (SPAdes) (version 2) | ecosystem: Environmental > Aquatic > Marine > Oceanic ... | reverse complement strand
TAATGCCATAACAACTTCACCGCTTGAAACTAATTCAAGTGGTTTAGAACCAGCTGACCAGAATACAACGTGATCTTTAATTGTATCTAGTTTTGCAAATGCTCTATCTATTCCTTCAGGAGTGCTCATTACATCGTATACTTTGCTTGCTTTAACGCCATCAGCAACTAGTGCCATTTCGATTAAAGCGTTTGCCCATGTATGTATTCCTCTTTTTCCAGGAAACTTTTTAACATCAAAGAAATCTTTGATATTTTTTGGTTTCTTTCCAGGAAAAGCACTTTTGCTATAAAACGCTGTGTAAGCCCAGAAAATTTGTGGAACAACACAATCAGATACTGGTGGAACAACCATGTCGTTTATGAATGAACTTTGGTCTACTTTTGCAAATAAACCTTCATCACAACCAGTAATCGCTTGGTCTGGAAGTACGTCTACTACATCCCAAGTCACGTTTCCTGCTTCTACTTGTGCTTTGATTTCTCCAAGTCCACCGTTGTAACTTTCAACAGTAACTCCAGAACCTTTGCTCCAAGTATCCACATAAGCCTTTTGTTGGCTCGCTGTATAAGCTCCGCCCCAAGATACGAAAGTGATATCTGCATAAGATTGTGCAGTAAATGCTATCGCGATCAATCCAAGGAAAGTAGCTTTTATTAATTTAAACATATTTACCCTCTTCATTGGTTAATTATACGTATAAGTCGGAGATTTAAACAAATTGAGAAAGTGATGTAAACTAGAAAAATGTAAGAAATTAACGTAGATCTAATGCCCTTGAATCGCTGGCTTTCCAAGATAGCTTAACTGAAGTCCCTTCTTTTAGATTGGCGCCTTTATAAGAATTTGGAACTTTAACAATAAATTGATCATTACCACAAACTTCAACTCTTGTGCGAATATGATCTCCTAAATAAATTAATTCTTTTACTTTTGCATTAAAAGAATTTTCAAAATTACCTTCAGTAGAATTAATCTCAACTCTTTCTGGACGCAGAGACACAGTAGAAGAGTCTCCTACGGAATTAACATTTATTTTTAAAGAAGTAATGTCATCACCTTTGTCGGTAGTTACAACACAATTTTTTCCGTTAATAGATTTTACTTTTCCTTTAAGCTGATTGTTCTCTCCAATAAAGTTTGCGACAAACGCATTTTCAGGTTTTTCGTATAATACATCTGGTGATGATATTTGTTGAATTTTTCCATCGTTAAATACTGCTATACGGTTTGACATTGTTAAAGCTTCACTTTGATCATGAGTAACATAAACAACTGTAATTCCAATTCTCTCATGAATATGTTTGATTTCATATTGCATTTGCTCACGAAGTTTTTTGTCAAGCGCTCCTAAAGGTTCGTCCATTAATACCAGTCTTGGTTCAAAAACTAAAGATCTTGCTAAAGCAACACGTTGTTGTTGACCGCCTGATAATTGTAAAGGCATACGATTTCCAAACTCTCCTAGTTCCACCATATCCAAAGTTTTTTTTACCTTTTCTTCAATGTCTGATTTATTTAATTTTCTAACCTCAAGTGGAAAAGCAAGATTTTCATTTACTGTCAAATGTGGAAATAATGCATAGTTTTGAAACACCATTCCAATTCCTCTTTTGTTAGGAGGAATTTTATTAATAGCTTCGCCTTCTAAATATATTTCTCCACCCGTAGGGGTTTCAAATCCAGCCAACATCATTAACGTAGTTGTTTTTCCAGAACCAGAAGGTCCTAGCATTGTAAGAAATTCTCCTTTTGGAATATCTACATTGAGATCTTTAACTACAAGTGTTTCTCCATCGTAGCTCTTATCTACTTTATGAAACTTGACGAAAGTATCTGAACTTGCCATAAGCGCCGAATTTAATCATTTGTAAAAAATTATTTCAAGATATTTATTTAATGTGCAAATCTCTTGATAAATTGCAGAATAATTCAGATCCTTTTTGGGTTACCCTTACAGACTCGCTCGCTTCAACTCCCCACTCACCAAATTGCATTACTGCTATCATATGAAACGTAACGTTAGGTTGTAAAATCGTTTTATCTCCTTTTGATATGTTTAAAGTCTGTTCGCCCCAATCAGGAGGGTAGCCAATTCCAATTGAATATCCTGTTCTTGATTCTTTTTTAATTCCATATTTGTCTAAAACTCCCCAAAATTTTTGAGCAACATCATCAGCAGTGCTTCCGGGTTTTGTTGCCAAGATTCCTGCATCCAACGCTTCATTAGTTGCTTTCATCGTATCTATTTTTTTTTGATTTTTTTCTCCCAGAAGAACGGTTCTCGCCATCGGGCAATGATATCTTTTATGAACTCCTGATATTTCAATAATAGTCGCTTCACCTTTGACAAACTTATCTTCAGTAGCTGTTAAATGAGAAGCCGAAGTTCCTTTTCCTGTAGGCAACAAAGTCGCAATGCTAGCGTAGTCACCTCCGAATTCTGGTGTACCGTTAAATAACGCTCTTTGAATTTCACCAACAGCATCACATTGTCTGATTCCAGGATTAATAATTTCAAAAGCTTTTTTCATTCCTTTTTCCGTAATTCTTGCGGCCGATTTCATTAACGCGATCTCAGCATCAGATTTAACAACTCTTACCCAATTTACTAAACGTTCAGCATCTTTAAGTTTTGCATTTGGCAAACCTTTTTTTATTGTTTCATAGCAATATGCAGTAAAATAGTGACTATCCATTTCAAGACCGATGTTAGAGTTGTCCCATTTTCTTTCTTTAATTATTTCAACTAAATATTGATAGGGATGTAATGGCCACGTATGAATATACTTTTCATCATAAGGAATAATATTTTTGTGCTCAACATAAGTTTTTATGTATCCTCCGCCAGCATCCTGTGCTCTAAGGAAACAAATGGGTTCATCCTCATTTACATGAACCAAAACACATTGAGCATAATAGAAAGACCAAGCATCATAACCAGTTAAATAGTTCATGTTAGCAGGATCATGCGAAACTAATAAATCAATTCCTTGCTTTTGCATTGAAGCTTTAATTTTTTTTAATCGTTCTTTATATTCTTTTTTTTCAAAAAGCATTTTAATTCCTTAAAAGTTTTCCATATCCTTTTACTGGTGATTTGTGTCCAATAGATCTTAGAGTGTCCCAAATTAAAGTTTGGTTGCTAGAAAAAACAATTCTATCTATTTTTTTTTCCACTTCATCAAGAATTTCTAAAGCAGGAAGCGCTGTACACGATACAAAAAGCGCATCAGCATCATTCATATCTAATTTGATTAAAGTTTCTGATAAATATTTTGGATCTACACTAGCTATGTCTTCATCCAAATCTATATTGAAAGTGCTAAATGATATAATATTTATATTTTTTTTATTAAAATATTCTAGAATGGTCTTGTTTACAGATTCCGGGTATGGAGTAAATAGAGCAATCTTTTTAACATTCATTTCCTTAAAAGCTTTGATAGCAGAAGTAATAGGCGTTGTAACATAACATTCGGGTTTGGCTAATTGAATTTTTTCTTTAACTTTATCTTCTCCTATAGCAATTGTTCCCGATGTGCAGCCATAGGCCACGGTATTTATTTTTTGGCCTGGTAAAATTTTTTCAGTAACCGGCTCTATTTGTTCATGCATTTTTAAAAGATTTTCTTTAGTTAAAGGATTTTCATTGTGAATGCGATTTACAAATAAATCTAAAGGCAATTTTTGACAAATAGATTGAAAATCACTTTCTATTGTAAGGTCTGTTGAAAGAGCAAGTAGACCTACTTTTGGATTTATTTTTTTTTTGAATTTTGGTTTAATATAATTTGATTTAATCGTCATTATTGTTTTGGAAAATAATCTTCACACTTGCCTTCTCTATATACATCAGTAGTGCTGCAGTGTAACCCTCCCCCAAAAGGATAAACATCACGAAAATCAACTTCAACAACTTCCATTCCAAGTTTACTCAATTGTTCTGCTTGATAAACTTCGCTCTTTTCAACACACACTGTTTTAGGGTCAAGCACCAAAATATTCATTGATAGCCAAACTGATGAAAAACATAAAGCAGGCGGTTTATTATGCGCTGGCTGCGCAGCATCGATTATTTTCCAATCATTTTTTTCAAAAATTTTTCTTTGTTCCTTAGGCAAACTTCTATTCGGATTGTTTATTATTAAACCTGGTTTTAACACTGTAAAAGTAGCATCAATATGAATAGGATATGGATCACCTGGAAAATTAAGCGCGTGCACTCTATGATTTGGGAAATGTCTTCTTAACCAATCAATTCCTTTTAAATTTGTTGTAAAACCGTGTTGAACCATCAAATCTTTACCAAACCTCATAACGTCTGCGGCATCAAAAAGAGGCTCTTCTTCTGTCGTCACAAAAAATTTTTTTGCTGTCCATTCTAGTCTTTTTTGAACACCTATTTTTTCAGACAAATAATCTAGATGAAAACTTTTATCAGTTAATCTAGGTTTTGGTGCTGCCTCGTGGCGCATTTTGGGGTCATCTTCATAATATTGTTTTAAGAGCGGCCTGTAGTTAAGATATTCAAAAAATCTACATCTGTAACTCATGGTAGCTTCTAGCATTTCTTTTCCTACCGTTAAAATTATGTCTCTTGCCGGCATAGTCCCAAACATGCTTTTTGTTTTCCAATCTGGTGTAGCTATAGGCTGGTTAAAATTAAGTGGAGTTGGACGATCGACTCTTATTCCTCTTTTTTTTAAAAGATTAGAAAAATTTTCAAGCAATTCATTTGCTCGATCAATCGTTTCTTTTGGTCTTACTCCAAATTGACCTCGCATATCTGAATCTTCGGGAACTTTTCCATCAACCGCTGGTTCGGAAGGGGGTATACAACAACCATCTGCGCGACCTAAAATTACATGTTTTAAAGGATCCCATTCGTTCCAACTTGAAACAATTGTTTTCATTTTGATTAAAACAAACCTTCGGTTTCACCTTTTTTGTTTAATTTGATAGAGTCAGCAGCAGGCACTTTTGGAAGACCAGGCATCGTCATTATACTTCCACATATTACCACAACAAATTGTGCTCCACTAGATAGTTTAACCTCTCTTATTTGCAACACATGTCCAGAAGGAGCTCCTTTCAATTTGGGGTCTGTTGAAAAACTATATTGGGTTTTGGCTATACAAATAGGAAATTTTTTAAATCCCTGCGATTCAATTGTTTTTATTTGGTTTTTAGCTGCTTCATCTATTTCGATGCCGCTTGCACCATAAATCTCTTTTGCAATTATTTCTATTTTTTCAACAATGGATTTTTCATCATCATACAAATATTTAAAGTTTTTCTTATTATTTTTTTTACAAATATCCACAACTTGATTTGCAAGCTCTTTTGTTCCTTCTCCTCCCTCAGACCAATGTTTGCAAAGGCTTACTTTTGCGCCAAGCTTTGCACATTCTTCTTTGATTAACTGAACTTCTTTATCTGTATCTGTAATAAAGTGATTAATAGCAACAACAGGGTCTAATCCAAATTTTTTAATATTTTTAATATGTCTCTCAAGATTTGGTATTCCTTTTTTCAAAGCATCCAAATTTTCTTTTTTTAAATCATCTTTCTCAACACCACCGTGCATTTTTAAAGCTCTGATAGTCGCAACAAGCACTACACAACTCGGTTGAAGACCCGCTTTTCTACATTTAATGTTAATAAATTTTTCGGCACCTAGATCTGCTCCAAAACCTGCTTCAGTGACAACATAGTCAGATAACTTTAGAGCAGTTTTTGTGGCAATGATAGAATTACATCCATGAGCAATATTTGCAAATGGACCACCGTGTATGATGGCTGGATTGTTCTCTAAAGTTTGAGTCATGTTTGGTCTAATGGCATCTTTTAATAATACTGTCATTGGCCCATGGGCATTTAAATCTTTCGCGTAAATTGGTTTTTTGTCTTTTGTGTAAGCAATAGTGATATTGCCTATTTTTTTTTCCAAGTCTTCTATGCTATTTGACAAACAAAAAATCGCCATAACTTCTGACGCCACAGTTATGTCAAACCCATCATTACGTGGAATATTATTTTTCAATTTTCCAAGATTAATTTTAATAGATCGAAGCGCTCTATCATTCAAATCAACTACGCGCTTCCAAACAATTTTTTCAACGTCTATATTTAATTTGTTTCCCCAATAAATATGGTTATCGATTAAAGCAGATAAAAGATTATGAGCAGAAGTTATAGCATGAAAGTCTCCAGTAAAATGTAAATTGATTTGTTCCATAGGCACAACTTGAGCATAACCACCACCAGCGGCTCCACCTTTCATTCCAAAGGAAGGGCCCAAGCTGGGCTCTCTCAAACATACAATGGAATTTTTTCCTATTTTATTTAGTCCATCACTCAGCCCTACGGATGTTGTGGTTTTTCCTTCGCCAGCAGGAGTAGGTGTTATGGCGGTGACTAAAATTAAATCACTTTTTCTTTCTTTCAATGTAGAAATGTATTCTAAATTCAATTTTGCTATATGACGTCCCATAGGACTAAAAGAGAAAGGGTGGTCAGGAACCTTAGCTTTTGCAAGAACCTCACCTATAGGTTTCATTTTTGCAGCTCTTGCTATCTCAATATCAGATTTTACTCCACTCATCGGCATTCCTATATATAAAAAAGTTTAGTATGTATACATTAAATTTACGATTAGAAAAATTACAAATGTTGGGATAAACTTAGAAAAATGCAAAAATATTCTATTTTTAATTTGATAAAAAATGCTTTGAATAACCACAAAAACTGGGAAGTGGCTTGGAAAGATCCTGAGCCAAAGAAACAATATGACGTCGTCATTATTGGCGGAGGTGGGCACGGACTTGCCACAGCCTACTATTTAGCCAAGGAACATAACATTACTAAAGTCGCTGTTTTAGAAAAGGGTTGGATTGGAGGCGGTAATGTTGGAAGAAATACTACAATTTTAAGATCGAATTATATGTGGGATGCCAACGGACTTTTTTATGAACAAGGAATGAAACTTTGGGAAAACTTATCTCAAGAATTAAATTTCAATGTGATGTATTCACCAAGAGGAATAATTAATCTTGCACATTCTGATGCGCAACTAAATGTTTATGCTCGTAGAGGTAATTCTATGAGGCTTAATGGTATTGATGCCGTTATGTTAAATCGGAAAGAAGTGAAAAAAAGAATTCCATTTGCTGACTTTTCTGAGTCCGCAAGATTTCCAATCTTTGGAGCTTTAATGCAACCAAGGGGCGGAACTGCAAGGCATGATGGTGTAGCTTGGGGTTATGCGAGAAAAGCTGATTCAATGGGAGTTGATATTATTCAACATTGTGAAGTGACAGGATTTGATATTCAAAATGGAAAATTGATTGGTGTACAAACTTCCAGAGGAAATATTAAAACAAACAAAGTAGGATTGTGCGTTGCTGGAAGCACATCTCTCTTGGCGAATAAACTAAATATGAAATTACCAATAGAAGCTCATGTTCTTCAAGCATGTGTTTCCGAACCAGTAAAACCACTTCTTGATCATGTCGTAACATTTGGCGCAGGGCATTTTTATTGTAGTCAGTCTGATAAAGGAGAAATGGTTATGGGAGGGGACTTGGACGGATATAATAGTTATGCTCAAAGAGGAAATCTTCCAACCATCCAACATGTTTTGTCAGAAGGTATTGCGATGTTACCTAATCTTAGTAGATTAAAAATGTTACGAACATGGGGCGGATTAATGGATATGTCTATGGACGGTTCTCCAATAATAGACAAAACACATATTCACGGAGTATATTTAAATTGTGGTTGGTGCTACGGCGGATTTAAAGCAACACCTATTTCGGGTTGGACTTTTGCACACACAATTGCACAAGATCAAGTTCATGAACTTAATTCAAAATTTAGCTTAAACAGATTTAATACAGGACATCTTTTAGATGAAAAAGGTGTTGGAACAAAAACTTGGATAGGGTAGGAGATGTTAGAAATTAAATGTCCATACTGTGGTAAACGATCTCAAAATGAGTTTTCTTACGGAGGAGACGCCAATGCAAAAAGACCAAAACTTGGAGTAGAGGTTTCAGATTTAGAATGGGATAATTTTGTATATTACAGGGAGAATCCTAAAGGAAATCATAGAGAGTTATGGCACCATGTTTCGGGATGTAGGCAATGGTTCAAGGTATCACGAAATACATTCACTCATGAAATTTTAGAAACTTCTAAACTAGATAAGAGTTAAATAGATATAATGACACAAAAATATAGATTAACAAAAGGTGGGTTGGTAGATCGAAATATTAAAATTTCTTTTACTTTTAATGGCAAAAGATACTTTGGTTACAAAGGTGACACATTGGCGTCAGCTTTAATTGCAAATGGTGTACATCTTGTTGGGCGTAGTTTTAAATATCATAGACCAAGAGGTTTTTTTGGTGCCGGGGTAGACGAACCTAATGCTAAAATTCAACTACACAAAGGATCCAAAGCCGAACCTAATGCTAATGCTACAGAAATTGAATTAATAGAAGGTTTAGTTGCAAAGAGTCAAAATTGTTGGCCTTCAGTTTTTTTTGATGTCGGCGCAATAAATAATTTTTTACAAAGATTTTTCCCCGCAGGTTTTTATTACAAAACTTTTATGTGGCCAAAAAATTTTTGGTATAAAGTTTATGAACCAATAATTAGAAGGACGGCTGGTTTAGGAATTGCTCCACTTAAACCTGATCCTGATAGATACGAACACAAATTTGAATTTTGTGACGTTCTAGTAGTAGGATCTGGACCTGCCGGATTATCAAGTGCATTAGCAGCTGCAAAAAATGGAGCTAAAGTAATATTAGCAGAAGACAAGGCGCAGCTAGGCGGAAGCTTGCTTATGGACGATGTAAATATTGGAAATAAAAAAGGAAAAGATTGGGCAAACGACACAATTAAAGAACTTAAATCAATGCCAAATGTAGTAGTTAAAAACAGATCCCAAGTTTTTGGTTATTACGATCATAATATGATGGTGATGTGTGAAAAAACAGGAGATCATATTCCTAATCCCAACAAATATACGCCTAGACAAAAACTTTGGTATATAAGAAGCAAGGAAGTAATTCTTTCTACAGGATCAATTGAGCGTCCAATTATATTTGGAAACAATGACCGACCAGGAATTTTTTTAGCATCTGGAGCGAAGGAATATATGAAAGTTTATGGAGTTCTTATTGGTAAAAATCCAATCATATTTACTAACAATGACACAGCATACGATACAGCAATCGCATTTAAAAAAAATAATATCAATCCAATAATTCTTGATACAAGATCAAGATCCAATGGTTCTATAGTTGAAGAAGCCAAAAATTTAAATATTGATATTAGGTTTTCGCATGGAATTATCAATACTAGCGGATATAGAAAAGTTAAAAAAGCCTTAATTGGAAAACTTAACTCCGATAAATCTGGATATGAAAATACAGAAACAATATCTTGCGATTCTATTTGCGTGTCAGGAAATTGGACACCAACTGTGCATTTATCTTCTCAATCAGGAAATAAATTGAAATTTAATAAAGATATAGACGCATTTGTTCCTGATATATCTAAACAGAAAGAAATTAGTATTGGAGGCGCTTGTGGATCGACAACTTTAAAAAAATCTCTAGAAGAAGGTTTTAAAAATGGTTTTGAAGCGTCCAATAGAGTAACAAAAAAAAATGTTAAAGTTGATGCGCCAAACTCGGTTGAAAAAAGTAACGACAAGCACGAAAAATTTTGGTGCATGCCATTACCTAAAAACAAAACTTACAAAAGATTTGTTGATTTTCAAAATGACGTTGCTGTTTCGGATATAGAATTGGCACTGAGGGAAGGTTATCGCTCTATCGAACATGTTAAAAGATACACTACTTTAGGGATGGCAACAGATCAGGGAAAAACAAGCAACCTAAATGGATTGCAGCTCGTGTCAAATTTAGAAAGTAAAATTGTACCTGATGTTGGGCATACTACTTTTAGACCTCCATACACTCCCATTACTATCGGAGCAATTGTGGGAAGAGAAGTGGGAAAACATTATCGACCTACAAGAAAATCTCCTATCAATCAATGGCATGAAGACAACAATGCAGTTTTTGTTGATGCTGGATTATGGATAAGACCTAGGTATTACAAAAAAGGAAACGAAACTTTGCAGGAAGCGGCCAAACGTGAAGCTGCTAATGTAAGAAAAAATGTTGGAATATGTGATGTTACTTCTTTGGGAAAAATAGATATTAAAGGACCAGATACAGCAGAATTTTTAAATAGAGTTTACACTAACGGATGGATGAAGCTTCCGGTGGGAAAAGCAAGGTATGGCGTAATGTTAAGAGAAGATGGAATGGTTTTTGACGATGGTACGACCACCAGAATATCTGAAAACCATTTTCATATGACAACAACAACAGCGCAAGCGGTAAACGTACTAGCTCATTTAGAATATTATCTTCAAGTTGTTTGGCCAGAATTAGATGTGAACGTTGTTTCTACAACAGAACAATGGGCTGGAGCTGCTTTGGCGGGTCCCAATTCTAGAGAATTATTAGAGAAAATTTTCCCCAAACTAGATGTATCAAATGAGAAATTGCCTTTCATGGGTTACGTAGAATCAAAATTAGATGATATTCCTGCGAGAATTTTTAGAATTTCTTTTTCCGGAGAGCTTGCTTACGAAATCAATGTGGAATCACACTATGGTTTATATATGTGGGAAAGAATAATGGATCTTGGTCAAGAACTAAACATAGAACCTTACGGTACAGAAGCACTTTCAACACTCAGAATAGAAATGGGTCATGTAGCAGGATCGGAAATTGATGGAAGAACAATTGCGTACGATCTTTCTTTAGAAGGTATGCTTAGCAAAAAAAAAGATTTTATTGGAAAAAGATCTCTCAATCGAGAAGCTTTTATTAATCCAAGTAGAGAAAAAATTGTAGGAGTTGTCCCGCTAGATAAAAAAACAACTATACCAGAGGGATCTCATTTAGTTTTAGATGGTAATGCTTCTTTACCAAATCCAAAACTCGGGCATGTTTCCGCATCTTGTTGGAGCGTTGAATATAACAACCCTTTCTCTTTAGCCATTCTTAAAAACGGTAAAAATATGATAGGGCAAAAATTATATGCTATTTCTCCATTGAAAAACCAAAACATTCCTGTGGAGATTGTTTCTTCACATTATGTTGATCCAAAAGGGGAAAGGGCAAGATCATGAGCGGAGTTCCTCCTTTAAGAGATATTCATAAGAAAGGTGTGTTTGGAAATCATCACAAACAAGAGGAGTCTAATTTGCTTAAAATTTCAGCGAATTCAAAATTGAAAATATTTCAAATTGTTCAGTATAAAAAATCGAAAATTGAAACAAAGGAAATTGATGGATTGAAGCTCCCAACAGTTAGCCTCACAGTTAATTCAAATTCAGATCTGACATATAATCAAACTCGCGTAATGTGGTCTGGACCTCGAATTTGGATCGTAGCTTCGAACAAACCCAATATAACAGATATGGTCAAAGAAAGTTTTAATACAGAAGATTTTGCAGTAACAGATCTGTCTCAATCAAGGTCGGTGATTGAAATTAAAGGCAACAAAGCCAAGGAAGTTTTAAAAAAAGGGTGTCCTCTAAATTTTGATGATTTTAAAAAAAATAATTGCGCTGGAAGTGTTTTTCACGGGATAACCATATTTATTGATATGGTCGACGACGACCCTGATACTTTTAATTTATTTTGTTTGAGAAGTTTTTCAGAATCTTTTTACCACGCAATTACAGACTCAGCCTTGGAAGATGGTTATATTGGAGTTTAGTTTTATATAAATTCTAACCAATTTTTTAATTCAGCAAGCCGAATATTATCTTTTAATTTAGAATTTTCTTTTTGTATTAAGTCGATATGTTTCAAAACTTCACCAGAATCTTTAAAAACTTTTTTTTCAATTAAATTTTTTGATCGGTGTTTAATTAATTTAATCATATAGTCGTAAGGTATTTCAGGATGATATTGCAGTCCCCAAATTTCTGATTTACCAACTTTGAAATATAATGCTTGATATTTGTTTATGGCATCACTTGCTAATAAAACAGAGTTTTTTGGAGGAGTGACAACTTCATCATAATTAAATGCGGGAGTTGTGAATTTTTCTGGTTTGGAAGTATAAAGTTTATTTTTTTTTCCATTCTCATTTATTTCTATGTTCTGTGCTATCCCAACATGAGGTCCTTTGGGAGCGGTTCTGCATTTGCCTCCTGCCGCAATAACAGTTACTTGGAGCCCCCAACAAGCAGCAAAAATCTTTTTTTCTTTTTCAAAACATTTTTTTGCAAATTTGATATGTTTTTTAACTTCTTCACTTTCTTCATTTATTCTCAAAGTGCTTCCAGTAAAAATAATCCCATTGTATCTATTTAATTTTCCAATGATTTTGTTAACACTAACTTCATCTCCAGGCTCAACAATATCTATTTTACAATTAGGTATTACGGATTTAATTTGCTCTTCAAAATTTTTTGATTGAGGAATGCATCCAGCTTCTTTGAAACTCAAATTTTCTTTTCTGGTATTTCCTTCAACAATTAGCAATTCTAAACTAGACATTTTTTATTCTACAAAAAATCAACTTATTCTGGCCCAAACATGGATTAAATTGTATTTTACTTTTTATATTTTAATTGTAAAATATTAAACAAAAATATGACAAGAGTTGCAATAATCGGAACAGGGCCATGCGGTCTTTCAATGTTAAGAGCCTTTGAGCAAGCGGAGAAAAAAGGAGAAAAAATACCTGAAATAGTTACATTTGAAAAACAGAGTGACTGGGGAGGATTGTGGAATTACTCTTGGAGAACCGGGTCTGATCAATATGGTGATCCTGTTCCCAATAGCATGTACAGATACCTTTGGTCAAATGGTCCTAAGGAATGTTTAGAATTTGCTGACTATTCTTTTGACGAACATTTTAAAAAACCAATTCCATCATTTCCACCAAGAGAAGTTTTGTATGATTACATACTCGGTAGAGTTAAAAAGGGGAATCTTAAAAATAAAGTAAGATTTAACACAACCGTTATATCTGCAATTTATAATGGAAAAAATTTTGAAGTAACTTCACATGATAAAAAAAATGATAAATTTTTAAAAGATACATTTGATTATGTAGTGGTATCTACAGGACATTTCTCCGTTCCATTTATTCCAGAATATTCGGGAATGAAATCTTTTCCAGGAAGAATACTACATTCCCACGATTTTAGAGACGCAGAAGAATTCAGAGGTAAAAATGTTATTGTTTTAGGAAGCAGTTATTCAGCCGAAGATGTTGCTCTTCAATGTCATAAATATGGAGCAAAAAGTGTGACTATAGGTTATAGAAATAACCCAATGGGTTTTAAATGGCCTAACGGAATGAAAGAAGTCCATTATTTAGACAGGCTAGAAGGAAACAAAGCAGTCTTTAAAGATGGTCACAAACAAGAAGCTGATGCAATAATTTTATGCTCAGGCTATCTTCATCATTTCCCTTTTTTAACTGAAGACCTTAAACTAAAAACTAGAAACAGATTATATCCACCAAAATTGTATAAAGGTGTGGTTTGGGAAAATAATCATAAATTGTTGTACTTGGGTATGCAGGATCAATTTCATACCTTTAACATGTTTGATTGCCAGGCTTGGTATGCAAGAGATGTGATAATGGGTAAGATTAAAATTCCAAGTAAATCAGAAATAGAAAAAGATATAAATAAATGGGTTGCTATGGAAGAAAAATTAGAAAATCCTGATCAAATGATAGATTTTCAAACTGAATATACTAAAGAACTTCATGGGTTGTCTGATTATCCCAAAATTGATTTTGAATTAATTAGAAAACATTTTAAAGAATGGGAACATCATAAAGTAGAAGATATTATGACTTATAGGAACAAATCTTTTTCATCTCCGGTTACCGGATCTGTTGCGCCAATTCATCATACTCCATGGGCTTCAGCAATGGATGATTCTTCAAAAACTTTTTTAGATCAATCAAAAAAATAAGGTATTAAAAAAACTATACAGCCGGCAAGAAAGAAAACGCTACCAAACATAGGCCAAAAGTTTCCAAGACTAGAAATAATAAAACCAATTGAAGAAATTAAAAATAAAATCCAGCCAATAATATTTATAGTTTTAATATTCATTTTTAATCTATTCCAAGATGTTTTTTTCTTTTTTCTACCCAAGTTCGAATTAAATTATCAAATATTAAGCCTATGAAAGCAACACAAATACCAAGTATCAATCCTTTACCTCCGCCAGCTTTATCAGATAAAGCTTTTAGGATATATTGTCCTAAATCTTCTGTTCCAATAAATGCTCCTATAATTACCATAAACAAAGCAAATACGATTGTTTGATTTAAACCGAGCATCATATGAGGAAAGGCTAGGGGAAATTCTATTTTGAATAATCTTTGTAATTTAGTTACACCTGACATTGTGGCTGCGTCGTGCAAAGCAACTGGAACACTTCTTAATCCCTCAATAGTATACCTTGTGGCAGGTATAGTAGCGTAAATAACAACTGCAATTAATACGGATGTATCTGTAATTCCAAAAAGCATCATTACTGGAATTAAGTATACAAATGAAGGAAACGTTTGAAAAATATCGCAAATTGCCAACATAAAATTTGTGGTATATTTGTTTTGTTGACATAAAGTTCCAACAATTGATCCTATTATACAAGATATAATAACCCCAAAAGTTGCCATGTATGTTGTGACTAAAGCTCTATCCCACCACGGACTTAGAGCTATAAATAATGCTAATCCACCCACTGTAAAAGCTGAACGAATTCCACCAATTATATAACCGGCCCCAACAACTAATACTAAAGTAGCAACTGCTGGCATTCTTAGATACAAGGCTCTCATTGGTTGAAGAACTTCTGTTATTAACCAAGTATTAAATACTTTTAAAGTTTGAAAGAATGTATCCCAAATCCAGTCAACACCTTTGTTCCAAAAATCTGCTGTTGATAATCCTTTATTGTGAGGCACCTCATATAAATAATTATAACCATCTTTAAGATAAAAAGAGCCAACGTAAGCAAGTATAACTCCAATCAATACTGCGCCAGCAAAAAATAATGTATTTTTATAACGCTGAAAAAATGTCAGGTTGCCAAAATAATCTTCTTGTTTGTTTGCCCAAGCTAGAGACATTTTATCTAACAAGATTGCAATCAAACTAATACATAAACCCGCTTCTAATGCTAATCCAATATTCAATTGATTTAAGGCTAACAATAAATTCCATCCTAATCCTTTAGCACCTATAAAAGCTGCAATAACTGCCATAGAGAAACACACCATTATGACTTGGTTCACTCCAATTAAAATGTCTCTTCTTGCAGTTGGAATTAATACTCTGGTCATAAGTTGCCAATTATTACATCCGCTCATTTTTCCAGCTTCAATAACTTCGGGAGGTACCGCTCTAAGACCTAGTAAAGTTAATAGGATCATTGGCGGAATAGCAACAACCATTGTTATAATAACTGCAGCATGATCACCAATACCAAAAAGAACCATTGCAGGAACTAGAACTGCATATTGTGGCATCGTCTGCATCACTAAGAGTATAGGATATAAAGCTTTCTCAATACGTTTACTTTTGTAAGCCATAATACCTAAGCTCAAACCAAAAATGAAAGAAAGTGGTGCTGCTACTAATATAAAAGAGAGTGTCTGCATAGAAGGTTTCCATTGACCAAATACGGAAATATAAATCATGACCAAACCAGCAAATATAGCTAAACCTTTACCGCTCAATTTGTAACCCAATATTGCTGCGCCTGCTGCAACGATTGTCCAAGGTAAACCTGGCAGTTCTGCCCAAGGATTTTTATCTATCCAGTTCCAACTGGTAAATGCGACAACTGTCTCAACACCTCCTAATAAAATTTCTCTAATTAATTCAATGAGAAATGTCATGGATGCAGTTATATTTCTTGTTATTTGTAGTACTAATGGTCGAGTTTTGTATTCTTGAGTATCCTCATTCCAAAACTCCATTGGCATCCATTCATTCAACAAGAAAAACAAAGAGTCATTTACCCAAATAGGCAACCATCCAAGTAAAGGAGGGAGTCTCCACAAAGTATCAAATGCATAATATCTTACTTCTTTACCAAATAGTGTGTAAGTGCTTTGATTTGGGTCTTTGATAAATTCAGCTTGACCTCTTATAAATTTGTAGGTTTCGGGAACATCAATTGCAAAGCATAAAGCAAAAAAAACAATTAATAAAAATAACCATTGAAATAATTTTGGATATTTTTTGAATAATTCCATATTTTAATCGTTATTCTTTCTTCCTCCAAAAACAGTATGAATTATTTTTGAAGGATGAACCGTTCCAACAATTTTATTATTTTCATCAGTTACAGCTACGGATTTTTCTTGAGTTAAAATTTTTTCAGCTACGTTTTCAATTATTTCATTTTTTGAAACTTTTAAATTACTCAAATTTTCGGTAGTTGGTGCATCCATTACATCTTCTATTATTAAAACTTTTTCTCTAGGAACTTCTTCAGTAAATTTTTTTACATATTCTGTTGCTGGATTTAATACAATATTGGCTGGGGTATCTAGTTGTTCAATTATTCCATCTTTCATAATTGCGATACGATCAGCAAGTTTTAAAGCTTCATCAAAATCATGCGTAATAAACATAATTGTTTTTTGCAATTTTGCTTGAAGTCTTAAAAATTCGTCCTGCATTTCTTTTCTAATTAATGGATCTAGCGCAGAAAAAGGTTCATCCAAAAACCAAATATCAGGTTCAACAGCCAATGATCTAGCAATACCTACTCTTTGTTGTTGTCCACCCGAAAGCTCTCTTGGAAAATAATTTTCTCTTCCATCAAGACCAACAAGTTTAACCATATCCAAAGCTTTGCTAATACTTTCTTCAGTTTTCATGCCTTTAATTTGAAGTGGGAAAGCAATATTTTCCAAAACTGTTTTATGCGGAAGTAAAGCGAAACTTTGAAAAACCATTCCCATTTTGTTTCTTCTAAGTTCGATTAGTTCTTTATTTTTTAAAGAAAGTAAATCTTGACCTTCTATATAAATTTTTCCATCCGTGGCGTCTGTTAATCTAGAAATGCATCTTAATAATGTAGATTTACCTGAACCAGATAATCCCATCACAACCAACATTTCTCCTTTTGAAACTTCAAAAGAAGCATTGTTCACACCTACAATGCATCCGTTTTCCTGGAATGTTTTTGCATCCACATTTCCATTTGATTCTTGGAGCATTTTTTTAGCATTTGTTCCAAAAATTTTGTAAACAGACTCACATTTAATTACAGCATTAGTCATAATCTTTTAACAAGTTATATGAAATTTAGTTAAAATAAAATCTATATAATTGTTGTTTTTCCCCCTTAAAAATTTTTAATAAAATAAACTCTTGTATCAATTCCAGTATTAATAAAACTTAAAGCTTCTCCACTAACAGTAATTGTTTCATTTACCCCAACATTGCTTCCGCTTAAAACAAAACCAGCAAAACATTTATTTTTTTCTTTATTCCATTTAACAAATGTTTCCTTAATTTGATTACCATTGATAGTATATATATTGTGAGCTTTAAAATTTGTTAAATTAGCGCCCATAACAGAACGCTGAGTTACAATTTTTGTTGCATTGCAAACAGCTTCGTACAGTTCATTAGACAATTTATGATAATTAGTTCCTTCATAGGATACTAAAATACCTGATGGAAGGCTTGAAATTAGTTCATTTAATTTTTGTTCTTTTGCAATCCTTTCTTCTTCTAATTTCATTTTTCTAATTAATTCATCGCCTCCTCCCCAAAAAATATTTAAAATAGCAAAGGATAAAATTACGATAACTATTAGAGCAACAAGACCACCAAATTGTCTAACTGACTCAGGTAACTTTCTTAATTTATTTAAATATTTATCTTGTGGCATTATGTTAATTATTCCTGTAATTTACCGTTTTTCCAAATTCCTGTTTCTTCTTTCCCATCAGGCCAAGTAAACGTTCCTTTGCCATTCATGAAGCCATTAGCCCATTCTCCTACATAAGTTGAGCCATCTGGAAAGGTTAAAATTCCTTGGCCGCTCCACTCACCACTATTAAATTCACCTTTATAAATATATCCATTGGGCCAAGTTTCAGTTCCTTCACCATGTTTTTGTGTATCAACCCAATTCCCTTCGTAAGTTGTTTTGTCTGTATAAGTCCATTTACCAAAACCATTTTCACAATTTCCTTCACAGCCTGTCTTTCGAGCTGATGCCGAAGTTGTAATTAAAAAACCTAGAATTATATAAAAAATATATTTTTTCATTGTTACATTTTACACAAAATTATATAAAAAAAAATCCCTCCCAACATTATATGTTGGAAGGGATTATAATTTGTTAGCTCTAACCTTTATTTACTTAGTAAAAGCTTTCCAAACTTTTTTGTTCTTTTTAAGCCATGCTTTTGCAGCATCTTCGTGAGTCATTTTGTCAACGTCAACTAAAGCTGCCATTGCACCAATTTGACCTGTTGAAAACGAAAGTTTTTTGAACATAGCTGCAGCCGCAGGATGAGTTTTTGGAAAGTCTGCATTAACAGCTTTTTTCAAATAACCATCTGGTGAACCGCATTTTCCATCTCCACCATCTTCTGGTCTACAACCAGCAGTGTATGGAGGGAAGTCTATAAATGTAAAACCAGCACCATCTGTAAAGTTTGGTGTCCAGTTAAAGATTATAGTTCCTCTATCTTCTTTTTTAGCTGCTGCTAATTCTGCCCAAAGTGCATCTGCACTTCCAGCAAATTTAACTGTCCAAAGATCTCCTAAACCTAGGGCCTCAATTCTTTGAGGTATTAAGTCTCCGTGCCAAGTTTGTGGACCTTCTAACATTCGTCCTTTTCCACCTGAGTCAGGTGTTACAAAGTTTTTAGCACAGTCTGGATTTTTTAAAGCAGTCCAATCTGGTAGACCTGGACATTTTGCAGCTACCCAATTTGGATATCCCATGTCCTCAAGAGTTCTTGCTTCGTGATCTCCCCAATCAAGCAAACCACCTTTATCAAGAGCTGTAGTAAATGATTTACCAAAAGCAGATTCCCAAACTTCGTGCGATATAGTTACATCGCCAATACGAATTGATTCGTAAACAGCTTGAGAGTCAGCAGGAACATATTTTACATTGTTTCCCATGCTTTCAAAAATTCCACCAATCACGTAAGCCATTACAACTTGACTTGACCAATTGTGTGTTGGGATTACAATGGGTTTCTTACTATCTGCTGAAAGAGCAATTCCTGTGAAACTAACAAAAGAAATTACTATTGCAGACAGAAGAGATATTAGTTTTCTCATATTTTCCCCCATAATTAATTAATGTTAACATTAACCGTATTAAAGAAAGTGTATGGCCTCATTTTTTACGAGTCAATGTCAATTGCGCTATTTTTAGTACTATATTTTTAGTACTATAAAATAGACATAAAACAAAATATATGTTGATATAAAAACTAAAAATAATTGAGCGATGCTTTGACTAGCTTAGAAATTAAAAATCCTGGCCTTAGAGTTCTGCCACCTGGAGTTGAAAGATATTTGGTTAGAGGCGGTGGACTGTCTGTAATCACTTTAGATCCTGATGATAAAATCGAAATAACAGATACGGAAGGAAAGCAAAAATGTGAAATCATTGTTTTCAATAAGAATGGAAAATCAGAATGTAGTTTATTAGGACTAAAAGAAAAAAATGATCCAAAGAATATAAAAAAAATTTTATCTGATAAAAATGAAAGCGCTTTTCAAGCAGCTAGCGCTTTAAAGAAAAGAAATTTAGATATCGGAAAAGCGAAAGCATCAATTTTATTTAGCGAAGATTCTGAAGCAGGACAAAAAATAAATTTAGTTTCTAAAGACAAATGTACTTGTATATTTTCTGCGCCAGGTAATGCTATGAAAATAGATGAGCAAAACCCACCGACGGATTTACTTTTAATGGTTCAACGTTCAAAACCAAATAAATATAAAGACAAACCAAATATTCCAGAACCTCTTGTGGAACCGCTTAATGAAATACTTATTAAACATAGTACAGCTATTGAATACCAAGTTAAAAAAGGAGACTACATTCAAATTATCAATCCGTTTGGAAGACAGTGTTCAGATTTTTTAGCCTTTGATACAGCAAAATTAGAAAAAAGAATTGAACGAGGGTTGGATCCATTAACAACAAGAACATTTGTGGGTGCCCTTTATCCTGCTCCTGGTTTGTTTTCAAAATTTTTTGATATGGACCAAGATCCAATGATCGAGGTGGTAAGAGATACTGTTGGGAGACATGATACATTTAATTTAGCATGTACCTCAAAATATTATGAAGATGCGGGATATTTTGGTCATGCAAACTGTTCTGATAATTTGAATAAAGCTTTAGAAAAGTATGGGGTTGAAAAAAGAAAAGGTTGGCCGGCTATAAATCTTTTTTTTAATACTGTTGCCAATGCGCAAAATGCTGTAATTGGCGGCGAGTCTTGGGCTAGACCCGGAGACTATGTATTATTCCGTGCCTTAAAAGACTTAACTTGTGGAACTACGGCATGCCCAAGTGATATTGATGATTGTAATGGGTGGGATCCAACGGATATTTTTGTTAGAGTTTATGATAAAAAAAAAGAATTTTCAAAGGCGGTAGCTTTCAGAATGAAAACAGATTCAGAGCCAAAATTAACACAAGAAACAGGATTTCACAAAAGAACTTCTAAACTTACTAGAAATTTTATTGACTATAATGGTTATTGGTTAGCAAATAATTATACAAATTATGGAACCATTAAGGAATATACCGCATGCAGGGAAAAAGCTATAGCGATTGATTTATCTCCATTAAGAAAATTTGAAATAGTTGGGCCTGATTCAGAAAGTTTAATGCAATATGCGCTCACACGAAATGTTAAAAAACTTTCAATAGGACAAGTTAGTTATTCAGCCATGTGTTATGAAAATGGAGGTATGGTAGATGATGGAACGGTTTATCGTCTTGGCAAAGAAATGTTCAGATGGATTGGTGGTCAAGAGTATGGCGGTGAATGGCTAAGAGAGCTGGCAAAGAAAAAAAATTACAAAGCTTGGGTAAAATCTTCGACAGATCAAATTCATAATATTTCTGTTCAAGGTCCAAATAGTAGAAAAATTCTTGAAAAATTTGTTTGGACTCCGCCTGTTCAACCAACAATAAATGAACTTCAGTGGTTTAGATTCACTATTGGAAGAATTGGTGATCATTTAGGAACTCCAATAATGGTATCTAGAACTGGATATACTGGTGAATTAGGATTTGAAGTATGGTGTCATCCAAAAGATGCTCCTAAAGTTTGGGATAAAGTTTGGGAGTGCGGAAAAGATCTTGGCATAACTCCAATGGGTCTTGAAGCTTTGGATATGGTGAGAATTGAAGCAGGATTAATTTTTGGTGGTTTTGATTTTAGTGACCAAACCGATCCATTTGAAGCAGGCATTGGTTTTTCTGTTGCTTTAAAAACAAAAGAAGATGATTTTGTTGGCAAAGAAGCATTAATAAAGAGAAAAGCATCCCCGCAAAAAAAATTAGTTGGTTTAGATTTGGCAGGGAAAGAGCAAGCGGTCAATGGCGACTGTGTACATGTAGGAAGAGCTCAAGTTGGCATAATAACTAGCGGAATGATATCTCCTACTTTAAATAAAAATATTGCACTTTGTAGAATGGACGTTAAATATTCTGAAATTGGCACAGAGGTAGAAGTGGGTAAAATTGACGGGCATCAAAAAAGAATTGGTGCAAAAGTGGTTAAGTTTCCTTTTTATGATCCAGAAAAAACAAAAGTAAAATCTTAAAATGATAAAAAATACTAAAGCTCTTTTAGAATTTTGGGAGGATCAAATGAAAAAATCTCACAGTTCTAGTAACTATTTTTTCAGAAAATCACCCTCGCATTATCATATGATGTTGTTAGTTATGTCCGCATATAAACACAATCAAAATATTTCAGTAGAAGAATTAAAAACAAAATTATTTAAAACTTCTAGGCCTAAATCTGCATTGATAATTAATGAAGCTTGTGAAAAAGGTTTTTTTCGTTTGGAAAAAACTTCACATGACCAAAGAAAAAAAAATATCAAACCAACCGATGTATATGTTAAAGAATTCAATGATTATCTTATTGCTCTTAAAAGTATAAGTGACTAATAGCGTTCCATATCAACATTAATAATCCTTATTTTTTTTATATATATTTTTTAGTTCTAAAAAAAAATATTTTTTCCCTTTGATTTTTTTTCCATCATCAAAAAAATATGAGCCATCAATACTACAGTCCAAAGAGAACACGATTACAAAGAAGCGAACTAGCGGTTCCTGGATCTTCTCCAAAAATGTTTGAAAAAGCTTTAAGCTCAAATGCTGATTATATTTTTTTAGATCTTGAAGATGCAGTTTCGCCAAACGATAAATTGTCAGCTCGTGAAAATATAATTAAAGCTCTTAATGAAATTAACTGGAGAGAAAAAGGCAAAACTATTTCGGTACGAATTAATAGCCTTGATACTCATTATATGTATCGAGATGTCATTGATATAATGGAGCAGGTTGGTAATAAAATT
>Ga0208764_10000629_pt1 | contig 22693 bp, 26 predicted proteins | sample ETNtaG_18_FD_185762 | JGI IMG/M metagenome (GOLD analysis project Ga0208764, IMG submission 185762) | Marine microbial and viral communities from oxygen minimum zone, Eastern Pacific Ocean - ETNP201302SV91 (SPAdes) (version 2) | ecosystem: Environmental > Aquatic > Marine > Oceanic ... | reverse complement strand
CTTCATTCTCAGAAGCTATTGTGGCTGAATAATTTCCCCCACCTTCTTGAGTAGGCTTCTTGGTAATATAGTTTACTGCTCCAGCAAATGCTGAACGACCGTATAAAGCACTTTGAGGTCCTTTGACGACTTCAACTCGTTCAAGATCAAATAATCTTGGGTTGATAAGAGCTGTTCCTCCGGCAGTGGTTAAGTTTTCACTTGATAAATCCACACCGTCTTGGAGAACTGCTACATTCTGTCTGCCTCTAATAGGAGATAGGCCTCTCAATGAGATTCTTGTATCCGATTGTGTAAATCCATTGTCAAAGACCAGACCTGAACTAAGTTTGGAAACATCTTCTAAGCTAGTTACACCTTTTCTAAGTATTTCTTCTCCAGTCAATACATCAACTTGGACAGGAATATCTTGCAAAGATTCTGATTTCTTCCGAGCAGTTACAACAATTTCCTCGATTTGAGAAAAAGCGGAAGAGGAAAAAGCTATAAGCGTTAACAAAAGAATATTCTTGTTAATAAGATTATTAAATTTCATTATTACTCCCTTTATAAAATTAGCGTAATTATTATAGAGCAATACCATAACATATCTAATTCAATTATTTTCTATATAGAAAGATGTATAATCTGATTGTTTTATTGGGCAAGGTGGCAGAGTGGTTATGCAGCGGCCTGCAAAGCCGTGGACGTCGGTTCGATTCCGATCCTTGCCTCAATCTTTGAGCCCGGGTGGCGGAATTGGTAGACGCTACGGACTTAAAATCCGTTGAGATTTTTCTCGTGCCGGTTCGAGTCCGGCCCTGGGCACCAAGGATTTTGTCTTTTTTTGAATCCAAATCAATAAAAGCAATCGAAGAATGATAGTGATTAGGGGTTAAATTAATGGTTGTAAAGACAAGCCAAAAACCTAGCATGAAATTATATAAGTCTGAAGAGGGCTTAGAGAAAATTATGTCCTGGTACGAACGAGTAAAAGAAGAAATCACTGTTGAACATGAATCACAATATGTGGATACAAGATTCGGTAAAACCCATTCGATAGTTGCCGGAAAAAACAATGAGAAATCTCTAATTCTAATTCCAGGTGTGGCAGGTTGTGCTCCGCTTTGGAGGCATCAAATTAACGAACTATCTAAACACTTTAAAATCTATGCGCTAGACATTGTTGGCCAACCTGGAAATAGTGATCCAAATCCTCCCTCTGTTTTCAATGATGATTTTGTAGATTGGCTGGAAGATGTGATAACAGGTCTAGAGCTGGATAAACCTCATTGCATTGGAGTCAGCACTGGCGGAACTACTGCCATGGACATGGCAATTCGTAAATCAGATTTAATAGATAAGGTGGTCATGTGTGGACCCACGGGATTGGCTAGAGCAAGATTGCCTTTTCATCAATGGTTTTCAAGAGCTATGGCCAAGCAAAAAGATGCTGATGTATTATCGGATGATTTAACAGCTTCATCGTTCTCAAAACCTAGATCCGGAAAGACATTTGGATCTTTTGATCGTCAGTTAGCCAGGGGAATGGCTCTATGCACTCGTTTTTATCGGGTCGATAAGTCATTGGGCGTATATAATGAAAAAACCTCCAGGGTTAGCTATATTAAAGCCCTTAAGGTTATTGGAAAATTCTTCTTCTCGGTTAATAAACAGAAGCTGAAGTCATTTAGTAATAAAGGCTTGCTAATATTTGGTGAATTCGAAGTTCTTTACAATCCTTATAAAATTAGCAAGAAAATCAAAAAACTTATACCGCATCTACAAATTGAAATAGTTAAAGATGCTGGACATGCCGCCATCTATGATCAACCAGATGAAGTTAACAGAAAAGTCTTAGAATTTTTAAAATCAAGCGCTTAATTTTTATGAATAAATACCTCACATTATTTTTACTGCTCTTTTCAATGCCTTTGTTTTCACATGAGGCACAAAGTTTGCCATACGGTCCTTTTCTTAGTGGGATCACTCATCCAGTTTTAGGGTTAGATCATCTTTTGGCTATGGTCAGTGTAGGTATGGTAAGCGCTCAGATAGGTGGGAGAGCAATTTGGAGTGTCCCTTTGACATTTGTGACCGTGATGTTCTTTGGGGGTCTCGTAGGACTCAATATGGGTGGTTTGACCGGTTACGAGATAGGGATTGCACTTTCTGTTCTATTTTTAGGTTCATCTTTAGCTGCTGATAAGACTCTAGATTCTAGATTTGCCATGCTTGCAGTGGCTATATTTGCGATATTTCACGGTTATGCTCACGGGGAGGAGATACCAACAATCGCAGAACCGGAACCCTATATTGCTGGTTTTATGACGGGTACTATCCTTTTACATGTTTCAGGACTCATCTTGGCCGACATCTCCACACACTATGAGAACGGTAAAATTTTACTTAGGGTTCTCGGGGGATTAATTGCATTATCTGGACTTTATTTCTTAATCTCTGCTATTTAAAGAAAAGGAATTTGCATGAAAAAAAGACTTATAACTTGGGAAATTGGGAGTTTTATTTGGGTTGCAATAGCAGGGTCGGCGTTCCATTTTTCATTTGAGTTAAGCGAGTTTTGGGCCCCTCTTGCATTTTTCTCTTCGGTTAACGAGAGCACTTGGGAGCATTTGAAAATGTATTTCTGGCCAGGACTGATCTACGCCTTGGTTCAATATACATACACCAGAGATATTGCGAATAATTATTGGTACGCCAAACTTGCTTCTTTAGTGATGACACCTATTGGCATATGCGCTTCATTCTATGGTTATCTGGCAATTTCTCTGCCGTTGTATGGAACAGGTTTTTTTAGAATGGACTTATTGACAATGGTTGTTGGTTTAATTCTTGGTTCAGTTGTTGCCTATAAAATTATGACTAAGCCACCTATGTCACAACCAACTAAGAACGCAGTCTTATCTGGTTATCTTATTATGCTGGCCATGTTTTCTACATTTACCTACTATCCTCCAAAATTTTTTCTATTCGAGAATTACTTTGGCTATGAGTACAGCGGAGAATACGGCATACTCGAAGATTATGAGCCTTACCGCGTCTTTAGAAAAGAATAGCTAATTAGGTGTTTTCAAAAGAATAGCCGATTCCGTATATCGAACGGATGAAGTCTTTTTCAGGGATGGCTTCTTGTAGTTTTTGTCTTAGATTTTTTATATGAGTATCTACCGTTCTATCCAGAACGATTCTTCCATCATCAAACACATTATTTAGAATCTGGTCTCGGTTATAAACCCTTCCAGGTTGACTCATAAACATTTCCAACATTCTAAATTCAACCGGGGTCAGATCTAATTTTTTACCCCTAATTGATATGGAGAAGGCATCGTGATTAATATTAAATTCATCCGTATCTGCTTGATTAATAAAATCAGGGTCCATTCTTCTGAGAACGGCTTTCACTCTGGCGACAACTTCCTTAGGGCTAAAGGGTTTACATATATAATCATCAGCGCCTAGCTCAAGACCGATTAATCGATCTATTTCATCGATCATGGCAGTGACCATTATGATGGGCACTGCTGAGAAGTTTCTGACTTCTTTGCATATATCCTTGCCGTTGGCTCCGGGCAACATGAGATCCAATAAAATTAAGTCAGGTTTATTTTCCTTAACCCAGTCAACAACCTCATCCCCGTTAATAAGATGAGTGGTTTTAAAATCATCTTTTTCAAGATAATCAGCCAAGACCTTTGCAAGCTTGCTTTCATCTTCAACAATCAAAATACTCTTACTCATGACTCAGCCTTGTTAAATATTATAAGCATCTCCAGCCCACCTATTGAAGATTGTTTGGCTCTAATCAATCCAGAGTGAGCATCCACAATTTCACTACAAATTGACAACCCAAGACCAGCGCCGCCCATTTCTCTTGATCGAGATAACTCGACTCGGTAAAAACGATCAAAGATTTTGCCTAGGGTTTTTTCATCCACGCCAGGAGCAGTGTCGGCAAAGGAGATAATAATCTCATTATCTGTACTGTGCATACTAATATTTAGAGTGCCTGGACCGTCGGTGTACTTTAATGTATTTTCTAGTAGGTTGGTAAATAATTGGGTAAGACGATGTTGGTCTCCTAAAATATTTCCCACATCATCCAACTCACTTTTGATATCAATTTCAGCTTCTCTGTATCTTTCGCTAAAGGATTCAATGGATGACTCGATATTAGTTTTAATGTCCGTTTCTACCATTTGGTACTTCATTGCACCTAAATCTGAAAGTGATAGTTCATAGAGATCATTAACCAAGGTGTTGATTCTTTTCACTTCATGGGTGAGAGAGTTGAGTGTTTCTTCGTCAAATTCCCTGATGCCATCCTCAATGGCTTCCAGTTCGCTTTTAAGAATAGCCAGTGGGGTTCTGAGTTCATGCGAGATATCAGCTAACCATTTGTCAGTAGATTCTGCTTCCTTATCGAGGGTTTTAGCAAGAATATTAAAATCTCTCGATAATTTACCCAGTTCATCTTTATTTTTGATATTAACCCTGGTTTTGAATTCACCACTAATTAGACTGCGAGTCGCTCGGGCTAATTTTCGTATCGGTCCGCTTATATTTTGTGTGAGGATAAGAGAAATGATGGCAGATATCAACAAGGCCAAAAATCCAGATAAATATAACGCTTGTCTCTGTGCATCAGCAAACTGAAGGTCAATGCTTTCAAAGATTATATTTGATGGTAGCAGTGCCAAGGTTCCTACAACTTCTTCTTCAAAGTTAATAGGTATTTGGATTAAGTTCTCGGGTAACTCCTTAGAGCCAATAATAACTTCTTTTTCTTGGTTTAAAAGAATCAGGCGCCCCATAGTCCTAGCGTCTTTTGTTTCGTCAAATGAAAACCTAAATCTCCGTCTTTCTTTCATGGCTCTGGGGACGATAATAATATTCTGATCAAAGGATCTTGATTCACGCAAGATCAGCTCAGCAATCCTAGGGTTAGACTCGAGAAAATCCCATGTTTGTATTTCCGCATAGTATTCTTCTAATTCCGATGCAAATATTTCCAATTGGTTGGTTTCTATATTGTTGATATATCGGGTTAGATCTTGTTGGAACCTCCACTGAATAACAAACAGCATAAGGCCGATCACCACCAGAAAACTCATGGAGGAGGCGAGAAATAGTTTTGGAAAAATTTTCATATCACTTTTAATCCATTTCGTTTGAATTATAGATATTTTTTCTATTCACAAACGATCAATTCATTGTTTCTTCATATTTACTTCATCTTTTACCATAATAATAACAATCAAAGAAATACCTTGGAGGTAAATATGAAACAAGGAATAGCTGTAATAATTTCACTTAGCCTATATTTAGGCTCTTTATTCCTAATAGATAGTGCCCTTGCTTCTGGCCATAAAGGTGGAGAAAGCCACGATCACGATCGTGGTAAAGACCTAGCCAGCATGTTGTTCAAGGGAATTGATATGACCGACGAACAAAGAAAAGAAGTCAGAGAAATCATGGGTTCAAGTATGGAGAAAGGTAAGGAACTCAGAAAGGACTCAAAAAAACAAGGCGATGCGATTAAGAAAGTCACTAGAGAGCAATTAGCAGGAGTGCTTGACGATGATCAAATGTCTCAATTTGAAAAGAATGCTAAACGCATGAACAGAGCCAAGATGAGCAAAGGCAAGATGCGTGGCGATAAAAAACATAAAAAAATGAACAAACACAGAAAAGGCGGAAAAGCCCATAAACATAAGAAAAAAGGAAATAAGCCAAAAAAAAGAGGCTCTAAACAAATATAAATTTGATTGCCTAGCAAGGCAGAACTAGGGCTGGAATTAGTCAAAATCCCCTAATTTAGACTGATTCCAGCTTTTCTTTTTAGTGTCTAGATACAATAAACTTGTAAGCAAATACACAACACCTGTATTACCATTGTATTTTGATTTTATTCATGGAGAGAACGATGAAATTATTTGAGTTACAGTCATTCGAGGAGGGCGGTTTAGTTGCCACTGAGAGAGGAACGCCAAGCCCTTGTTTGGGAGAAGTTGTTATTAAAGTAGAAGCAGCTTCCATCAATTTCAGAGATTTTATGATAGCTAAAGGTTTATACAATCCAATGCTATCTTTGCCTATGATCCCTTTATCAGACGGAGCTGGTGAGGTGATTGCTGTAGGCAATGATGTTGAGGACTTTAAGGTTGGTGATAGGGTATGTTCAGTGTTCTGGCAAGATTGGAATTCAGAGCAATCTAGCAGAATGAGTTCAACGGGTTGTGAAGCTGCAGGCGTTCTAAGTGAGTATACTGTTCTACCTCAGTCAGCGGCTCTCAAAATTCCGGATTACATGAGCTACGAAGAAGCGGCAACACTTCCTTGTGCCGCAGTTACCGCTTGGACTTGTATTATGGCTGCAAATATTAAAGCCGGAGATAATGTCTTATTTCTTGGAACTGGCGGCGTCTCTATTTTTGGTTTGCAAATTGCCAAAGCAATGGGGGCTAATGTCATTATTACGTCAAGTAGTGATCAGAAATTAGAGAGAGCAACACAACTTGGGGCCGATACAACCATCAATTACAAAGAAAACACTGATTGGGGTAAACAGGCTTTTGAAGCTTCTGGTATGGGCGTAAATTTAGTTATAGAGATAGGCGGTGGAGCCACTTTTGCTCAGAGCATGGAGGCCATAGCAATTGGTGGTCATATCAGTCTTATTGGAGCTCTCACAGGTGTCCAAGCTGAACTTAATCTACTGCAAATGGTTTTCAAGAATGCACACACTCATGGTATCACCGTGGGCACAAGAGAAGATCATCAGGCAATGAATGAGTTTTTCGATAAACACCAAATTCATCCGGTTATCGATAAAGAGTATTCATTTGACGAAGGGATTGAAGCAATTATGGGCATCGCATCTGGACAGCACTTTGGTAAAACAATTATAAAGTACAATAGCTAAGTGAGTGACAGAGGGTAAATCTCTTGAATCGCAACTTTCTTCAACTGGATTCTCTTGAACTGTATCGAGAAGATCATTTAATTTTCACCGATATTTCATTTCAAATAGAGAGTGGCGACCACATGGTTATCCGAGGGGTGAATGGCAGTGGAAAAACCAGTCTTATCCGAACAATTTGTGGGTTAACACAAGCCGATAAGGGTAAGGTACTCTGGAATGGAGCTTCTATAGACGAGTCTCTCTTTAATTATTACGAACAATTGTCATATCTTGGTCATAAAAACGGACTCATTCCAGAACTGACCCTGGATGAAAATCTAGACTACGGAATAGGTCAGATAGACAAGGATGGACAGGATCAAGTCATTGATGGTTTTAGATTAGGAGATTTGAGAGAATCTCTAATTCAGAACTTATCTAATGGCGAATCCAGAAAGACGGCCTTGAGCAGAGTTGTGTCTTCTAAAAAACCCCTGTGGGTATTGGATGAGCCTTATGCAAACCTTGATAGTAATTCAATTAACTACCTTAATAACCGTATAGGTGATCATATAAGCACAGGTGGAATCGTGATCACTTCAACCAATAGGGATGACAGTATTACGACTAAAACCACAGAATTATTATTGGGCTCTTGATGAATATTTACTTAAAAACATTTGTGCGAGAGATTAAAGTTTCAATGAAACGTTGGTCTGATATTTTAACTGGGGTAATTATGTTTGTTTTGGTGGCGATTATCTTCCCTCTAACAGTAGGTTCAGATCAGATGTTTCTTATAAAAATCATAGGACCTGTGATGTTATTGTCTGCACTTCTTGCCTCCTTGATTTCAATGCAGAACATTTTCAAACCTGACTTTCTCAATGGGTCCCTAGAGCAACTTGCTTTAAGCCATCACTCGCTTAATGGCTTAATCTTGATGAAGATCTTAAGCTATTGGGCTACTTCATCACTCCCATTAGTAGTTGTGTCTATTTTTATTGCTTCTACTTATTATGTAACTGGTCTGAGCCTAGGCGTTGTCGTTGCCACAGTTTTATTATCTTCAACAACTTTAGTTAATATATCAGCCTTAGCAGCAGCATTGACTCTTAGTGTTAGATACCCAGGCGCATTGATGACACTAATTCTGTTTCCTTTATCATTGCCAATTCTGATTTTTGGATCAAAAGCTATAGAGTATTCTATTGTTGGTATTGATTCTTCTGGACCATTCTATTTCCTTACAGGTATGATGTTGCTAAGCTTTAGCTTAGGCCCTATAGCCACTGCTTTTGCGATAAGGATTTCTCTCGATTAATTAGTGGAATAGATGAATGAATTTTAAAAGATTTTACAAATATGGTTCTCCACCAAATTATTTCAGATTATGTTTAAAGTATGAGAATTGGTTCACTGTTCCAGGTTGTCTGTTAATTATCATTGGTTGCTATGGCGGTTTATTCCTAGCACCTCCTGACTATCAAATGGGTGATGCATTCCGAATAATATATTTCCATGTTCCTAGTGCTTATTTATCAATGAGTGCCTATGCGTATATGGCGCTAGCAGCTTTAGTTGGAATCGTATGGCGATCCAATGTGGCCTTTTCAGTGGCTAAAAGTATCGCTCCCTTTGGCGCCTCGTTCACATTTCTTGCTCTAGTTACAGGAATGCTTTGGGGTAAACCTATGTGGGGAACTGCTTGGGTTTGGGATGCAAGGTTAACCTCCGAATTTATTCTACTTTTGCTCTACCTTGGTTATATACTTTTACACGCATCAATTAGAGAGCAAAAAAAAGCTGACCGAGCGTCTTCAGTGTTGGCAATTGTGGGGGTTATTAACTTACCAATCATTCATTACTCTGTGGTTTGGTGGAATACGCTTCACCAGGCATCGACAATTTCAAAATTAAGTTCCCCCTCTATTGCTGGCGAAATGCTATGGCCTTTATTGGTCATGATTTTTGGTTACGGTCTCTTTTTTTGGGGTGTTATTTGTAGATCCGGTGCAACTGAATTGTTGAAAAGAGAAAAAAGGTCTAACTGGATTAAGGAATATGTTGAGGAGTATCAATCATGATGGAAGTTTTATCTATGGGTGAATACGGCTTTTTTGTCTGGTCTTCTTTTCTTATTTCAATTTTTGTTCTATTAATAAATTATTTATGCGCTCATAGAGAATTTATTTCAGAGCTAAATAAAGTAAAATTAAATAAATAAGACAATTTTTAAGAGATAAATGCTTCCAAGACATCGCAGATTTTTGGGTATATGTTTGGTTCTGCTGACCGTAGGCTTGGCTTCTTTTTTTATTTTAAAATCTTTCCAAGATAACCTCTTATATTATTTAACCCCATCTGAAGTGATTGCTGGTAAAGCTCCAGAGGATCGAGAATTCAGAATAGGGGGTCTGGTGACCACTGGAAGTTTTTATAGGCAGACAGGAAGTTTAACTTCACAATTTATCTTAACTGATGGCGCGGCTTCTGTAGAAGTGAGCTACAAGGGTATTCTTCCTGACTTATTTCGAGAAGGGCAAGGGATTATTGCTAGAGGAAGATTTAATAGTGCTAATCTCTTTATAGCTTCTGAAGTGTTGGCAAAACATGATGAAAACTATATGCCACCAGAGATTCATGCAATGGACACATCATTGGAATAATATGATTCCTGAGATCGGACAACTCTTAATGATTACTGCACTTGCAGCGGCTTTTTTGCAGTTTTTAATAGGCATAAAATTATTTACATTAGATCAATCCCTTAGAATGATTTTGATCAAGCGATTTGCTCTTATCCAATGCCTTTCTATTTTCTTCGCTATCTGTTGTTTGGGTTACAGCTTTCTCAATGATGATTTTTCAGTACTTTATATCGCTTTGAACTCAAACACCAATCTCCCTATACCCTATAAAATTGCTGCAATATGGGGGGCTCATGAAGGCTCACTATTATTATGGATCTTTCTCTTATCATTTTGGGGCGTGACGCTAGTTTTTTCTAAAAAATTTATCGATCAAGATAAAATGCTAAAAATTTATTCCCTATCAATTTTAGGGTTAGTTAGCTTAAGTTTTATACTTTTTATTATCCATACTTCCAATCCGTTCGAGAGAATATTTCCGATGCCTGATCAAGGACGAGGGCTCAACCCATTACTTCAAGACCCTGCTTTGGCCATACATCCTCCTATACTCTATGCTGGCTATGTTGGTCTAGCTATTCCCTTCGCGCTGGCTTTAGCTTCTCTATTGATGCCTCATTCGTCATCTTGGGCAGGTATCGCAAGAATATGGACCATCAATTCATGGTTGTTTCTCACAGGGGGTATCGCCCTTGGGAGTTGGTGGGCTTATTATGAGCTAGGTTGGGGTGGCTGGTGGTTCTGGGACCCTGTGGAGAACGCTTCATTAATGCCTTGGTTGGTGGCTACTGCCTTAGTTCATTCGTTAATTGTCACTGAAAAAAAGGGATTATTTAATAGTTTCTCCACGTTGTTGGCAATCATAGCCTTTTCATTAAGCCTTTTGGGAACCTTCCTGGTTAGATCTGGAGTTCTCATCTCAGTCCATTCCTTCGCATCTGATCCTGAAAGGGGTTTATTTATTTTGATGTTAATCGGTTTATTTACCGGCGGTGCTTTAATACTTTTTGCTCTAAAGCAAAAACGCTCAGCGCCATTAAAGCTTGAGCTTTTTTCAAGAGAGTCACTGTTGCTTTTAAATAACGTCTTTCTATGCTCAGCTGCTGGTTTAATTATGATTGGAACACTATACCCACTAGTTCTTGAGTTAGTTAACTCTGAAAAGATCTCAGTAGGCCCACCTTATTTTAATTTTGTTATTTTGTTCCCCTGTATCCCATTGTTAATTTTTGTTGGACTTGCCATGTTCTCTACATGGAATGGAAAAGGGAGTAAGTTATTATTAAGATCATCCAGAGTTGCTCTCATATCAATTCTGATTGGATTAGTTATTTCATTGATAATTCTTAGTTACGACACACCCTTGACCACCGTTGGAATAATACTTGCTGTTTGGACGATTATCACCGGCTGTCTACCTCTAATCAGATCTAGAGCTAATGGTTTAGTAAAAAATCTGCCGATGACATTGGCCCATATTGGGTTGGGAATTATGGTGCTTGGCATCACTGTAACTAGTTCATACGGAATTACATTTGATGACACCCTAGGATTTGGACAATCTAAAACGGTGGGTGAGTATGAGTTTAAATTAATCACCATTAACGATCGAACTGGTCCTAATTACATGGCTAAAGTTGCGACGGTAGAGATTTATTCAGAAAATCAAAAAATTGGCACCGTGTTTCCTGAAAAAAGAGTCTATGACAGCACATCCCCTTCAATGACTGAAGCTGGAATAGAGACTAATTTATTTAGAGATCTGTTTGTTGCACTCGGAGAGGATTTAGGGGGTGATATATGGAGCATGCATCTGCAATACAAACCCCTTCTCAGATTAATTTGGCTCGGTCCTTTCATAATGATCTTGGGAGGTCTAGTGAGATTGTTTCTTTTAAAACCTTTATCTGAGACAGTGAACTCGTGAAGCGATTACTACCCATAGCAATTTTTCTGGGACTATTTGTGCTTTTGGCCAGAAGCCTTTTTGTTCCTCAAATGGATCTTCCATCACCATTAATCGGGCAGCAAATACCTAGTTTTTCTCTTAACGAATTAGGTAAATCTAGCACCGTTACCCATCAAGATTTACTAGGTGATACTGCTCTTATAAATATCTGGGCCACATGGTGTGTTGGATGTGAGATTGAACATGATTTCCTCGTCGAGCTTAGTCTTGATCAGGAGCTAGGTATACCCATCATAGGTATTAACTGGAAGGATAGAGATGATTTGGCTACCCGTTGGCTTATCCAAAAGGGTAATCCTTATTCCAGAATACTCTCTGATCCAATAGGTAATACAGCTATTGATTTTGGCGTCTACGGCGCACCGGAAACGTTTTTAATTGATGATCAAGGAATCATTCAATACAAACATATTGGACCGATGGATCGTCAGAATTTTGACCAAAATATCCTGCCAAGAATAGTGGAATTAAGAAAATGAAGAAAATTGCTCTAATGATTCTATTGTTATCTTTTCAGGTTGTTCCGGATGACCTAAATTCAGACCTTACAACAGTTCAGCAGGATTTATACCAGGGGATTATCCAAGAAGTGAGATGTCTGGTTTGTCAGAATCAATCCATTGCTGAATCCAACGCTGAATTAGCCAAAGACTTGAGAGAGGAAATTTTTCAGCAAGTTGGACAAGGTAGAAATGAAGCACAGGTAAAGAGCTATTTACAGGATCGTTACGGTGATTTTGTTCTCTATGAGCCAAGCTTTAAGCAAAGCACTTATTTTTTATGGTTATCACCTATCCTAATACTTATACTCTTACTGGGTTGGCTAAGAAAGATAGGCGTATTCTAAATTATGTCTATTGAGGTTTATTTATTTATCGCTCTAGGAGCTCTGGTCATCACCTGTAGCCTTGCCTCTTTGTTCAAAAAATCACCAGATCAAACCAAGACCATGCTAATACTGATCTGCTCTCTTGCATTAGTTTCAGGTTTTTACCTACTGACTTACCAGAGTGTCTCAAACTACCAAGAGGCTAAGGATGCAGAAGAGAGTCAAAGAGATAAAGTTCTTGAAGCTCTGGTGAAATATGTCGAGTCTAATCCTAGTGATGCACAAGCTATAAAAGTGATCGCTGAGTATAACTTAGAACTCGGTGATTATGATGAGGCTTATAGGTACTATCAGCAGGCCTATCTTGCCAATGTTTCAAATGATATTTCCGTCATCATAGGACTAGTCGAATCAACTCTTCTGAGTCGACCCGAGGTATTGATCTACGATTTAAATGACTTGATTAACCAAGCCTTGGCAATTAATCCAATAGATCAGCGAGCACTGTGGTTCGGAGGTCTGATTGCTAGAGCCAATGGTGATCAGGAATTAGCACGAACGAGGTGGTTGAAGTTATTGGAAGACTCTGAACTATCCGTTGACATGAGACAGGCAATTAATCAACAATTGACTTTAATCAATTGATATCTAACTTGGACGAAAAAAAATGATAAATGAGAAAGTATTAAAATATTACCAAAACCTGCATCAATCTAGATTAAATCTGATTCTCCATATTATTGGCTCAATCCTTTTCATATCGGCCAACCTTTTTCTCTTATACTTTTTATTCAATCTTGATTTTTATAATCTTGTATTGTCATTTGTTGTTATTGCATTAAGCATCATTCTTCAAGCGATTGGACATCAGTTTGAACCAGAGCAATTCGAAGGTTTCAAGGGCCCCGTTGACTTTGTTAGGACTTTTTATTTGGAATTGGTTGTCGTTTTTCCTGTTTTTCTATTTTCTCACTTCTTTAAGGAGAATTGGAATAAGGGAATCAACTAAGATGAAATTTATACCTACTCTAGTACTTTTCTTGTCTTTATTAGGACTACCCGCCAGCATCGAAGCCAATGAATCTGCAAATAATGTTGCATCTGAAGATCTAATTTTCAGACGTTCAACTTTAATTGTTAGAGACATTGAAAAGTCACTAGAACTCTACAGAGACTCCATTGGTATGGAGTTAATCTATGATCAGATCATAGAGAGAAACGGCAATGAGATTCGATTAATATTTCTCAAAACTAAAGAGGATTTTGTTGGTGTCTTAGGTCTAGTCGACTACGAATATAATAATCCAGATGCAGATGTTAAGAAAAAACCAATTCGCAAAGAGGGATTTACACCACAAAACACCGTACTGGTCTTTAATACTAATGACCTAGATAGCCGATGGAAGAAAATTATAGATACCCCGGGAATTGAGGTTATACAGAAACCTACCTATACAGAATACCCATCTTATGACGGTTCAAGTGTTATTAAGGTTAACGTTTCAAAACTTTATGACCCCGATGGAAACCTAGTTGAACTAAATCAAATACTTAATTCGATTCATTAAAAAAAATGAAAAACATGACACTAATTTTAGCTTCAGTATTTCTAGGGCAAGTACTTCATAGCGCTGAACTTTGGAATGTCAATCAACTGAAAACCAAGTTAGATCAATCATCAGAAGAGATTATTCTTCTTGATGTAAGATCAAAGGAGGAATTTGCATCTGGAAGTATAAAGGATTCGATTAATATACCGCATGAAGATTTACTTTCAGATATCGGTCTCGTCTCTCAGTATAAGGGAAAGATATTGGCTGTGTATTGTAGAAGCGGAAGGAGAGCGGAACTAGTGATTAATGAACTAGAGAACAATGGGTTCCTTGATATTATTGATATAGATGGTGACATAATGGCATGGTCTGAATCAAATTACCCACTAGAGATAGAGGAGGGTAGATAAGTGAGTAAATATTCTGGTGATTTCACCGCTACACTAGTATCTGTAAATATTGGTAAAACTGTAGAATTTATTAAGGATTCTATCAGTAGTGCTCAAGCAGAATTAGATGGTTTTGAGGGAGACAAGCATCGGAGTTATATGAGAGGTGCTTATGAAGGAGAATCTTATCCAGTTGGCACCATAAGGAGGAATGACCGACAATGGTCAGCGGTTTCTATTGAAGAGCTTGCTGAGATTACAGAGTCCATGAATCTTCAGGAACCCTTAACACCTCAAGAACTAGGGGCGAATCTTTGCTTTGGAGGAGTCCCTAATTTGTCTCAATTACCTAAAGGCTCAAAGCTTTTATTCCCTTCAGGTGCAGCCTTGATAGTGGAAGAATACAACCCTCCATGCCATGACATGTCTGAACAAATAGCTAAAACCCATATCACCTCATCTGGCGAAGTTCCTGGAACACTTGATTTTCTTAAAGCAGCAAAAAAATTAAGAGGTCTAGTAGGGGTTATTGATGTAGCTGGATCAATTAATGAAGGTGATGAAGTTCAGATTAAAGTCTACGATGCAGAACGCATGAAGACTTTTCTTGCAAAGTAATAAAAGTTTAAATTCAATTAGTTTTGTCCTTGAAAAGAATTGGTAGGAATTTAACCAAGTGATTCATTTCTTCGGCACAATGAATCAATAAGTTCCTAGCTAACTCGTCTGTTATCAAAATATTTTTTGCTAGGCGACTTTCAAGTAAGGGTTTGATGAGTGAGCTTAAGATACTGTTCTTGTGAGTTGGGTTCATGCCTAACCAAAAGCTGCTTTGCATTCTACAACCCTCTGCGTTTCGGCTTACCAAGTGAGTAATGCTAGCCACAGAGATGTTATTACTCATATCTCTGACATGCGCACAAATTGCTGTCTCTTTCTCATCGTTTAAGTTTGAAAAGCCAAATTGCTTAGGTTCAACAAAACTAATACATAGATGATTTAATTCATTGCCAATGTACTCTTTTACATAAGAGTCCATATTTAAGTATTTTTCTTTATCGGTTTTAAAGTGAGAATTTTCATCTTTCAAGGATGCAGAGATATGAGCTTTAGGGTGCCATAATTGGTAACGTTCAGATTCATTTAAATGCCAACCAAACCACCAATCAATCATCTTTGGAGACACCTCAGGCATTTCAGTGATGCAAGTGACCAGCATTTCTTTATTCTGATTTCTGTATATCCCAACAGAAAACGGATCATTTTGGTGTAAATGAGCAGCGTCTTTGAACCCTAAGAATTCACAATTCTTGATATCATTTTTTAAGGACTCTCTTATGCTCTGAGGCAATTCGCCCATGGGGATTTTATACTTAGCTAGATTCATCTCCTAGAACAAGACTATCAATTGTTTGAATTTCTTCCTCTGATATATCCCATGAAATAGCCTCTATATTTTGGACCATTTGCTCAGGGCTTGTAGCTCCTACTAGGACCGAAGCAACTTGGCTCCTGTTAGCTACCCATGCGAGCGACATCTCTAGGAGATTGCGTCCAATCTCAGATCCGAAACCATTTAATTTATCGATAATATCGAATTTTTCTTCAGATGTGAAAGCTCCTTTCCATAAGGCCAATCGACTTCCTTTAGGCGCTTCTTTTTCTCTGGTAATTTTCCCAGTCAATAGACCGCTTTCTAAAGGAAAGTAGGGCAGTAGACTCACATCGTGCTTGGAGCATACTGGTAATATTTCTTTTTCTATATCTCTGGTTAAAACGCTGTATCTAGTTTGCAGAGATACAAATTGATTTAATTCATTAGTTAATGATGTCCAGCCTGACTCTGAAATTTGCCATGATGCAAAGTTTGAAGCTCCTATATGTCTTACTTTGCCTGAAGAGATAAGCTCCTCCAATGCTCTTAGAGTTTCCTCAATTGGAGTTTCTGCATCTGGGAAGTGCATTTGATACAAATCAATATAATCAGTGTCTAATCGCTCAAGACTTTCTTCAACAGCTCCCATAATATATTTTTTAGTGCCTCCATCTTTTATAGAACTTCTACCCGTTGCTGGATCAGTCCCGAATTTTGTAGCAATGATAACTTTGTCCCTAATGCCTTTTATAGCTTTGCCTGTGATTGTTTCTGAATTACCCTTCATACCTCCATAAGTTGGAGCTGTATCGATACAATTCACACCGTTATCAATCGCTGCTTTTATCGTCTCTATACTCTTTTCTTCATCGCAGAAGAATCCAAAATTAAGTGCCCCCAAGGTAATGACTGGGAGTTCAAGATCAGAGTTACCTAGTTTTCTATATTTCATGTTCAATCCTTTATATCTAATTTTTACCAGGGCATTGGGGTGCCATCGCAGTTTACAAACAATGGCTTTGTCTCAATTGTCAGCTCTTCTATGTAACTCATCATCTTGGTAACTGATTCATAAGTTGTAATCATTGGTATCTTACCTTCTTGAATCATTCTAATTAAGGTTTCTGGAACCATCTTTGTAAACTCTTCAGGTATTGGATCCTCAGGTTTTAAGTCCAGAAAGCCACGTGTGTCTACCAGTCCAGGATTAATTAATGAGACCATAATATTTTCATTAATTAGTTCATGGTAGAGATTATGCACTGCTAAATGAAGTGCGGCTTTACTTGATCGGTATGAGTATAGCGTTACTGGTGGAGCAATTTGTGCAATAGAGCCTGCAGCACTGCCTAGGAAAACTATCTTTTTGGTGTCGCTGGAGCGAACGTTTTCAATGAGTCTCTCAGTAATTCTAATAGGACCAATAGCATTAACTTCAAAACTTCTGGTAAACATCTCATAATCAATGGCACCAAATTTTTGAGGGTCAGGCGGACCTAAGTAGGCCGCATTATTTATGAGAATATCGATTGGTTTATTACTTAACTCTACAGATAAATTATTAATACTTTCTTCTTCGGTAATGTCTGCAGCAAGGATACTTATATTGCTATTTTTTTTTGCAAGCTCGTTTAGATCATCAGCTTTTGCTGGGTTTCTACATGTAGCAATCACATTGCAGTCGTGTTGGCTATATTGTTTAGCAAATTCTAAACCAATGCCTCTGTTAGACCCTGTGATTAAAACTGTCCTCATATTTGGTTAATCCTTGGAATTGTTGGGTATTCCCAATTCTCAGGGTTATTTTTTCTAGTGACTGAAGGAATAACACAATACTTCCCATCTTCAATTAATTTGTTCCAAGCTTTGTAGTCAATTTGACAGCCTTTTTCTTTCATTTCTTGCATTAATTCCCAGTAGACTTTAATAATCGTGTCTTCATGCTTACCTACTATCTTCGTCATTCCATCAGGGCCGTATTTGGGTACTTGAGCTTCTGCAATTACTTTATCTTCAAAGATATTCTTCAAGTTCCTTTTTAGAGCCATTTTATTCATCCATTTATGTGTCATAAAATTCCTGAAAAAATAGTATCTCATCATTGTTCTAGTTCGATCAATTGGAGTAGAGAACTCATAGAAACAGTTGAATTTTCCAGAGCCAATAGCACCAATCTCAACTTGACCTCTTAGAGTTTGTCCAGCAACAAAATACTTAAGTATCGACTTTACTTTAGTGCCTTCTTCGCGAACATTGGACCAAGCACCTTTGCTGTATGTTGATTCTGTTTCTATAAAGGCAGTCATTCCATAATCAGTTTTTTCAACTGTATGTGGAGGAGGTTGGTATGGGTTTTCCTGATCCTCAAATCTAATTCCATGAACAATAGGTAAGTGAACATAGTCCAGGTTGCTAAATTTTGCCAAATGAAAATTGGATTCAAAAATGACGTCATAAGGAATTACTGTGTATTGCGGATCGTCTAGTTCAGGAATATCCATAATTGGTTTAGCGCTTTCTAGATCGTCCCCTAAGAATGCCCAAATCAGTCCCTGTCTTTCCATGGTAGGATAGGCGTCAACTTTGACACCAGGGGCAGCCGTCTGTGGGTCTCCATCACCAATTGAAGGAATCTTAGTGCACTGTCCTTCACTATTAAATTGCCAACCATGAAAAGGGCAAATAATCTCTCCATTCTCGCTAATACTACCGTTAGATAGACTGTCACCTCGATGAGGGCAAGCATTGCTCAGGCAGGCAGGATTACCTTTATCATCTCTAAACAAAACAAAGTCAGAACCTAGCATTTTTACATACAATGGCTTGTCTTTAAGATCTTCACTCCTTGCAGCTACATACCATACATTTGTATACATCTTTATATGTCCTTGTTACATTTTGATACCTTATTGATAAGAGATAATAAGATACAATTAATCTAATCTAAAACTATAAGTAAATAAATAAGTGAGTCAAATTAATAATCAGAAGTTAGGCCCAATTTTTCTAATGCCAGGTGTTGGCAGAATGAATGCACTAAGTTTTTTTCCTGTTGCCTTATTGAATACCTCAGTTTTTGCATTTATGAATTTTATGCAACCTTACGTGTTAGAGGAACACCTAGGAATTGCAAGACATATTCAAGGTGCCGTGGTTGGTTCTGTTGCTACGATGCAAGAACTTATTATTCTTGCTGTGACTGCGCTTATGGGAGCATTAGCCGATAAAGTAGGACGAAGGCCCATTTTTTCAATAGGTCTGATTTTAATGGCTATCGCCTATTTTTGTTTTCCTTTGATGACCAGTCTTTATCAATTATATATGGTGAGAGCATTATTCGCTGTTGGTGTAGCCGCAGCTTCTACTGTGCTTATAATTTATACTGGAGATTACCCTCAAGAAAGATCCAGAGCAAAATGGAATGGTTTTATGGGGTTATTTCAAGGGGTAGGTGTGACTATAACTTCTGCTCTTTTAGTTAAAATGCCTGCAACATTAACAGAAAGAGGATTTGACCCAATTGAAGCAGGAACTTACACCGTTTGGGTTGGCACTTTAATCTGTCTAATTGCAGCTGTTGTAGTTTTTATTTTTTTGAAGCCAGGCTTAAAACAGCAGGAACAAAATAGAGCTTCCTTCAAAGAATTATTTACTGATGGTTACATAGCTGCAAAAAAAGATTCACGAATACGGTTAGCTTATTTTGCATCCTTAGCGGCTAGAGGAGATATTGTAGTCGTGGGCCTTTTTACATTTTTATGGACATCAAGATTCGCGATTGATAATGGCATGACCATAGAACAAGGTTATGCAAGAGGGGCTACGATCGTTCCTGTTATTGCATCTACTGTTCTAGTTACTGCCCCTATATTTGGATTTATTATGGATCGTATAGATCGTGTCTACGGAATTATGATCGCATTCTTATTATCATCATTGGGCTATCTAGCTATGGGTCTGGTTGAGGATCCTATGTCATTCAATGTTATTCCAGTTGCCATTCTTCTAGGTATGGGGGAGGGCGCTTGTATAATTGCTTCCACCACATTGATCGGAAAAACGGCACCTGAAGCAATTAGAGGCACTGTTTTTGGGGCTTTTGCAATGTGTGGAGCTATCGGGCAGATGATTGCTGGAGGGATTGGGGGATTCTTATTTGATTATATTTATACAGGACCGTATTTATTAATGGGCTTTCTTAATTTTACTGTCCTGCTTCTAGCGATATATACTTGGTGTATTAGAAAAAAAACTGAGGTAGAAGATGATGGCTAGTGTAGTTATAACAGGAAGCACTAAAGGAGTTGGCAGAGGTCTTGCTAATGAGTTCGCACGTCTTGGTCATAATGTGGTTATAAGCAGTAGAAGTGAAGATGATATCGTCAAAGCCACAAAGGAGATGAATAAGAAATCAGAAGGTACAGTGATCGGCCAAGCCTGCGACATTTCTGACAAAAGACAAATTGAAGCCCTTTGGGAATTAGCAAAAAGTGAATTTGGACAAGTTGATTATTGGATTAATAATGCTGGTTATGCATCAGGCCAGAACCCAGTTCATAAAGTTCCTGAAAGCCTTATAAATACTATGATAAATACTAACTCTATTGGGACTTTATTTTGCTCCCAAGTCGCTATAAATGGTTTTAGAGCCCAAGGTAGTGGAAGTTTATACAACATGTTGGGAGGTAGTTTTGATGGTAAATTCTTAACACCTGGTATGGGAGTATATAGCTCAACAAAGGCTAGTATTAATATACTTACAAAGTACTTGATTGCAGAGAATAAAAAAACGGGTATCACTATAGGTTCAATTAGCCCCGGAGTTTTGGTAACTGAAAATTGGCTGAATGAGCAAAAAAGATTAACGAGCGAGGAGTGGGCCAATACCAGACCAATGGTAAGTATCATTTGTGATCATGTGGAGACTGCTACACCTTGGATAGTTGATGAAATTCTAAAGAACAAAAAGAGTGGTAAAAGAATTGCTTGGATGCCTCCTTATAGGCTTGCTTGGAGATTTATACAAGCGAAATTACTAGGTAGAAAGAGAGATATTTTTACTAGATACGGACTCTAATCCTTACGCTTTTAATATTTCAGATTTTGGTTCCTTATTTCCTGGGGCAATAATTCTTATAACTATAGCTACGATCATAATAAAAACTTGAGACATACCTACAATAATAAACGGCCAGTTTGGGCCCCAAGCATCAAATACACGCCCCCCAATAAACTGAGTGATCATAATCCCAAGGGCGCCAAACAAGCCTATCATTCCCATAATTGACCCTCGATTCTTTGGTGTGGCTTCCTGGCCTGATAAACCTATTGATACTGAGATTGATGTTGCTGAACCTACACTGAGTAGGGCAAAAAATGGCAGGTTATTGTAATCGAGTGGAGAGGAGACAAAATACATAGACATATAACCACTTGCACATAAAAACATTGATATAGCTGTGGCTGTAACTCTATTAACTCGATCGAAAAAGAAACCCCATGAGAAATGAGTAAAAATTCCAATTGTTAACATAAAGCCAAAAAGAAAACCTGCTTGTGCTAATGATTGTGCTGGCGTTAATCCCTGGCTCATTCCAGATTGAACGGCCCATAATGAAATAAAAGTGCCTTTTAGGGTAAGGTCAGCTCTTGCTTCCAGGGAGACTAAATATGCAAGCATTATTCTTGGGTTCCTAGCTTCAGAGAAACCATTAGTAAGTAAATCTAGAAACTTTACTTCTTTATTATCTGCTAAGGCTTTGGTGAGGACGGGCCCATCAAAACCTTTAAAGAATATGTATGTTGATATTAAGCATGCGCTAGTTAATATCCAATAAGCAGCTTGGCCTGCTAGTCTAGCATCTGTTCCATTACTCATTAGATAAACAGGTACCTGCGATAGGCCAAGAGTAACCATTAAGATACCTATATTATTGAAAACGTTACCAGTTCCTATAAGCCTGCCTCTGCAGTGGTTTTCAGGTATATCAGTTGTTATAGCTGAAAGTGTAGTCGCTGTTGATGCAACTCCAATAGCCCAAATACCTCTATAAATATAGAGTTCATTTAGACTGTCTGCAGTAGGATAAAAAGCAAAACCTAACCCAAGTAAAAGAACACCTACTGTTAACACAGGGACTCGTCCAATTCTGTCAGATAAAGAGCCAAAAGGTTTTATAAGTAGAATAGTTACAATTTCACTTAAAACCCCGAGATTTCCTGAGACAAGACCTTGTTGACCTCTTGGTATTCCAAGGTTTGCATTGAGGATGTAGGGTTGTAGAAATCCCATTGCAGATAGAAGGGCAATGCTTACAAGGGACGCATAAAGATAAGTGAAAAAGTTTTTATAACTTATGCCTGGAGATAGATCATAAATCCATATCCTTAGAGATTTTATTGTCTCTGATGTCATCAATAAGGTTTATGGGTACCATCAACTGTCAGCCGATGCATTACTCTAAGGCTACTATAATCACCTACAGCATAATGTTGAGTAATCTGGTTATCCCAAAAAGCAATTGAGTTTTTCTCCCAAATAAATCGACACTGATAATTCGGATTGTGCAAATGCTTATATAGTAATTCTAATATTGCGTCACTTTCATTGATATTTAGTCCTTTTATATGGGATGTGAAAATCTCATTAACATAGATTAATTTTTCCCCAGTTTCTGGATGAGTTCGAATAATAGGGTGCTCAATAGGAGGCAATTTTTCATTCATAATGTTAAATCTTTTCAGTGAATTACCATCCAATAATTCATCGTGTGTAATGGTTTTTACTATGGAATGAACGGCTTTTAACTTTGACAAAAATTTCTTCATATAATCCGATAGTTCTTGATAGGCGAGGGCAGCATTTAAGAACATGGTATTACCACCACTTTCTGGTATTTTTTCTGCTTTTAGAATGCCTGCATACGGAGGTATTTTTGTATAGGTCATATCTGAATGCCAAACTGCTGAATTTCTAGTCATGGGTCCAGGACCAGTTTTCAGACTAGCTAGTTCAATTATTTCAGG
>Ga0208764_10000627_pt1 | contig 22718 bp, 25 predicted proteins | sample ETNtaG_18_FD_185762 | JGI IMG/M metagenome (GOLD analysis project Ga0208764, IMG submission 185762) | Marine microbial and viral communities from oxygen minimum zone, Eastern Pacific Ocean - ETNP201302SV91 (SPAdes) (version 2) | ecosystem: Environmental > Aquatic > Marine > Oceanic ... | reverse complement strand
CTATACAGTTGAGAAATTCCTTTGGGATAATTGGACAGACCCAACCGCATTGACTGATGAGAAAGAAACATTCACTCTAACGGTATCATAGTCTTACGCACTAATTCTTTGAATTCGAATCCAAAATAACATTCAATTAATTGATCAATCCCTTCGGATCCAGTACATTTCTTAATAACAAATTCAGTTGATGAACTAGTATAGTCACAGAAGTCTAGATTGATCTATATTGCAACGTTTGACCAAATGATTATGAGCATATTTGCTAGACACAAGAAGAAAGAAATCAAAAGAGGAAAAGTTTTGATCTGTTTGAATTGTGGTCATGATACATGTAGATGTGTGATTTAATACCAATTTCCTTTTGGCAAACTTGAAAAAACGTATTAAATCTTAACTACAGCTCAATTTTTTGAATTTGAAATATGTTTATTTAAACAGTTGATTGTCATAATGGAAAGAGCTTAAGTGATTAAAGTCTAGAAATAGAAATCTTAACTTATGTCTCATTCTCACCTTATTCTCCACTTTCAAGTAATGAATTAAAAATAGATGATATTAGTTTCTGTTATGGATTCTGAACCATCATTTGAAGAATCATATCAACTTTTTCAAATAGAATCAAACCAGTTAGAAGATACAATTAAAAACACATTAGAGAAATCTGATAAAACAATATCTGACATAATCCAGATATATTATCAAGTGATCAAAGTAACCTCTCTAGGCAAACTACTAAAACAAAGATTTCAGGATAAAGTTGAACCTAATCACCACACACTCTTAGACAGAATTGACAATGTCCAAAAGACAATTGTAGAAAAATTCAATATGTCATTACATCCCACAATACTCTCACAGTTAACAGACTCTGTTCAAAAACATACTGACGATCTAAAATCATTAGCAAAAGAATCTGGTGAAAAATCAAAAGAAAGCATAGAGGAAGAGGCCAAACTATACAAAGAATTACGTGATCTTATGAGTACCAAAGAATTTGTTGAGCAGTATGCTATTGGAATAGAAGATGATTGAAGAAACTGCAAAAAATCTAGTTGAGTTAAAGCAAGAGTTTAGACGCATATATTCAGGAAGTAGTCACATTCAAGAAATAATTCCATTAACAGAATCCACCTCTTTCCCAATACGGCAGGATGAACTGGAATCACTTCATTTGTTTGCAGCAAAAAATCCCATATACTATAATTCGTATGAGCAGAAAGTCAATGAGATTGAATGTATGGTGTATGAGGGTGACATTAACAAATATTGGCTAAACAGTATTGGACACGGTTCCAGTTACCAACCGTTTTCCCCAACTTGGATTCTTTCTGCATACTTGATGACGTCAATTGCAAAGGAATTAGACTATACACAGGTGTTAGACATTGGTTCAGGCGATGGAAGAATTGCATATTGTGCAAAAATTTTAGGACTTGAATCTTATGCGATTGAAATAGATGACATGTTAGTTGATTTACAAAAATCAATCTGTGAGACGATTAATACAGATTTTAATCCAATTTGTGCAGATGCAATAAAATTTGAGTATGACAGCCTAAATCTCCAAAAACCAGTGTTCTTCATAGGAGGTTTAGCACAGATGGGTGGAGATGTGTTAGCATCCAGCATCATCAGTAATCTTAACTCAGAATTAAGACAAAAAACATGTATGGTCTTTGCAGGAAGCTACTCTGAAAAATATTCTTTTAAAGATACATCAAATGCTGGATGGGGTAAATTGATTGGCGATAATAAACTAAAAACCATAAAATCTGTATTCTTACCCACCGTTTGGAGTTTTGATCAAACACTTGATACGTCTTATATCTTTACAGAGTTTTTATAATCTGCATTATATTTTCATAACTTATAGACATAGTGAGGGTATGATAACAGAAGATGACTGAAAGTAATTATGACATATTAGGAATTTCTCCCGGTGCGTCAAAACAACAAATTAGAATCGCATTCAGAGAATTAGCATTAAAACATCATTCCGACAGAGGTGGACATGATGATTACTTCATTAAGATAAAACAGGCATTTGAAGACCTTAAAACAGGCAAAAAGTTTCCAGATACGTCTGAAGAAAAGGAAAGAAAATCCAAGTTTTTCTGGGGAACAGACGAAGAAGAAAAAAAACGAAAAAACACTTTACTGTCAAATGACGTTGCAGAAGAAATGAACGTTGCACAAGAGTGGTTAGATGCACTTAGACGTACTGACACAACAGGTCAACGATTATTTGGTTCAAAAGAGCTTGGTGAAATTGAAATTGAAAGAAAACCATCAAAGATAATTGCAATAAAAGGGAAATTTTGGGCTGGAAGTATTACTCATGATAGTGATGTGTTTATGTGGGGCAGTATAACGAATCCATATTTTTCTGATTTCAAGAAATCAAAAACACACATTCATCTAACAAATGGGACGTTTAAGATGATGGAACCACTTGAAAATGGTTTCAATGTAGAAAATGGAGCAAGGATTTCCACAAACAATGGGGATATTGTATGTGGGAATGTAAATGGGATTAGAGATAGAATACCTGATCCTGATGGAAGAGTTGGAATGTCTATAGAACGTGAGCATTTTTCAGAGCTTTTGGCACCAAATGGTAAAATAATTGCTGGTGATGTGCGCGAAACCGTCTATTTAGATGGAGATGAAATACTTGTATTAAATTTGGTTGACAATGTAAAGCTCAAAGGTAGAAAAATACAGATTTTTGGTTCCAAAGTAAGCTATGACGTTTTTATAGAATTGAAAAAGGATGGAATCTTGCGTTTCTTCGATAGAGGCTCTGGATTTGACATTAGTGACGATGCAATCTTGAAATTAGAAAATGGAAAAGAATTTTTTCTTGATGAGCTGAAAAATAAAAAGCTGATTGGGTTTGGTGGCCAAGAACTAACATATGATTTTCTAAACAATCTAGATAGTTACTCTGATGGATCTAGTTGGGCATCAAAACTTAGTGGGTTAAAGTTCTTCAAAAGATAGAATTCTACTTCTTGGCACCAAGAGTTCTATTTTTTAGACGAAGTGTAGTACTCCTGCATTTTCTACAGCGTGTGGCAGATATATCTAATCGTGCACCACATGAAATACAAATTTTCATATGAAGTCTTGCTTTTTGTGCAATCTGTTTTTTTAGTGGATCTGCAACTGGCATGAAAATTCTCTTTAAAGGCTCTATTAATGCCTATTGACTATTCATTTTTCCTGCTAAGAGAATTGCAATTTCACCAGGTCTCTTTGCAACAGGTATATTGGCTTTTGTAAACATAGATTCTTTAGATTCTGCAGAACCATACGTTCCCATCACTATTGCACCAGCATGCCCCATGCGCTTTTCTTTTGGTGCACGCCTACCAGCAATATATCCAACAATTGGTTTCTTGAACTCAATATCAATAATGTGTTGAGCCAGAACTTCCTCTGCATCACCACCAATCTCACCAACAATTACCATTCCCTCAAGATCTGGTTCATCTTTTACCATGTCGAAGGCATCAATCATCCTCGTACCATTTACAGGATCTCCACCAATACCGATGGTTATATTTTGACCAAAACCTGCACTTGTTAGGTTATTTGAAATTTCATACAATAGTGTACCACTCTTGGATAAAACAGCAATTTTACCTGTAGAAAATGGACTTGCAGGCATAATTCCCACTTTGATCAAACCAGGAATTATGATTCCAGGTGTGTTTGGCCCAATCATAATTGCGTCATTTTGTTTAACTAATTCTATTACTTCCATTGTATCACGAATTGGTACATGTTCAGGAATTGCTACAAGTAACTTGATTCCAGCATTAAGTGCCTCTTTTGCAGCATCTAAAAAGAATTTTGCTGGAACAAAAATTATTGCAATTTCTGCACCACAAAAATCAACCGCCTCTTTGACAGTGTTATAGATAGGTACTTGACCCTCAAACTTCTGACCACCTTTTCCTGGAGTTATACCAGCCGCAATATTTGTACCATATTCCATCATTAGTTTTGTATGAACTGACCCATACTTCCCAGTAATTCCTTGTACAACTACTGGTTGCTTTTGATAGTTACCATCGGCATCTTTTTTTCCACGAAGTATTTCATAAATGTCTGTCATTTATTTACCTCCAATACAACTGAATTAATTGCATCTTCAACTGAATCAAATATTTTTGTTTTTGTATCTGACAGCATCTCTTTTGCTTTATCAGATTCTGCACCCATCAATCTTGCAAAGACAGGAAGGTCAATTATGTTGTTATCGTATGCTTGAATGAATGCAGATGCAACAGTTGTTGTTTTAACTATTCCACCATAAAGATTAACTAAAATTCCTTTCACTTTATCCATTTTACTAATCAGTGTTAGTGCTTCATATACTGACTCAGTTGTTGCACCACCACCAACATCTAAAAACGCTGCAGGTTTTCCACCGTTGTCAGCTAGCATATCAAATGTTGACATTACAAGACCTGCACCATTTCCAATCACTGCAATATTTCCATCAAGTTCAACTAAAGAGAAACCACTTTTTTCAGCTTGTTCTTCAAGTTCAGATTTTTCTTGGTACTTGAGCAATTCTTCATGTCTGAAATTTGAATTATCATCAGTCATTAATTTTCCATCAAGAGCCATCAATGTTCCATCCTTTAGAATTGCAAGTGGATTAATTTCTGCTAGTTCTGCTTCTTTCTCGATAGTGAGTTTTGATAGTTTTTTTAGCATATCAACAAATTCAGATTCTTGTTGATCATTAAGACCAATTTCATTAGCAACCTCTTTTGCTACTTTGTCATCAACATCACCCAAGCCCACTTCTCTTATGGTTTGGTTTTTGACAGATTCAATTTCTACACCTCCATCAGATGAAGCAATTATAGTATAGCATCTTTTACTACGATTCAAAAACAATGATAGATAGAGTTCTTTTTCAATATCAGCCATTTTTTCTAATAAAATGGCTCTAGTTTTTTCTCCCTTTATCGACATATCAAGAATTTGAGGATATTTTATCTCAAATTCATCATCATTACTACACTTCTGAATACCACCCGCTTTTCCTCTACCTCCAACAGGAACTTGGGCTTTTATCACAAATGGATAACCCAGGGTTTTAGCATCATTTCTGCCTTTTTCAATATCGGTTGATGAGATACTTTCTGGAGTCCGAATTCCAAATTCCTTGAAAAGCTCTTTTGCCTGATATTCTAAGAGTCTCATGCTTCAATTTCTAATTCAGGACTTTATATTCTGTTTGATATTAACTAAAACTTTCATCTAATAATTCAACCACTTGAGAGAACCGCTCTTTACTTTTTTGGAGTAATACAGATGGAAATTCATCAATTGAATAAACCGTTTGTTGTTTTATACTTGGGATAACCATCCCACCAGATGTTACTATCTGTTCAACTACATGTTCAGATGTAAGTGTACAGATTAACTCTTCATATGATCCTTCTGTTTCTTCAAGTGTCTCTCTGTACAGAACAATAGGTAAATTGGTCTGGGTTACAAGATTAGTTCCCTTTTTCAGAAGCTCGTTTAATCTATCTGTAGACCAGGTATCAAGACTAATCTGTTTTACCATGTATACGTATAGTGAATTTTCTATTTAACCTAATTTGGTATCTAGTAGTTTGATCATTTGTCAACGTTTTCTCAATTATTGCACAGATATACGAATTTTCTGACCATCAATATCATCATTTTTGTATTCTTTACAAGATTCCTCAAAATCTACCTGCTTAACCCTCACCAAAAAGGAGATCTCATCCACTCTTCTTTTTATCAGTTCAAGTGACTCCTTATCCAAGTCCAAAATTGATGCTTTATCTAAGATATCTGTTGGGTTATAACCACGTTCCTTACGTAAAGTTTGTATTCGTCTAGCCAGATCTTTAACAAGTCCTTTTGCCATCATCTCTTGATTTCGCTGTATAGATAATATCACAACTAGATTACCTCTGTTGGCAAATTGATAATCAGATTCAACATCAAAATTTATGATAAAATCTTCTTTGTTTAATAGAATCTTGTTTGAGCCAACATCAAATGTGTATGAGCCTGTTTCTACCAGTTGTTTTATGATATCATTTGGATTAGTTTCTGAAAATATTTGGAGTAGTTTTCCCATGTCCTTCTTAGCTTTTGGACCTATCGCTTTTCTCTCTAATTCAATTTTTGGAATAACAGGCAGTCCTAATTTACTTAATTCTAGGAATTGTTCAAATCCATCTTGATTTTCTGCCTCAAATATTTCAAATTCCTCAACGTTGATTTGTGTTTTGAGTAAATCAGACAATGACTCCAAGATTTGTTTCTGATCTTTACCTACACAAATTAATGCATTTTCCAATGGCCATCGACGTTTTAGTTTTCCTTTCATTCTTGTGGCTGCACTGATTGACACAATCTCCTTCATCAAGTCAAACGACTCTTCAATTTTTTCATCAGTAAGGTTTTGATCACTTTTAGGCCAATTTTCTAGTAGTATGGTTTCTTTATCACCAAAAATACTAAGATACAGATATTCACTTGTAAATGGTGAAAACGGATGTATCAATATGTCAATCATTTTTAGTGTTTCAGCAAGAATTGCGTAAATGGTAAAACGTCTGTCTTTTTTTGTTTCATCTTCAGCCCACAATTCAGATTTAGTAATTGGAATATACACCTGGCTGAGAGAATTGATTAAAAAGTCTTCAACTGCTTTTGCAGATTCATGGAACTTGCAATCATTATTGTACTGAGTTGTTTTTTGAATCATTCTTTGTAATTTTGATAGCACCCAAATATCTGGTGGAGTGAGTAGATTATTTTGCTTCGCCCATTGAACGGTTGATGCTTTTACGTCAAACTTATCGTATTCACTATTTTGTTTGAAGTATAGATGAAGATGGTATAGAGTACTAATTATTTGAAATGGTCTAGACATTAATTCTTTGGTGCTGAAATTTAACGGTTCTATCGGGCTTGCTTTCCACATGAAATAAAATCGAATCAGATCAGCTGGATAATTATCTAAAAGATCAGATGCCTCTAAGACATTACCTTTACTTTTACTCATCTTATTTCCATTCTCATCTAGAACATGACCTTGGAATAGAAATGATTTGTATGGGGATATGGGCTGATTATTGTATATTACATTTTCAACTAAGAGAGTGTAAGCCCATCCACGTGTCTGGTCAATTCCTTCAGTGAAAAATGGTGCGGGTATCTTACTCTCATATTCATCATCAGTAAGCGATGAGAATGGTGCAGAGCCACTGTTATGCCATGTATCAAGAACAAATTCTTCTCTAGCCATAACCGAATTGCATTTTTTACAACCAATGACAACATTATCAATCCATGGTCTATGAAGTTCAAAGTTTTCCCCATCTGGCAATTCCTTTGCAGCATTAATGATTTCTGTTCGTGAAAATAACCGTTCTATATTTCCACATTGTTCACATTTCCAAATTGGAATCGGACATCCCCAAAACCTTTCACGTGAAATGCACCATGGGTGTTTTTCCTTTATAATTTCTAGGAATCTATTTTTTGGTTGGTCAAAAAAATACTTTACATCTTCTGCCGCCTTGATAGCTTTATCACCAAGTCTATCTAACATGTAGAAATATTCCCTTCTTGCAAGCCAAACTAAATTATGGTTACAACGCCAGCATAGTGGATATTTGTGTTTGATCTTTCCAATTTTTACTAGCGCATTGCGTTCTTTTACTGATGTTACAATTTTATCATCTGCATCACGTACAAACAAGCCGGAGTATTCTCCTGCATCGTCAGTAAAATGAACCTGATCATTAATTGGGCTAAAAACATCAACTTTTCTTTTGGTTGCAATATTGTAATCCTCTTCACCATTTGCAGGTGAAAGATGTACTAGACCACTGCCTGTGTTCACATCAACAAATTCTTCAGAGACAACAACATGATAGTTATCTTTCTGAGCTAGTTTTGCAAGTTCTGGAATTTGATCTAAAAGTGGATGAACATATTTTTTACCTTCAAAAGCCGAACCAGACACTGTTTTGAGTATTTTGTACTCTTCAACTTTTACCTCACTCATAAATTCCTCCAGTCTGATTTTACCAACAATCCATACTTCATTTTCAACTTCCACTTCAACATATTCTTCGTTTGGGTTGGTACCTACCATTGCATCAGTTACAAGTGTGAATGGCATTGTTGTCCATACAATCAAAAATTTTTCTTCATCATTCAGTTTCACTTTATAAAATAACGATGGATCTTTTACCATATCATATCCTTGATTAACTTCAGAGTGGCTAAGAGATGTTAGGCAGCTAGGACAGTATGCCACAACCCTGTGCCCCTCAGTCAGAATTCCATTTTCATGCGCCCTTTTGAGTAATTTCCACTCTCTTTCAATAAATTCATCTTTGTATGTCCAGTATGCATTTTCCTGATTTAACGATACACCAAGATCACTGTCTGCATTAATCCACTCACTATGGTATTTTGTAATGATGTTTTTGCATGCAGAAACAAGTTCTTTTATCTCTTCATCAGTTCTATCCTCCTTTCGACCTTTTTCTATTCCAAGTTCTTTCTCAGCCTGTAATTCAACTGGGAGTCCTTGAGTATCCCATCCAGCATTAAAAATTACATTATTACCTAAAAGTACATTGTATCTATACCACAAATCTTTGAATACCCTTCCACGTAGGTGACCAGCATGAGGTTTACCATTCATAGTTGGTGGACCCTCAATAAACATAATCTCATTTTTTTTGTCTGCCGATTTTGAAATAAGGTCTGCTATGTTACGATTTTTCAGATGGTTTTTTACATTTTTTTCAATTTGTTTGGCATCAAACTGATCAATTAATTCCATGTATCCGATTTGAACACTGTCTCTATATGAATATGAGTATTAACTATCTTGGAAATATATATCAGAATTAAATTATAATTTTGTGGTCAATGTTCTAGTTGTGGGTTCGGGTGGGCGTGAACATGCAATTTCATGGAAGATATCGGAATCAAAAAATGTTGAAAATGTATTCACTGCACCAGGAAATGGTGGAACAGAAAACAACATTCCAATCCAAGTCGATCAGATAGATGAGTTAGCAGATTTTGCATCACAAAAAAATTGCTTTACAATTGTTGGTCCTGAAGCACCTCTGGCAGATGGCATTGTTAATATGTTCAATAAAAAAAACCTTAAAATTTTTGGACCAACACAGGATGCTGCACAATTAGAGTCTAGTAAAATTTGGGCAAAAGAATTCATGCGCAGAAACAATATCCCTACAGCTGAATTTCAAATATTTGATGATCCTGAAAAGGCAAAACAGTTTGTTAGTAGTTATGACAAACAGGTTGTTATCAAAGCAGATGGTCTGGCTGCAGGTAAGGGTGTAATAGTCTGTAATGATAAAGATGAAGCGTTTGCTGCTATAGACAAAATTTTAATCGATAAGGCATTCGGAACTGCAGGCTCAAAAATCATTATAGAGGAGCGTATAGATGGAATTGAGGCATCATACATTGCACTCTGTGATGGAAATATTGGAATTCCTATGGCAACGAGTCAAGACCATAAAAGAATTTTTGATGATGATAAGGGTCCAAACACAGGTGGCATGGGAGCTTATTCACCTACTCCTGTAGTTGATAATGCATTAGCCAAAAGAATTCAAGAAGAAATCATTGATAAAACAATGTCATCACTAAGACAAGAAGGGATTGAGTTTAAGGGATTCTTGTATGCAGGTGTAATGATTCATGATAATGTACCATATGTTTTAGAATATAATGTACGGATGGGTGATCCTGAGTGTCAACCAATCTTAATGAGATTCAATTCTGATCTACTGGAGTATTTAATTGCGGCATCGGAAGGACGTCTTGATCAACTACCACAAATATCATGGGACGAGCAATATGCAGTTTGTGTTGTTATTGCATCAAAAGGATACCCAGATTCATATCCAAAAAATGATGAAATTTTAGGATTCGAAAATATACCAAATAATGCAAACGTGTTTCATGCCGGTACAAAGAATATTGGTGGTAAGATATTAACAAATGGCGGAAGAATTTTAGGAGTAACCGCGCTTGGGGAGACACTGCAAAGTGCAATAGAGAATGCCTACATTGCAAATGACAAAATTATCTGTGCAAGTAAGTATTTCAGAAAAGATATTGGTAAAAAAGGACTCTAAATTTATTCTGAGATTAGAATAGATTCACTTTCAGAAACAATCCAATCCATTTTAATATCATGAGCTGAATTTGGTATTGATTTAACAATTTGTTTGCTATATGTTAATGCAATTTTGGTAACTGATTTATCTGCAAGAAATTTATCATAATATCCATGTCCATATCCTAACCTAACTCCATTTTTTGAAAGTCCAATCGCAGGGACTAAAATAACATCAAATGATTTCTCTTCTGACCAATCATCTTTTGGTTCTAAGATACCAAAGCTTCCTTTTTCAAGTTTGTCAAAATTCTTGATTGTTCTAAAAACAAGAACGTCATTGACCACTTTTGGTAACGATACCTGTTTTTTTTGATTTAAAAGATCAAGAATTATTGGTTTAGTTTGAACTTCACTGCCAATAGAATAATAACATCCAACAGAATTTGCGCTTGAGAATGAGTTGATCTTTTTTAGGCGTGAATAGATCTTTTCACTATGAATTTGTATCAGATCAAATGATGTTGAATCTCTTTTCTCAAGCAGCATTTGTCTCAATGCTACCTTTTCAGGATTTGATGACAATTCCTTTACTTAATGCCGCAGTAGTTACCGTATTCTTCAAAAGCATTGCAACTGTCATTGGACCTACACCACCAGGTACAGGTGACGCAAATGACGCTTTTGATATTATATCATCAAAATTTGTATCTCCTTTAAGCTTACCATTATGGTGAGTTGTTGCAACATCAATTACAACTGCACCATCTTTGATCATATCAGATGTAAGTGTAAATTTGTCTCTATTTCCAACTCCAGTTATTATAATATCAGCATCATGACAGAGTTTATCCAAATTTTTTGTTTTTGAGTGGCATGTGGTTACTGTTGCATTCTTTTGTAATAGTAGATGATACAATGGCTTGCCAACTAAATTACTTCTATTTATGACAACAACATTCTTCGTTTCTAGTGATATTTTGTAGTAATTCAACATTTCAATAATACCAGAAGGTGTGCAAGGCTTGAGTACAGCTTTTCCTGTAGAAAGCAGTCCAATGTTATGAGGAGTTAAACCATCAACATCTTTTTCTGGAAGAATTCTCGTTATGGCGTCAAATTCATTTAGATGATTTGGAAGTGGTAATTGTACCAGTATACCATGAACTGATGAGTCATCATTTAGCATATCGATTAGTTCATTTAATTCATTTTGCGAGGTTTCTGCTGGTGGTCGATGATCTTTTGTAATTATACCAGCCTCTTCACATGCCTTATGCTTATTTTTTACATAAGTTTGAGAAGCTGAGTCATCACCAACAAGAATTGTTGCAAGACATGGAAGAACATTTTGTGATTTTAGGCTTTTAACAACGCCTGCTACCTCTTGCTTGATATTCTTTGCAATCTCTATACCATCTATTTTAGTGCCTGTCAATGTTGGTAACTTCATCTAGTGAGTAATAAACCATTGAAAATCGCCGAAAAGAAATTATTTGGTTAACTAAAATTAATATCATGTTTATTGCAATTGTCGATGTTAGTCTCAAAGAGGACAAAATATCTGAGTTTAAGGCTTGGGTAACTGAATCTAATAAAACTCTGTCAAAATTTGACGGTTTTATCTCAAGACGTCTTCTTGAGGGAGAAGATGGGTCTAAGAAAATACTGGTTGAGTTTACGGATATTGAACTGTTTCGAAAAATGCATCAAAGTCCGGAACATAACGCACTTCATAACCAATTGGGAAATTTCATGCGAAGTCCACCGAAACGACAGTTTTACAATGTAGTTGCTGAATGAAATGAAATTTGAATATAATACTAATGATTACATACGCAAAATAAACAATAGTAATTCATACTTCAACACTTTTTTAAATAAAGAGAATCTTGCTGCAGGACTTTTGATTTTAAAACCCAGTGAAGAAGACACACAGCTTCCACATGAATCAGATGAGATATACTACATACTAGATGGTGATGGTTTTTTGAAAATAAAAAACAAGGATTACTCTGTAAAGAAAGGAAAGGCATTCTTTGTACCAAAAAATACTGAACATTATTTTTTTGGAAACAAGAAAAAGTTAACTGTGTTATATTTTTTTGGCGGCCCAGATAACTAATTTAAAATTTTAACATCTCTTCCTTTTATCGAAAGTTTTTTCTTAGCAAAAAGTTCTATTGCTTTTGGATAAATCTTGTGCTCTTTTGCAAGAATTTTCTTTGATAATGTTTCCTCGGTATCAGTATTTGCTACTTTGACAATGTCCTGAAGAATTATTGGACCCGTGTCCACCCCCTCATCAACAACATGTACTGTACACCCAGAAACTCTTGCACCAAATTGTATTGCTTGTTTTTGCGCATCAAGTCCTGGAAATGCTGGCAAAATTGCAGGATGTATGTTTAAAATTCTGTTTTTGTATTTTTTAATGAAATGAGGACTGATTATTCTCATATATCCTGCTAAGCATACAAGACCATTTTTTTCGGTTACACCATTTTTTACCAGAGACATAATTATTTTTTTATCATAATCAGTACGACTACCTCTAAAATTTTTACTTTCTATCACTTGTGTTTTAATCCCTAATTTTTCAGCAATTTTTAGCCCTCTGGCATCAGGTCTATTTGATATTACAATTGAAGGTTTGATTGGAATCATTTGTTTTTTTATCGATTTTAGGATTGCTTCCATATTACTCCCTCTACCAGAAATTAGTATTCCTAAATGCAGCAATGACTGTATTTTACTTCTCATTAAAATAAAGCATTGGGTTACTACACAAATTTTCTTACAAAGAAAACTTATCTTATAAAGAAATTTTGTATAATTATGGGAATATTATCAAAGCTTATCATATTGGGAGGCGTATTTGTCCTAGCATATGGTATATTTTCCATGCTTGGATTCGAGTAATGTGAGTTTTTTAAAATCATATGTTTGTTAACAAATAGTCAATCTTCTAATTTATAATCAAAACAACTAACCAAATTACGTGAGAACAATTCAATTATTAAAGAATGGAATAAAATGCAAAAATGATTCATCTACGGTGTATTTAGATCCTAAAAAAATTAATGATGATGGTATTAATTTCATCTCTCATGCCCATATTGATCATCTTCCAAATGGTGGGAGTGGATCAATCTTAGCATCAAATGAAACAAGTGAGATAGCTAAACTTCGTGGATTTTCATTTAACGCTACTGATGATATGGAAAACTTCTCTCTGATTGACACTGGTCATATCTTAGGTTCCAAAGGTATACTTTTTGATGATGTATTCTACACAGGTGACATCACTCTTCGCAATAGAGGATTTCTTAAAGGGGCAAAAATTCCAAAATGTAAAACTCTTATCACAGAATGTACATTTGGTTTACCCGAGTTTGTTTTTCCAGAAGTGAGCGATATAGTAAAACAAGTAAACGAAATAGTTTCCTCTTTGTATTCTAAAGGGAAACCAGTACTTTTACTTGGTTATGAATTAGGTAAATCTCAAACAATTTCACAATTGTTTAGCAACTGGGATCCACTATACTATCATGATTCCGTCAAAAAAATGAATGACTTGCATAGAAATTTTGGAATGCCATTAAAAGAGGCAATGGGTCATTCAGAAGCTGAATCAAAAGGACTTTTAGAAAAAAGACCATGGGTTATGGTTGCACCCATGATGAATGCAAAAAGCCAGTTTATACAGCATATGAGAACCAAGTATGATGCAATCACAATAGGATTTAGTGGATGGGCAAATTCAAAGAAATTCCCATATACACGCGGAACTGATTACTCCATACCACTAAGTGATCATTGTGATTATAACGAGTTACTTAGATTGGTAAACCAATCCGGTGCAGAAAAAGTCTATACAATCCATGGTTTTGTAGAGGAATTTGCAAGAGATCTTACACAGCAAGGAATTTCAGCACAGCCATTACGTGAATCATCCTTAGATAATTTTTGCTAGTATCACATTAGACGCAAACTACACTCTGTATAGTCTGATCAGGGAAATTTCTATCAAACCAATCTTTGTAATTTGGTTCATTGTTATATCGATCTAGATAGTAGTGCAAGTCTTTTTCTGGATTTGGGAATCCAGGAATATTACTGGTAATTAATCCTGAAGTGGAAATAACTAGCACATCCTGTATAGTCTGATCAGGGAAATTTCTATCAAACCAATCTTTGTAATTTGGTTCATTGTTATATCGATCTAGATAGTACTGCAAGTCTTTTTCTGGATTTGGGAATCCAGGAATCTTAGTAGATGAAACAAGCATCACGTTACTATCACACGTAATCCGTTCTTCTGTTTGTGATGATGATGAGAAATCAGTATTACCCATCATAAGTGAAGCACCACCGGCAATAATTATAACTGCAATCATCCCAATTGCGATTCCAACAAATTTTTTATTAGATTTTTTGTTTTCACTTGGTTTTGCTTCAATGTATTCAACAAATTTTTCTTCGACACTTGTTTCCTTTACACCTTCATCATTTTTTCCACTTTGTCTTTCGAGATACTCTCTTTCATATCTCTCAAATTCACTTTCATTTTTGGTTGTACTTGATGGTTCAGGTTGACCAGTATTGGTTTCTGATTTTATTATTCGTGAACCACAGTTATTACAAAAATTATTTGCGGTAGAATTTTGAGAGCCACATTCTGGACAAATTTGGTTTGTCTGACCACCTTTTTCTGGTTTTTCAAGATCATTTTTATCATCAGACGCATTAACGTCCTTTTCAAAACTAAATTCTGGTTTTGTGGATTTGAGAGTTCTTGGGGGAATAGTTGAGTGTTTTTTTATTGGTTCAATTTTTTTAATTTTTATTCTATGTCTAGGAGTAAGATATTGCTGAACAAGGGCTTCTACATATTTTCTGTCTTGAAGTGGGATGAGACTTCGTTGTTCAAACGTTTCAATAATTTGCTTTAATCTGTCTTGACTTCCTTTACCAATTTCTAAAAGTCGTAGCGCATCATCAATTGTGGAATCTGACATTTGATCATTCTGTCCATAAAATGTTTATAAAAATTGATACTAATTCACCATTCTACATTCTTTTCTAATTTTATTCCACTATCAGACACAGAAAACCCCATTATTTCTAGAGTTTCTTTTGCTGTTTTGGAATTACGCTCAAAGATATTTTCCCCCAAAGCAATTTTTTCTGCGTTTTTCATATTTTGCCCAATTTTGTATTTACCGTGTAAACTATTTGTTACCACTTTTATCACGGCAACTCCATTCAATACATCCATTTCAGGTGATATCGGTTGGTATTTTCCTTCAGGTTGATATTTGTCCATTAATTCATTAAGTGCAAGTGTTTTTTCTTCGTTGTCATCAACAATATACGCATGTCCTTTGATTACAACACTAATGTATAGTGTATCTGCAACTGATGCATCAGTTGGATGGAAAAAATATGATGGTAGAAATTCCAAATTTCTATCAACCTCAAATCCAACTTTGTTGTTTTTTCTAATATTATCAAGTTTCTCACCTTTTGTATGTGAATGCATGTAAATAACATCATTTACAAAAACAAAATTCATTGGTATAATTTGTGGGAAACCATTTGCATCAGTACTTGCAATCCTACCAGTTGCCTCAGAATTTAAAAACTCTGTAATTTTTTCTTTTGATTTGATCTCTAATTTACCTATTAATTGCATTATTATAAAAATAGGATTGGTTATTTCTGCTGTTCTCTAAAGTATGGGATAACTTTGCTAGCAAACTTATCAATGGAACCAAAATAATTTGAGCCCCAGAATCTTACCACAAAGTGATTAACACCTGCTTTCAGGAATCTTTCAAATACTTGAATTACATCATCAGGAGTTCCAACACCAGTTGATGATCTAGCAACCTTATCTGGAATCTTAGTTGCAGCTTCACGCATTTTAACAATCCAATCTTGATTAGACATTGAATACTCTGTAAAGTATTTTACAAAATCAAATCCTTCAATGTCTTTGAGTTCATGTACTCTGAGAATTTCTGGTTTAAACAAACTTACTTTGACAGCTTCTTTCATTTTTGCCCATGATTCTTCTGCATCTTCTGAGAAATACACATCAATGTCCAGCGCCATTTGAAAATCATCTTTCTCTTCTTGGGTTCTATTGTTTGTATCCATCGAGATCTCAATCTGTTTTTTATGATCTTCAAATAATTCTGGAGTATACCCTATTGGCAACCAACCTTCACCATATTTCCCAGTTAATGCTAATGTTCTTTTTCCACCAGAAGCCATGTATGTTGGTGGATGGGGTTTTCGTATTGGTGGCGCTTGTAAACATGCACCTTCTAATTTGTAATATTTACCTTCAAAGTTAACTGTGTTATCAGGTGTTGAGCCATACAATGTTTTGATCACTTGTATTTGTTCTTCCCATTTAGAAACAGGCTTTTCAAATGGGATACAAAATTCTTTTAGATTTTGCGCTTCTCCAGCACCAATTCCTAAAATCGCTCTTCCTTTTGAAACTCTGTCTAATGTAATTGCGGCTAGTGCTATATTTGATGGGTGTCGTCTGATTGCATCCGTGACACATGTTCCAAGTTCAACATGGTTTGTAACAGCCGCAATTGATGACAGCATTACCCATGGATCCAAAACTATAGCATTCTTCCACTGTGGAACATTTGTGTGATCCATATAGAAAATAGAATCATATCCAGTTTTATCAGCAAGCATACACGCTGTTAAAATTTGATCCTCAGTGTAACCTGCTCTTGCAACATTTAATCCATTTTGAATTCCAAACTTTAGCATTATCTAGTTGTTTCATATTCGCCTTTAATATGGTTTTCAAAGGTTAATGTGATTTTATTTAAATTTAATCTATAATGTAAAAACAAAAAATGACTTAGAGATTTCCATCATTAATGTCATTTAGACATTGAATTACATCATCTTTTGAAATTGGTATTGGGTTAGGATCCAAGTGTCCCTTATCAGTCATAACAACATCAGCAGCTTCATTTACATCTGCTTTTAATTGCATTTTATCAAATCCCAACTTTTCAATCACTTCTTTAAATCTATCATAGAATATTGATTTATTGTGTTTATGTGCAACAGTAGTACATGATGACAGTGAGAAGCCATGTGGCACTCCTTCATTTGAAAATACGTATGATAATGCATGTCCCAATGTAGTAGAGCAATTACCAAATCCCATACCAGACAGCATAGATCCATATGGATAATTCTCTGGCTTATCATTCATTATTGCATCATGTAACACATCAAATGCTTGTTTACATAGAGTTCGTGTCAAATCATTACCAAGTTTACTATCATATCCTTCTGTGGCTTGTGCACAGGCATCACAAACTGAGTTTTTTAGAATTTGCTCAGGAGTGCCATTCATAAAATATGAATCGATAATAGCTCTGTCTGCCAAGAATCTGTCTTCTCTAAGTAGTTTTTTCTTTCCATCAAACTTTAGTACACAATACGTTGTCATTTCAGCTCCAGTACCAAATGTAGTTGGAATTAAAATTTTATCTACACCAAATTCAGATGCAGAGTATTTTACAACATCAAGAGAACTTCCTCCACCAAGACCAATTAAGACTGATGGATTTTTTGATTTGTATTCAGATATGAGATTATTAACATCATTAATTGATGGTTCCGGTGTAACTTTATCAAACAGCATATAATCCTGAATTCCCATCCGGTCTAACCATTTACTAGAAAGTTCAGGTGGTGTAGTAGTAACAACTAGAGCATTTTTTGGGTATTCAGCTTCAGATAGTGCGTTATCACCAAATTCAATTTTTTTTGGAAGTAATACTTTATCCATGTACAGATGAATTTTTTCTCTTTTTTATACCTTCAGTCTAAAAAACCCTTAAGTTATTTTCATTATGAATAAAGAAGTGATAAAATATAATCCAATTACACCTCCAAGCAATACAGAATTTCTAGATTCAATTAAAATTTTGAATGAGGGGATGATTGCCGCAGATCCTGAGAGTTCTTTAAAACCATTTTTTTTGAAAAATAAAATTAAAATCAAAAAATCAGTGGTGGACTTAGAAATGTTTGATAATGTCTATATTATCGCAATTGGAAAAGCGGCCGATGTTATGGCCAAATTTGTTTCAAAAAGAGTGAGTTTTAAGCAGGGTGTGGTGGTAATGCCATCATCATATACACCAGTATTCTCTCATAAAAAAATTAAGTTTTTTCAGAGTGGTCATCCACTACCCAATACGCAAAGTGTCAGGGCAGCAAGTTATTTAGAAAAGTTTGTTTTAAACACACAAAAAAATGATTTTATAGTTTTCCTGATTTCAGGTGGTGGCTCGGCATTGGTTTCACAGCCAATGGGAATTTCTCTTAAGGAGAAAATTTTGGTAAATAAGGAATTAATTCATTCTGGCGCAAACATTAACGAAATTTCATGTGTGAGAAAGCATATCTCAAAAATTAAGGGTGGCAAAATTGTCCAGAAAATGAACTGTGCTGGTATTTCACTAGTCATATCTGATGTGATTGGGGATGATCTAAGTTCAGTGTCATCTGGACTAACATTTGCAGATAAAACTACTTTTTCACAGGCATTAAAAATTTTAAAGAAATACAAAATTCATAATAAGATTCCAAAAAATATAATTCGTGTTCTACAAAATACTGGAGATAGCAAATTTCCTGAAACACCAAAAAAACCAATGATAAGAAATATCGTTATTGCAAATAATCATAAATGTCTTCTTGCAATGAAAGATAAAGCGAAAAAAATGAATTACACTACAGGTATAGTTCACAGTCTTAATTCTGATGTTAAAGTTGCCACAAAAAAAATTATAAGAATACTTGAAAGTTCAAACAAACAATGTTTAATTTTTGGGGGTGAAACCACTGTTAACGTTAGGGGTAAGGGTAGAGGAGGTAGAAGTCAAGAATTGGTATTGCGTATATTACAGGAATTAAATAACGATACACATAATCAGTTTGTTGTTTCATCAATTGGAACCGATGGTATTGACGGAAACACAAAATTTGCAGGTGCAATTTCTTCAAGTACAAATATTTTAGTTAATAAAAAATATTTAAAAAATAATGATTCTTCTAACTATTTCAAAAAAATTGGTGGTTTGATATACACTGGACCTACTCATACGAATGTAAATGATATAGGATTAATCATTAGACAAAACCTCTAGAATCTCTAGATGCTGACTTTTTACCATTAGTTGATAAAAGTTCTGTTGCCAGATTACTTTCCGATTTTATGATTTCATAGTTGATTTTCAAATTTCGATGTTCCGTTAATTGATTAATAAAGTAAATTTTATCACTGATGATCTGATCATCGACTTTACGATTTTGAGTCATAAGATCACGAATTTCTACTGAATCACACATTACATTTACTATATCATTGTCTTTTATGATAAAAACACCCAAACCCCAGTAAATTCCAACATGTAATGCAATAAACCTGGACTGCTGGTCATCTTTAACGTCCAATTTACCACCTGACAGATAAGCGGGTGGGTGCTCTCTAATTTGATTTATGATCTTATTTTCAGTTTTTATTGACCACGAATATTCTGTTATCGTGCCATCAAAGTAAAGTTCATGCTCCATATGTCAATCAAAAAGTAGCGCTTTATCAATATAATTTGCATTCTGACCTTAATGATCAATTAAGAAAGATGCAATCATGATCAAATCTCATAATTTCTTCAGAAGAATGGTTGATGAACTGGTAGATTTTTCTGAGCATGACCCTGAATTAGCAGATGGAATAAAATGGCTTGATTCACAAGCACAGAAAAAAGGTATTACATTCTATGATATGGTTTTTGAGGTGCTATACAATCATGACATTAATTCTAAGGCACAAACTTGGTTAAAAACGAGAAATTAGTTATCTTTTCTCAATTGGAATAAACTTACATCCTTGTGGACCATCATATTTTCCAACGTATGTTGCCTTAGGTCTGTACAGCATTGGTTTTGGTGCAGCCTCAGCAAATCTTTCTTCAATAACATGTGCTGACCAGCCAGCAACTCGTGATATGGCAAAAATTGGTGTGTTTAAGTCCATTGGAATTCCTAACATGTAATATACTGATGCACTATACAAATCAACATTTGGAAAAATATCTGTACCTTTTTGTTTTTTCATCAAATCAGAAGTAACATTTTCTACTTTTTCTGTAATATCAAACCATGGCATTGAAGTTTTTTTAGATAGTTTTTTTGATAATTCTTTTAGGATCATTGATCGAGGATCAACAGTTTTGTAGACGGCATGCCCCATTCCCATAACTCTTTTACCCTTACCAATTCGTGTCTTAATCCAACTTTCGACATTTTCATAATTTTTGATATCTAATAACATCTTCATCACTTCAAAATTTGCACCTCCATGTAATTCACCACTTAGTGCACCTACTGCAGCACTTACTGCTGAATACATATGTGCACGAGTGGATGCAACTTCTCTTGCTGCAAAAGTTGATGCATTAAACGTGTGGTCAGCATGTAAAATCAAACAAACATCAAAGATTCTTTCTAATTCTTGATCAGGTTTTTCATCTTTTAGCATGTAGAGAAAATTTGCCGAATGGCTTAACTCAGGATCAGGTTGAATAGGTTCATTTCCATTCCTTATTCGTTCCCAACTTGCTACAATTGTTGGGACTTTAGCAATCAGATTCACAGCCCGTTGATAACTAACTTCTTTTGCAGTTCCTTCTTCATTGTAATATCCAGCAAGTGCGGCAACAAATGCTTGTAATACATCCATAGGATCAGCGTCCTTACGCCAATTTTTCATATTCTTTTGCATTTGAATTGCAATTGCCCGTGAATCTCTCAGATTTTTTTTAAATTCATCAAATTCTCTCTGGGCAGGAAGATGATCGTGTAACAGTAAAAAACATGTTTCTTCGAAATTAGAATTTTTTGTAAGATCTAAAATATCATACCCACGATAAATCAGTTTACCTTTTTCACCATCAATATATGAGATTTTTGTGTCAGCAATTGGAATATTTCTTAATCCAATATTTTTTGTTTCCATACCTTTCTTTCAATCAAATCCTTTTAAATTTTCAAGCATGTTTTATAATTCACGAAGAAATTCACCAATTAGTCTAATCTATCAACTATCTCGCATAAAGGTTGATTTTTCATTAAATTTTATGTCACAATCAGAACGAGATGTAATGAAGCAAGTGGATGCAGAAATTCTTAATGCAACTCCTGAATTCTTAAAAATTATCCAAAAGTATGATTTAGAAAATCAGTTGACTGGTGACACAATATATGACATCTATACAACCATTTTGAAAAAACAACGTGATAGAAAGAAAGTTATCCCAAAAACCAAATAACATGTTATTTTTTGGTTTAAATGAGGGACACAAAAAATAATTATGAATAAATCTTGGCAGTAAAATCTAAAACAAAAACTGTATGTGTGTCACACGAAGAAGACGCGGATGGTATAAGTTCTGCGGCATTAATAAAACAGGCTTATGGTGGAGAAACCATACTAGTTGATTATCCTGGCATGATGGATTCAATGGAGCCATTACGAAATGATGAATCTCTAAAACAACTTTTTATCTGTGATCTTGGTCTAAATAAAAAAAATGAATCTGATTTTGTTGAATTGTTATTAACTCTAAGAAAACGCAAAGTCAAAGTAACCTATATTGATCATCATGATCTTGATAGAAAAATTATAAAACAATTAGAAAAACATAACGTGAAGGTTATTCACGATATCAATGAATGTACAACTGTACAAGTCTATAATGCATATAAAAATAAACTGAATGATCATTCAGCATTTATTGCAGCATGTGCAGCAATTACTGATTATATGGAGGACCGTCCATTGGGTTCAAAATTATTACAAATTTTTGACAGACAATTTGCATTAATCAGTGCCACTGTACTTACATACAACATAGTTGGACATCAAAAAGATCCTGATTATTTACTGTATCTTGTGGATGAATTAAGCGAATCAAAATACCCACATGACATTCCAAATACATATGAATTTGCACAATTACAAGTTGGTAAATTAGCAGCAATAATTTCTAAGGTAAAAAAATCAATGAAGACAAAAAAGAATCTTGGGTATATGGAAATAACCGATTCTGGAGCAAGTGGAGCAGTAAATTTTGTTCTAGGTTTATCAGGAAAAGATGTTGGGGTGGCGTACAAAGAACGTGTAGATTATGGAATTTATGCAGTATCAGTACGAGGCTCAAAAACATGTAAAGTGCATCTAGGCAAATTGGTCAACAGACTATCAACGGAGTTTGGTGGATCTGGCGGAGGACATGACAAGGCATGTGGTGCATCCATACCCAAATCAAAAATAAATAAATTCGTCAATGCCCTAAATGCGGAATTAGCAAAATAAATTGTCCACAACTTCTCTGCGTAATGATCATAAACTTATTGAAAAAGTACTGAATGCACTTAATGCTACTGTTGCCTTACTGGAAGA
>Ga0208764_10000625_pt1 | contig 22757 bp, 27 predicted proteins | sample ETNtaG_18_FD_185762 | JGI IMG/M metagenome (GOLD analysis project Ga0208764, IMG submission 185762) | Marine microbial and viral communities from oxygen minimum zone, Eastern Pacific Ocean - ETNP201302SV91 (SPAdes) (version 2) | ecosystem: Environmental > Aquatic > Marine > Oceanic ... | reverse complement strand
TATGCTCAGATAGTTTTTTTTCAAGAGTTGTGAAACTTTCGTCATTTCCAGAAACGAGTCTTGAACTTGACTGAAACTGTGAATATTTTATCTTACTAGGTTTGATTCCAAGATAGTCATTAGACGAAAAATTAAGTAATTTTTTTTTATTAATTTTGATGTATTGTTTTTCAATCCTGCTATCTTGAAGTGTTCTTAAGAGATTGTTTTTCTTAATTTCACTTAATTTTCTTTCAAGTGTGCCAAATTTAGGCTTCAAGATCAATCTCTTCTATCATTTTTACATCTTTTTTCATGGAATTCCCATCAAGTGTTAGATAACCTTCACTGATAATCCCATTTGCCCCACTAAGCAGCAACTCTTTTCCATCATCCTTTAGATTGACTTCCCTACCTCCTGATATCTTAATAATGCTTTTTGGAAGTAAAAATCGTAAAATTGCAAAAACTCGTAATATTTCTTCCAAACTAAGAGGAGTTTGTAATTCTAAGGGAGTTCCTGGAAATGGAACAAGTAAATTCACAGTAACTTCTTCTGGTTGAAGTCTTCCGATTGCTTGTACCAACTCCTTTCTTTGATTTCGAGTCTCCCCCATCCCAATAATTCCTCCAGTGCATAGCTCCAATCCAGCTTCTCTTGCTATATGCAACGTGTTGATTCTATCTTGATATGTGTGTGTTGTACAAATTTCGGGAAATTTTGATTCCGATGTTTCTAAATTGTGATTATATCTAATAACTCCTAACTCTTTTAATTTTTTTGCTTGACTTATAGTCAAAAATCCTAAACTACATTCTATCGATATCCCAACTCTCTGATTAACCTCTTCAATAATATGGCAAACTTGCTCGAAGTCGTCATTAGATGGTTCTCTCCACGCAGCGACTAAACAGTAGGAATGTGCACCAGCTTTTTTTGCATCGGTTGCTTGTCTAACCACCTCATCCGGAGACATTAATTGGTATTTGTTAACTCCCGTATCAAAAAATGCAGATTGACTACAAAATGTACAATCTTCACTACAATAATTCTTTTTGATATTGGCTAATTGCTCTACATCAATTTTTGAGCCTTGAAATGTACGTGTAATTTCATTTGCTGCATTTGATAAATTTCTTAAAAACTTGTTATCCACATTGAATAGTTTTCCAACCATTTCATCAGTAATGGTCATTTTATTAAAAACCATATCTTTACAATGAATGATTAATTGATCCGTGTTATTCATATTCACAATTAGAAAATTTACTAAATAAGCGTTAACCCGTATAAAATCTATGGTTAACCATTAATTACTCGTGAAAATTAATGGTTTTTATGAAAAACTCCAGTTCTGTTTGGCATCCTAATACACAGATGTCTGAATGGGGTGAGTTTCCTGAAATTGTTTCTGCAAAAGGAATGTGGCTTTATGATTCAAAAGGTGGAAAAATGCTTGATGGTGTTGCAAGTATGTGGTGTAATGTTTGGGGTCATTCAAAACCTGAATTGATTTCGGAGATAATTAAACAAACCAAAACACTTCAGCACTCTTCTTTGTTTAATCTAACTAATACTCCTGCAGAAAAACTCTCGAAAAAGTTAGTAGAATTAAACCCAAATATGAATTCAGTATTTTTCTCAGATAATGGTTCCACCGCAATGGAAATATCAATCAAACTTGCTTTACAACATTGGCGAAATATTGGTGAATCTAAGAAAACAAACATTGCGGTATTAGAAAATGGATATCATGGAGATACTTTTGGTGCAATGTCTATAGGATATGTACCTGAGTTTTTTTCAAAATTCCGTTCAAAACTGTTTTCAACCATTAAATTCCCTGTACCCAGATCATTTAGAATCCCTGGGGATATATCTCAAAAAGAATACAGAGAGCAATGTATTTCCAAAATTGAAGATCGGTTAGAGGTGGATAACTCCATCGCTGCATTTGTGATGGAGAGTGGTGCACAGATGGCAGGCGGTGTCATCATACACCCAAAGAATTTTCAGAGCCATATAGCCAGAATATGTAAAAAAAACGGTGTTTTATTAATACTAGATGAAATTGCGACTGGTTTTGGTAGGTTAGGATCTATGATTGAATATGAATCCCAAAACTCTGTTCCAGATATTGTATCATTTGGAAAAATGATCACTGGTGGATATCAAACACTTGCAGCTACTTTATCTACGAAAAAAATATCTGATTCATTTCTTGGGGAGTTCTCTCAAATGAAACATCTATTTCATGGCCACACTTACACGGGAAATCCTACTGCTGCTGCTCTGTCATTAAAAAATCTAGAATTATATAAAAAATACAATTTAATTAGAAAAATCCAAAACACTTCTAAAATATTCAAAGAAAGAATTGAGGAGGTTTCTAATCTTGATTTGGTGGGCGATATACGACATAAAGGCATGGTGATGGGAGTTGAACTTGTTAAGAATAAGAAATCAAATAAACCTGTTACTTTTTCTCAGTCAACCAATAAAGTGGTGTTTGAAGAAGGTAGGAAAAATAACATCTATCTTCGTACACTTGGAAATATTATAATGATTGTTCCACCTTTGGCAATATCTCAAAAAGATTTGAATTTCTTAATTGATGGTGCAATTAAAACAATCAAATCTTTGTCTGGTAAACTATTATGACTTCTCTTTTTATAACAGGTACTGACACTGATGTTGGTAAAACATGTATTACAGCAAGCATTGTTAGTTATCTTTCTAAAATGAATGTTAATGTAGGAGTAATGAAGCCTTTTACCTCCGGCTACAAAGCAACTTCTGATTCTATATCTGATGATGTTAAAATTCTAATCAAGTACTCTGGAGTAAATGATCCTATTGACCTTGTAAATCAATATTTCTTCGAAATTCCAACATCTCCATATGATGCATGTAAACAACTTAATCTTGAAATTGATATCTCACGGGTAATCGATTCTTACAAACAACTTAGTTCTATTCATGATGTAGTAATTGTTGAAGGAATAGGTGGAATTATGACTCCCATCTCTAAAAATTATTTTGTATCTGATTTAATTTCTGATCTACAAATGAATGCAATTATTGTAACCGGTTCAAAAATTGGCACTGTTAATCATCTGATGTTGACATACCAACATCTAAAAGAAAAAAACTTACCTCTAAATGGATTTATAATAAATCAAAACGTACCTGATGGGTATGAATCATCTAATCTAAAACAACAGATTACTGATTTAACTGGGCAGACTGTCTATGGCACAATTCCATACTACAAATCATTTAATATTGAATCATATGTTGAAGATTTTTCTAATTTTGTTGATATCTCAAACATTGGTTTTAAAAATATTTAGTCTGTTCATGTTTTTTGTTTTAACAAAAGTTTGTGTATCTTTTAAAAATTTACTATATGATTCTTTTTTTATTGTATATGTTATTTGAGGAATATGAATATTATCTTTTGAAATAACCCATATGTTTGCGTCTGAACTTTGTAATTTCTTTATTTCCTGAATGTATTGTTTTATTTCATCAATGTTAGAAGTTTTGGCAAAAAATATCAGTATTACATCATCACTGTTTTTTTTCAACTCCGTAATATTTGGAATTATCATATCTAATTCTATATTTTTAAAAGAGATTCTTCTTTGGCTAGGAATTAACATCTCTGTAAAGAGATAATGTGTTAAACTTTCAATCATGGTTCCATGTTTTTCGTATTCGTTAAAGCCATCTATGCTATTGATTGCAGTTTCATAGATTTTCTCAAATAATTCTGAAAATTTACCGTTTAACAGTAGTTTGTGTATACGTTCTTGTCCAATATCATCTATCTTTGCATATAATGCATCTTTAATCGGAGAACTTTCACTCATTTATTCTAAAAATGTATATCTTCTCTCTCCGGCACTTTCTGGAGTTGAATTAACATATTCGAGAACAAATTCCTTTTTTGAATTAAGTAGTGATTGTTCTGGAGAAAGTTTGTTTTCATGTAATTGCTCATATTCACTCAAACTGAGTTTCTTTCTCTCACCAATTTCTGTTTCCAGATTCATATCTTTTACAATTTCATGATATTCTGATTGAATTACACCGCTAAAGACCATTGCACTACTACCACTACCATATGATGCAAAACCAAATCTTTTTTGATCAAGATCAACTCCTTTTTGGAATTCAAACTCCAGACAACTTCGAAATCCAAGATAAAGTGATGCAGTATACAAATTACCAATCATTTTTGATGCTATTAATGAACTAGCAACCTTATTCTCATAGACTTCTTGATATTCATCAGTTTTTGCAAAACGTTTAGTGAATTCATGATCTTTTTGCATGAATTCTGAATCAGCCAAGATGGATTCAATTGTTCCTCGTGGATCTTTTGGTACTGGTTCATCCATTCCAATCTGTTTAATAATATTTTTCCATCTGGGGGTACTTCTCCATTCATGACGGACAAGATATGCAAGAGCCTTTTTACCCATGTTACTATATGGGAGATGCATGTTAATGTAATCCATATGATCTAGCATGCTTTCACCAGCTGCAAGGTTAATGAGACCTGTTTTTAGCGCCTTTCTAGTATAATCGTTTAGTGCATTTTTGACTTGAATAAGATATAGAAGATTAGAGTATTGACCATGTACTACCGGTGTTTCTTTACCAAATGGTCTGTAGAAATCATATTCATTTTTTATTGATGTCGAGGTAACTTTAGGATCAAACTCAAGTAATCTTGGTTTATCATTTAGAAGCATTGCAATTGCACCACCACCCTGTGTCATTTCACCACTAGAACCCATATCATATTTTGCAATGTCTGATACAACAACAAGTGCATTTTGGTTTTCTGCCTCGCCAGCCCTAATCCAATTTGAATTATCGTATAATGCATATGAACCACTAACACAAGCAAATTTACACTCTATACCACCACAATGTTGAAATGAACCTGAACCGTAAACCTGTTCTAACATTCCAATCACGTATGAGTTCATTGCTTTTGATTCATCAAGAGATGATTCTGTTGCAACGTATAATCTACCAACATTTTCAGGAGAAAGTTTGTTTTTTTGCATAACTTTCAAACAAGCGTTTGCAGCCAGTACTGCTGGATCCTGATTAGCGTCAACAATTGCCATTCGTGATATTCCCAGCCCTCTCTCTAATTTGTCTGGGTCAAGACCCCGTGCTTCTGCAAAATCACGTGCATCCACGTATAATTTTGGTATGTATATAGAAATATCATCTATGCCTGCTGCCATAGCCTTGCCTTTCCTAAACAGTATATAACGTTTCTAAGATGAATATACCTACACGATTAATTAAATTAATTTGCGATCAGGTATGAAAAGTTGTGATTTTTTACTTTTCAAGAATAGAATTGAAAATTCTTTCAAAAGATTCGTATGGCTGTGCACCGCTCATTATTTGAACATTATTACTTTTTTTGTCAATAATGAAAAATGCAGGTGTCCCGGAAAGACCAAGAGTTTCAGCATCTGTTCTACTTTGTTTAATACTCTCATAGTAACGTTGTGAATCCATACACTCTGTAAATAATTTTGAATCTAATTTAATATCATTTGCATATTTTAGAAGATTCTGCTGTCCAGCCCAACCGTTGTTTTCACCTGTCCAATTATTGTATAAAATACCATGGTACTCCCAATACTTGCTCTGTTCTTTTGCACAATGCGTTCCATGTGCAGCGCCAACTGAGTCTTTGCCTATGATAGTATAATCTTTGAATATAATATTCACCTTACCAGATGCGACAAAGTTTTCTAATAATACAGGTTCCGTATTATGAAAATGTACATTACAAAAATGACATTGAAAATCACCAAACTCAATCAATGTAATTGGTGCATTTGGATTACCCAGTATTGGTGAACCATTATTGATCAGTGTACTCAAAGAAATTTCAACTGGCTGTGTGACTGTTTCCACTTCTACAATTTCTGCCTCAATTAGTTTTTGATTATCAACACTATCAACATTTAAAGAAAATATAACTATCACACAAATTGCAGTGATAGCGGCGCCAATTATTATAGATGGACCATGAATTGTATTTTTATTCTTTTTTTTCAAATTATCTTTTTCACTTATTACATAATCTTTCCCTTCAACAGAAAATGTAAATTTATTATTTGAATCTTCAGACAATGTGAAAGTCTAAATTTATTATGATTTAGTTCTTTGCCTAACTATAAAAGTAGGATTCTATATGTAATGATTGTTGAAAAAAGTCTTTGTCAATGGCTATGGTTCTATTGGAAGCAGAATTACTAATTTTCTCAAAGATGACCCTGAAATTGAAATTATAGGTGTTGGAAAATACTCGCCTGATGATAAAGTAAATGATGTTTTATCTAACGGTTTTAATGTTTTTGTTCCTAAATCAAAAGAATCTGATTTTCAGCAATTTGATATTACTGGTAACATAGAAACAATCTTGAATGATTGTGATTTAGTTATTGATGCATCTCCAGGTGGATTTGGTTTTAAGAATAAGGTAAAATTTTATGAACCAAAAAACTTGATGGCGATTTACCAAGGCGGTGAAACTATCACTGGTGAAAACGCTGTATCAGATCTTTTATTTAATTCACGAGTAAATTATTCTGACGCACTTGAAAAAAGGCATGTGATGCAAGGAAGTTGCAATGTTACTGGAATGGGAAGAATTCTTGAACCGTTACGGAAAAAATACAATAAAATGATCAGGCGGTTTGATGTCACATTGGTTAGACGTTGGGCTGATATAGAACAAACTGATAAAACTGTCACTGATACTATAGAACTCACACAAAGTCCACATCATGGTGAAGACGTTAAATCATATTTTGGTAAAGATTCACCACTCTTCGTTCGTGCAATAAAAGTTCCAACAAGACAAATGCATTTACATATCATGGATATTAGATTTGACGGAAAACCACCATCGTCTGATGAAATACATGATTTATTCAAAAACGAATTTGGTGTTGCGTTACTATGGAGTGCAAAAGGAACAAAAGATGTAAGAGATTATGCAGATACTATGAATTTTAGCTTCAAAGATACAAACATGATACACATTCATGCGAACATGACAGTTGTAATTGGTGATACATTGCAAATTATGTACTCTGATGATCAGACTGGTATTGTTATACCAGAAAACCATATGTTGATGCAGGCAATGTTGTTTAAAAAATCATATGAAGATTCCTTTAATCACACTGAAAAATTATTTCACATGAAAGAAAAAAAACAGTTGCTCGAAGAGCATTTTTCGTTATAATTTTTAATTTATTTTCTCAATTCGAATTTTTTCTGGTTTATTCTCTGTCATCTTCTCAACAATTATTCTTAATGAGTTAATTTCGATTTTATCTCCTTCTTTTGGAATATCATGTAAACGTTCATGTAATAATCCATTCAATCGAGAGTAATCATCACCTTCGGGAATATCCGTTTCAAAAATTTCATTTATCATGTCTATTTCTATATCACCATTTGTAATTATGGCATCATTACCTTCATTTTGAAATATTTGGCTCTCAGTATCTGTTTCGTCTATTATCTCACCTACAATTTCCTCTAAGAGATCTTCTAATGTCACACAACCTTCAACTCCACCAAACTCATCTAACACAATTGCCATATGAGTACGCCTCCCCTGCATCTCTTTTAATAAATCACTAACTCGCTTCTCCTGTGACACGAAGATAGGCTTTCTCATCACCTGTTCCAATGTAATCATTTTATCCTCATCTTCAAGTCGTTTTAGGACATCACGTACATGTACAATTCCAACTATTTTATCTGTATTTTCTGAATAAACAGGTATCCTAGAAAATCCATTTTGATTTATTTCTGGAAGAGCTTCAAATAACATCATTTTTGATTTTAATGTGAACATTTTTGGCCGTGGAGTCATTACAGATCTAATTATAATATCATCAAAGTTCAGAGCTCCATGTACTAACTCACTTTCTTGTTTTTCAATAGCCTTGTCTTTCAGTCCCTGTTCAACAACTTCTTTTATCTCATCTTCAGTTAATCCAGGAGGAACATCACTACTACCAGTCAATTTAATTATTCCTTTTGTAATCTGTTCAAAGAACCATACTACTGGAAAGAATGCATAACTAAACCCAAGAAGAATTTTACTATATTTGACCGCAATTTTTGTTGCATTTGCATTACAATACGTTTTTGGAGTAATCTCACCAAATACCAGAATAAGAAATGTCATTGCTCCTATTGCAATTGCTAATCCCTCACTTCCAAATAATTTTAATGCAATATCAGTTGCTAATGCAGTAGATGCCACATTAACAAGGTTGTTTCCTAAATTAACACTTGCCATCATTCTACTTGGATTTGATTTTAATTTGTGAAGTGATGTTGCACCCTTAATTTTGTCTTTTACCATCTGCTCAATTTTTGAAAGTCTAACACTAACTAATGCAACTTCTAAACCACTAAAAAATCCTGAAAGTCCAATAAGTGTAACTAGTGCAGCAATCTCATATTCTAATTGCAATTTTTAACTCCTTTTTGATTAAATATATTGAAACAATATGCTTCATTTATTGTAGAATCCACCACATTTTTTACTTGTTAGTGATACGGATGTCGTTCTTTTAAGGTTTAATATTTGAAAAACTTGAGTTTTAATGAAACAGGCGTGTGTTTATGATTTAGGTGGAATTGCAAACTTGTTATTTGGATCATTATGATACTCTATTGGCAACATTGGCTCTTTTTGCCTTCCAGTAAGAATCCCGATAATTTTATCATCTTTTTTCATAATTTCGTCATCTAATAGTTTTTTAATCCCTGCAATTGTTGCGCCTGAAGCCATTTCACAATCGAATCCATTTAACCCAACTGCTGACATACCATCAAGCATCTCCTTGTCAGAAACTTCAGTAACAACCCCATCAGTAAACTCTAGCGCTCGTAATCCTTTTGTTAGGTTTGCAGGTTTACCAATTTGGATCGCGGTGGCTTTAGTTTTTGGCTTTAAATTTTCATCCGCATTCATACGTTTGTAATACCGTTCAATTAATTCTAGATTAGGATGACCGTCATTCCATCGTAATTCCTCCCCGTCAAACTTTCCATTGTATAATTGATATAATGTATTTGCACCATTCGCATTTATTACTGCAATTCGAGGTATTTTTTTTATCCATCCCCATTTATGAAGTTCCATGAGGCATTTACCACAACTTGATGTATTTCCTAATGCACCGCCAGGATAAACAATCCAATCAGGCACTTCCCAATTAAGAAATTCCAATGCACGGAAAGGTATTGCTTTTTGCCCTTCTATTCTAAATGGATTTACAGAGTTTACAGTATAACTCCCTACTTGTTTTGCAGCATCTAATGATTTTGCAAATGCGTCATCAAAATTCCCATTGATTTTTATCATTTGTGTTCCAAATTGATATGCCTGACTTAATTTTCCAGGTGCAATTTGTCCGTCTGGAATGTAAACATCACATTCCATATTTTCATTTGCAGCAAACATTCCAGCTGATGCTGATGTATTGCCTGTTGATGCACAAATGATTTTTTTTGCACCCATTAATTTTGCATGGGTTACTGCAGCAGCCATACCGTTATCTTTGAACGATCCGCTCGGATTATATCCTTCAGGCTGTAACATCAAATTTTCATTATCAATATTAACAAAATTTGAAACTTTTGACATGTGATATGGTTTTGATTGTCTACCTTCTGCACCATCTAACGAAACAAGGAATTCTGAACATTGCTCTAGATCATCAGTGTCAATACCACAGAAATTTAGTAATTCTCTAAATCTCCACACACCGCTTTCATTGTAAATACTTCCTTGTGGGTTTCTTCTTTCATAGAATGTCTCTTTTAATCTTGATGGTGGTGTTTCACTATATTCAACATCTAATAGAAAATCACATTTATCACATCTTATTTGAAATGATTTAATTTCAAATTCTTTTCTACAATTAGGATTTACACACACCAATTTTGCATTTTGCATCATTAAACCATGATAATATTATACCAATTTAAAGGAAATCACTTGGTAAAATAATAATTTTTTTGTTTAACCAAAGATTTACAACCAAATTTGTTTTAGTATTTCTATGATCAAAAGTGGTGATGAATATCTAAATAGCGTACTGAAAAAAATACTAAATTCTTATTCAATAATTGATGAATTGTCAGACAGCTCTACTGATTTAGAATTATTAGAAGTTGAAGTGAGAAAAATTAATGGTCTTCTTCTTGTTTTATCAAAAAAAATTACTTCTATAGGTAGTAATTCATCTGACGCTAAAAATTTAGAAAAAAATATAATCCACTACATACAGAATTATGATTTTTTACGAGAGATTAATTTATTATTAGATACATATTCGGAAGATAATTTACGTGTAAGGAATATTCGTGATTCGGTGCTTAAATCATTAAACGAAAATAAATTAATTCAAAAAATTTATGAAATGTCGAATAATTTTTAATTATTCTTTCGCCTTTAATTTCTTACGTGTTATTTTGGAATCTTTGCCTTTAATTTGTTTTTCAACTTCAGATTTTTTATCATCAACAGCCTTGAAAACCTCTTGAATTAATCCATCAAGATAAGAATCTGATATTTCTGGTGTTACAGAATTTGCTATTTCATTGATTGATGTTGATATTTGTGAATTAATCTCTTCAAATATTTCTGGATCTTCAGCAGCAGTTGCATATAGAGATTTTAAATTATCTACTTGACTAATAACTTGGTCAGTTAACATTATTTTAAATTTAGAACCATTGATTTCTATTTCTTTGGTGATCATAAGATTAATTTGAAAAAATACGTTTTATACTTTCCTAAAGATCATTATTTAAAACTCAATTAAATCAAGTGCAGATGCATCACTGATCAATCTGGTATGTCTTGAACTTATCACATAACCATTTTTTATGTCTTTTATGGGTATCCAACGATTCGTAGATGTATAGTGCCTTTTTTCAATTAGTTCCTTTTCAACAGTCTCGATATCTAGCTCACCTTCTTCAATCTCCTGTGTTTCAAGATGTTTTATTGTGATCATAATCTTGTTTACTTTTACCCTATCACCCAATTTCCACTGTGATGGTGGAGTTTCATCAGATAATTCTAAAACTTTGATTTTCATCTCTTTTTTGCCTAAAACATCATGACTGATTAACATCCTTTCATCAATAAAATCTGAAAAACTCATTTCTAACAAATTACGGTTGGTTTGAATTATTAAAGTATACGGAGAGTTTGAAACTAATTCTGAATTCTTTTTCTCTCTTTAAACGGCATGTCATAATCTTTTAGTTTTATTGATTTTCTCTTTCCACTAATTAGACCATATGTACCACCATCATATTTACAAACAATATCAATAGGTGTAAGCTTAGTATCCCAAACTTTAAAAAATTCTCGTAATTCTCTTTTTTCATATAAACTGTTCCCGATTCTTTTCTTGGATAAAAATTTGAATGCAAGCAGGACTTCTCTAGTTTGATAAACTTTGAAATTTTCTGTCCAGTTCATACATCTAACTATTTGATCAAATGGGACCGTAAGTGATGTACTGGTTCCTGATTTTGCTTCAATTGTAAATATTGTACTATCTTCATTATTCAAAGATAGTATATCTGGTAATGCAACACTTGGTGAGCCTAGTCTAAATGCCTTCCAATTATCTAATTTATTAAATCGTTTAACTAAGGTATCCTCCCATTGATAGCCTCGCTGTCTTCTGATCCGAGATACTTTCTGTGTTTTAGTAAGTTGATCAGGTGTTTTTGATTTTAGTAAAACAGATGTTCGCATTGATAAACTATTATTTCATTACATATAGAATGGAAGGTAATAATCAAATGACCAAACGTTCAGTCTAAAGTAATTTAAACAGAAATGTCGGTATTTTATCAAAACCACACCACTCTAATTGAACATTCTGACCAATTTTTGGCTCAATAGAATTCGTAATACGACCTAAAATTCTAATTCCATCATTAGTTTGAATCAAACAAAAATAATAATTCTCTTTTTTAGAATACTCAATGATTTGACCATGCTTATTTCCTTGTTTCCAAGAGGTAATTTCATGACATTTGTTACAATGTGTAGATGGTGGCCACACAGACGCATCGCATTTATCACAATAACTAATGGTGAAGCGACCATTAGTTAGTTCATCGTCAAATTTTGTCATGATTCTAGAATTAATACCGTGCTGGATGTTGCAGCTGCTGACATATTATGAACAAGTCCTTTATTTGCTCCGTCTACCTGTCTTTTTTTTGCTTTATTTTGTAACTGCATTGTAATTTCCATAATTTGTGCAATACCAGTTGCACCTAACGGATGACCGGCACCGATAAGTCCGCCTCTAGGATTTATTTTTCTATTTTCAGTATTGAATAAATTTCTGACATAATCTGCACCACTAATATTTTCTGAAAAACCAAGATCTTTTACCGCCATTAATTCACAAACCGTAAATGCATCATGAATTTCTGCCACATCAATATGACTTGCAGAAGTTTTTGCCATTTTATATGCATCACGTGATGCAATTACACTAGTAGTTAATTCAGTTAATTCATTTTTTGCAAAACTGGCAGAATTTGTTTTTTGCCCAATGCCAGAGATCCATACAGGCTGATCAGAAAATTTAGATACGGTATTTTCAGATGCTAACAATACAGATGTACTCCCTGAACATGGATAAGAACAATCTAATATTCTTAAATCGTCGGTTATACTCTTTGAATTCATAATTTCAGAAATTGTATGAGGTTTGTGTGAATATGCATTAGGATTATCAATCGCATGTTTATGATTTTTAGCTGAAACTATAGCTAACTCCTCATTACTTGTATTAAATTTTCTTTTATGTGACTTGGTTAACATTGAACCCCAAAAAATAGGATGGTTAAACTCACCGCGTGTTTTATCCCATTCTAAAACTTGACCTGGATTATTAATTTTATCTGCACCAGAAACAAGAATGACATCTGCAAGACCTGATGCAATGTATGAATATGCTGATATCACTGCATTTGAACCAGAACTGCATAGATGTTCTACTGTATGAGCAATTTTTGGTTTAATGCCTGTTAACTCGGATAGTATTGCACTCAGATATTTCGAGTTATCATTTGTCGAAACAATGACACCATCAATTAAATCCTGTGATAGATTTCTTGTAGTATCAAAAATCTGTTTTGTTGATTCTAGAAGTAAAGTTTCAACTGGAATCTCTTCTTTTGTAAAATTACTACTTCCAAACCCCACAACTGCAACTTTTCTCAATTTAATTCCTCTGAAAATGTAGATGATAATAGGTCAAATGATTTCTGTACGTCATCAATTGGATTAAATTGTAAAATTGGTAAATCAATACCAGTTTGACGAAATTCATTTAGTTTTATTCTACAATCATCTGGTGTGCCTGAAATACAAAGATCATTAACCATTGAATCAGTTACTAGATCATAGTTATCATTTAATCCATTTTTCTTGTACTCTGCAAAAATATTTTCAGTTTCTTTTTTGTAGCCATTTGAGGCTAAAAAATCTCTATAGATTTTACCAACAGAAACATAAAACGCAAGCGTTTTTTTTGCACGGTTTATTGCCTTATCTGCATCTTGGTGAACGCACGTTATTATTTGAATTGTAGAATCAATCTTTCTAGTTTTTTGCATTTTTTTTAATGTTGATTTAATTTCTTCTTTTGGTCTAAGATAAAATATTACACCGTCAGCTACATCCCATGTTAACTCTACCATCCTTTGATTTATCGCTGCAAGGTAAATTGGAATACTTTTTCTTGATGGTTCTATCAATAATGAAAAATTTTTCAATGAAAAGATTTCTCCTTGATAATCAATTTTTCTACCACTCAAAAGTAATTTTATAATTTCCACATATTCTTTCATTCTTTGTATTGGTGACACAAATGATGTACCATGAAACTCTTCAACTATTGATTTACTACTTGTTCCTAATCCTATAATCAATCTTCCATTTGAAATAGTATCCACTGTTGCTGCGCCCATTGCAATTAAACTGGGACTTCTGGAATAGATGTTTATGATAGATGAGCCGATTTTTGAATTATTGTTATGCATACTTGCTAAACTAAGTAATGAAAAATTTTCCATTCCCCATGTTTCTGGAATCCAAATGACATCTGGTCTGAAATGATTTAATTTTTTTGAACATTCCAGAATTTGCTCAATTGTTAACAATGATCCTAAACTGTATGATAACCTCATGCTGTTCATTATTTGAAAAATCTTTGGTATTTTTTTGAGTTTATTTCTTGACTGGAAAGTTCAATATCCTTGAATGAATCTATTGAATGCCATAAGACATTTTTGAATTTAACGGTGTAAAGAGACTTAGTTTTTGCAAGTTTTGGAAAAATCTCAGATTCTAAACTTCCTTTACGTGGCAATATTTTTAGAATCGCTGTACTTAAATGATACAATCCTGGATTCATCCAAACATTTTGAACGTCTTTTTTTTCGTTAAATTTTAAAATTTTATTGTTTTTTATTTCCATTGTTCCAAATTTTGTCTTTAATTCATTTGCAGCAATGGTATTTGGTTTTTTTAATATTTTTTTTAAATCAATATTTGTTATTATGTCACCATTTATTACAAGAAATGATTCATCTGATAGATTTTTTATTGCATTTCTTATTGCACCGGCTGTGCCAAGTGGATTTTTTTCAACAGAATATTCAATTTTACAACCAAAATTTTTTTTCTTTTTAAGAAAATTCTGAATTTGTTTGGATTTATATCCACTACATATTATAATCTCGTCTATTCCAAATTTTTTTAGATAGTTTATAGTATATTGAATTAACGGTTTTTTATTTATTGGAATTAATGATTTTGGAATTTTATCAGTAAGTGGGCGTAGTCTTTTGCCTCTTCCACCAGCTAAAATTAATGCCTTCATAATTTATTGAATTAATTTGTGTTTTTTAACTTATATTATTTCTGATTAAAACATCTTAAATGTTGCAACACCAAAAAAATATCCTACCATAACCATTGTTATGCCCCATCCACATGAGCCTAATACCGTATATACTAAAAATTTCTTAATATTCATCTTCAGTAAACCTGCTGGAATTGAAATCATCTCTCTAAACACTGGAATCATACGACCAAACAAAACTGCCTTATCACCATATTTTTCAAACCATTTTTCAACTCGATCCATTTTTTTCTCTGACACCTTCACTTTTTTTAAATATCTTAGCAATGCAGTTCGTCCTAACTTTAATGCGATTAGATAGATTACTGTTGAACCAATTGATGCCCCGAATCCTCCCACAATTCCAAGTAATAGAACTTCAATAATGCCTAATCCATTTTGTGATGCAATAAATCCAGCAGTTGGAAATACAGCCATTGTTGGGATTGGTGGTATTATTGTTTCTATTAATGCTGCCAAAAATACGCCAAAATAGAGATACTCGGATAATAGTTCAGAAATCCACTCGATTAATACTTCTATCTCACTCATCTTTTTCTTTCTCTGTTATGTAGTAATGTAATTCCGTATAACATTCTGTACACCATTCTTGAAAATTTGTATGTTCACAATTATAACCTGTAGATTCTTTTCCACATTTTTTACAAACAGTCATTAATTTTGTTTATGTTTATGATTTTTTAATCTTGATTGCGCCAAGTGTGAGTTGTATTAATGCTGGTGCAAAAAGCATAACAGCTGAGCCAACAGGATCTCTATCCACACTTTCTGGAGATGGATTTGCAATTACAACAATTCCGCCAATTATTATTAAAATCCCAGCAACAATTATCATCATTCCTAACCCTTTTGACGGTTCTTTTAATGAAATAAAAAATCCAATGATTGGAAGAATTAATGCTGGTGTCCCTAAGCCAATACCCCGTTGCATTTCACTCATTGGAAGAAATCCAGTTTTTCTCTCACCAACTTCTCCATCAATTGTGATACTTGATGCAACATCAGCACCATAAATAATTAACAATGCAATTGCAATTCCTGTTATGATTAATGCTGCTTGCAATGCCATATTTGACATTGGTATTCAAGTATTAATAAAGCATAAGACGAATTGATTTCTAGTTTTAACTAAATTGACCTTACACTCCACTATCTGGTTCGATTATAATAGTTTCTTTTAGTTTATTCATATTTACTAGAAGATCTTCAATTCCCATATTATCTTGATCAATCAAATTGACATGCCCAATTTTCCTTTTTGGTTTAGATTCTAGTTTTCCATACATCTTTAGAAACGCATTATCAAAATTTATTGTAGGTGTTTTATACAAGCCTTTGAAGTTTTTTGGTCCTAGTATATTATACATAATCGTCGGATGAAGTAATTTTGTACTTCCCAGGTTTAGGCCTAAAATTGCTCGTAAATGCTGTTCAAATTGGGATGTCTTACTTGATTGTAATGTGTGATGCCCAGAATTATGAACTCGTGGCGCTATTTCGTTTATTAACACTTTATTGTTATTTGTGACAAACATTTCAATACCGAATACGCCTGCCCCACGAAGAACTTCCATTGTTTTACGTGCTATATCTTCAGCATTTTTAGAAATCTCTGTATTAATTCGTGCTGGAGCTATGGTCATTTTTAGAATATTATCTTCATGAATGTTTTCAACTACAGGATATGTTTGAATTTCTCCATTAGTATTTCGTGCTGCTATAACTGATACTTCCATCTCAAAATCAACAAATTCCTCTACCATCAGTGGTTTTCCTTTGAAAGCATTCATTGCAGTTAAAATTTGGTCTGCCGAATCAATTTTGAAATTACCTCTACCATCATATGCATCCTTTCTGACTTTTAGCAAAACTGGAAAGCCAAATTCATTAATTTTTGTTTCCAGATCATTCGTAGATGATATCTCACTAAATTTTGCTACAGGTATGTTATTTTCGTTTAGGAATTTTTTTTGCGTTAGTTTATCCTGTATTATTTCTAAAGTTTCTGGTGATGGATTGATCTGACATGTGGGTTCTAATTTTTTTAAAACAGTACTATTTCCTGATTCTATTTCATATGTTATAATATCACTTCTTTCTGCTAATTCTCTTATTGATGACTCATCTTTAAAATCAGCTACAATTTGCTCAGCACCGACTTTTGATGCTGGACAGTTTTCTGTTGGATCTAAAACAATGATTTTCGAAATATCTAATGGCATGTTTTTAGCTGCCTCAGTTAACATCATACCTAATTGACCACCACCAATAATTCCAAGTATTTTACCCATAATGCAAAATTATTAATCAATTACAAATAGTTTCGTAAAAATGATTGTGGTTATTTTTTGGTTTTCTCTTCTAAACGCTTTTTTAGATCAAGATTTTCCTTTAGAAGTTTATCATTGGTTTCTTTTAGTGCTGAAATGGATCTTTCACGGTTGAATAATGGGTGTCCTGGTGGGAAAACTGACTCATTCATGTTTAAAATACTGTTTGCATACTGTCTGAACATTTGATTAAAATCTTGTAATTTTGGTAACATCCCTGCACTTTCGTTTAGAAATCGACTCTTTAAAATTTCAGAATTAGCCAATCCTTTAGGTGGATTACTATTTGGTGGATATCTCATAAAATTTTCATTGTTAGATGTTTCATCCATATTTTTATCAAAAAATGACTATATTTGAGGATTGGGATTATACCTCACACTCAAGTTTGTTAGCTATCATCAATTGTTTATCAAAATATGCTGATCGCAGATCCTTATACTGGTCATGGAATTTTGTTAAGAAATGTTTAGGCAGGAAAAGAAAACATGTTTGAAGTGTAAAAAGATCATACATGAAAGTGAATTACACAAAATTGTTATGTATGTTATTGAAGAGCAATTTACGAAACACCATTATGAACATGTAGAATGTCCTGATAGGTTTACTGTTTAACCATCTAATGAATAAACAGTGTATGGATCTCCAGTTCTTTTATCAGTATATTTCCATTCACTTTTACTCCAGCTTTCTTTCTTGAATTTTTCTTGCAATGAAGGATGAATTTTTTCGTATACATCATGGCCTATTAGAATCTGTTGTGGTTTCGCCATACTTTGAATTTTTGCTGCAATATTCATTGTAGGCCCTAGAATATCAACATGTGATTTTTCTTTATCGGATCCATATCGCACAATCATATTATCACCATAATCCAATCCAATATGGAGTAATAAATCAGGATAATCATAATTATTTAAAATTGGATTTACACCATGATTCATGATTTGGATCATTCTTTGTGCACAGCTGACAGCATTATCAGCAGCTATCAATACACTAGTATGCATAAAGTACCCAATAACTGCGTCCCCAACAAATTTTAATACAAATCCATTATGTTGTTTTATTGCCAATGCCATTTCTTGCGCAAATGAACTGATAATAATAGCCACTTTTTCCTCAGGAAGTGTTAGTGATATATTGGTAGAACCAACTAAATCAACAAACAGCACTACCATGTGAATTTTTTCATTAACATGTTGACGCAGAAAGGCATCAGATCTATCTACTGTTGCATCATATTCAATTCCATGTTTAAGTGATTTCCAAATTCTCTTTTGAGTTTCCTGAATCATTGTTTCAGAATCAATAGTTTTTTCATTTTCTTTACCTAGCATCATATCAACCATGTTAGATGCCGAAGTTTCACTACTTACCGCATCTGAATCTTTTTTATCCGTAGAATCATTATTTGATTCATCAGATGTAGTATCGACTCCTCTTGCTGCATCTAATAATTTTTCATAATTTTTGTCAATTTCATCAGTTAATTTATCATCACTCATTTTATCACACCTACTCTAATGGAAAGTCTATATTACAACTTTTACATTTTCCCCTTTTTCCATTATAATTAGTGCTAAAATATTCTAAAATTTTACTCCCACAGTGCTGACATGTTATGAGATCAGATTTCATTAATTTTATTTAAATTACATATGGATTTATGTGTATTTTGTAAATAGATATGGTGTTTCAAAAGGCTGCTCCATTGTCCAATATGTCGGTAAAATGATGGTTTCAGTTTCGATTAAATGGAATTTCTTTACTGTTGTCTCCCATCCGTAGTTTAATTTATTTTTCAAAAACTTTTCTTTTGTTAATGTACCAGTCAATACAAAACATGATACTTTTTCTAATTCTGGTACCGTCAAAATATTTTTAATGATTGATTCTGCCAACATTTCTCCATTTTGAGGAACGCCACCAATAAAAAAAATTGGTTGATCTAATTTCATATCTGTAAATTTAATCTGTGTGGCATCTGCATTAATTGTTTTAAAATGAAAGCCAGTTTTCTGAATTATGTTATTTTGTAAATTGGTTAACTGTTCATCTATCTCTATCGATATGGAATCAATACCAAGAATTTTACCACAGAAAGCTATCCTTCCATCACCAGAACCAATATCAATTAAATTTGTGAATCCTAACTGTTTTGCCTTTAATGCTAATGCGTATGCAGATAGTAACCATGTAGGATAAAACGGTGCATAACTTGTATCATGTTTTAGACTATCAATCCAATATTGGTTCAAATCTCCTTCGTATATGTTACATTTTATGCCACAAAGTTCCATCTCAAACACATTATCATATATCGGATTATTTTCTATGAACTTAGACAACGATGTTAGATGATCCTTGTTAACTGGTAAAAAGTCAGTTTTAGTCACAGGAAGTAACTCTTGTGTGTGCTTATGACCTCTGTATAATCTGGCAAAATCTTTTTTCAATGCACAAATATTTTCAGGAATTACATTCATACTTACATAAAATTTAAGGAAGTATATGAAAGAAAGTTTATGCGTTTAGGCTCAAAATCAAAAAACACGTTTTTCCTTAGTTTAGATATTAAAAATCAAAATATTCAAAATAAATTTCTGAAAAAAATTATGGATGCAACTAAAACAGTTAATGCTAAAGTTATGCTTGGTGATAGTACAGTAAAGGAACTAAATACATTTGATCCTAATAACATTGAGAATTTTTTTAATCATATTATCACATCGTTAAATGATTGGTCGTCACAGGGAATATCCTATTCCTATAATGATGATGTCAGAAGAATTTTTGTTAAATTTGAAGTCGTGGAGGCAGAATTTGTTATATCACTTCATATCTCAGTACAATTTCATGTTTTATTGTATTATAAACCAGAGCAAAAAGTTCTTTCACTGCAAAAAGAACTATCTGAAACAATTGATAAAACAACAGAATCAGATTCGAACTATTCTGTAGAAGGAAATAAAATAATTCTTCAAAAACTTCAGGAACTTGGTCATAATAAAATTAATGAACAGAGCCTCTTTGAACTTTTTTACAACGATGAACATCTTTCTAAGATTTTATCTAAAAAAATAGAAAATAGTCAAGACAATGAAATCCTTCAACTAAATAATAGAAAAAAAGAACTCCTTCAACAATTAGATGACTTACTACTTGAAACATTTCAGACTAGTCAAGTTTTGATTGATGAGCAAAAATTAGTAAATGGTGAAGAGGGGTGTCTTTGTAATATTGACATTGAACATTTTGAAAATAACTCCAAACACGGTTTATTTGATCCAGATTTGATAACTGATGAATATCAACAGAAAATTAATAATCGGATTAATCAAATACTAACATCTGTAGACAATTAGTATCAAAAGTTCTCATATACATTTAATTTTGATTGCAAAATGGAGCAATCTTATGACTGTCACGTATAATGATATTGAGAATGCACAGAAATCCCAAAGCGGGGTAATTAGAAAGACATCACTAACGTTTTCAGAAACATTCAGTGATATGATTGGTTCAAAAGTCTATCTAAAAAATGAGTTTGAGCAAAAAACTGGTTCGTTTAAGATTCGTGGTGCATACTATAAAATCAAATCATTGAGTGAAAATGAAAAAAAACATGGTGTTGTTGCAGCTTCCGCAGGAAATCATTCACAAGGTGTAGCATTTGCCTCATCTCTAGAAAATATTCCTTGTACAATTGTTATGCCAAAAAATGCATCTCCTGCAAAAATTTCTGCAACACGTGGATATGGGGCTAATGTAATTTTAGAGGGATTAACATATGATGAATCATGGGCACGTGCACAGAAAATTTCACAGGAAACAGGTGCTACCATAATACATGCATTTGATGATCCACACATAATTTCAGGTCAGGGTGTTATAGGATTAGAAATATTAGAGCAGCTTCCAGACGTGGATGAGATATACGTTCCAATAGGTGGTGGTGGATTAGCTGCAGGGATAATTACTGCTGTAAAAGAAATAAAACCTGATGTAAAAATAATTGGTGTGGAATCAAGTGTCTTCCCCGCAATGAAAAATTCAATTGATTCTGGCAAATTACAAACTATAGAAGGTGGAATAACTATTGCTGATGGAATATCGGTAAAAACACCTGGAGTATTAACATTTGATATAATCAAAAACGGCATAGATGAAATTGTTACAGTGAATGATTCTGACATAATTAAAACAATGTTTCTTTTAATGGAGAGATCTAAATGTGTGGTAGAGCCTGCTGGTGTAGTAGGTTTAGCGTATCTATTGAGTAATAAACCTGCAATGGGTAAAAAAGTTGTACCAATTTTATGTGGTGGTAATATCGACATGTACCTATTGGGGCAAATTGTTGCTAAAGGACTTGGAAATATGGGAAGAATGGTAAGAATACTAGTGACATTAAAAGATAAACCTGGAGCACTTAAAGAAATAGTTGATGAAATTTCTTCACTAAGTGTGAATATTGTGGAGGTTATTCATGATAGATTAAGTTCTGTTGTAAATGCAGGTACTGTGGGTGTAACATTAAGCCTAGAAACCGAAAATCAGGAACATGCTGATAAATTAATTACTCATCTAACTAAGAAGGATATACAATTCAAACTGTTAACCTAATCACTTGAATTTCTTTTTCACAAATTTTGCTAAGCCAAGTTTCTTTAACTCATCAGATTCTTTAATTACATTTGAATGCTGTTCAAATTTATGATTTTTTAATTTACGTCTGATTGTAGAGTTTTCATTTGCTAGTATTTTTAATGCGTATATAGCTGCATTAGCAGATTTGTTGATTCCAACGGTAACTACTGGTGAACCGGTTGGCATTTCTGATATAGAAAGTAATGAATCTAACCCACCAAATGCAGAGAATTTAGTTGTGTCAGATTTTTTGAGTTGTTTATCATTGTATACTAAGATTGGAACGCCGATAACTGGTATTATGGTATGTGATGCAATCATTCCAGGTAAATGGGCAGCGCCTCCAGCTCCGGCGATAATTACCTTGAATCCAGATGATTCAGCATGTTTAGCATATGTATCTAATCTTGATGGAGTTCTATGAGCAGAAATTATCTGATCTTCATGTGAAATTTTGAACTGATCTAGAATTTCTGCAGCACCATGCATTATTCTACTATCTGAACTAGAGCCCATTATGATACCAACTAATTTCTTTGTTGCCATAACTTTGAATAAAAATAGGTATTTTTAATACTTTAACTCTTGAAGGAATTTCTACGCTGGGGTAAATCCAACATACCCAGCAGTTTGCTGATCTTTTTCATTTGAGAAATTAGGTTCAAATAATGAAATCATATAATCATCAGGATCTACAATAATTGCATTTTTTCCAGCGTCCTTTTCTTGCACATCACGAAATAC
>Ga0208764_10000624_pt1 | contig 22779 bp, 21 predicted proteins | sample ETNtaG_18_FD_185762 | JGI IMG/M metagenome (GOLD analysis project Ga0208764, IMG submission 185762) | Marine microbial and viral communities from oxygen minimum zone, Eastern Pacific Ocean - ETNP201302SV91 (SPAdes) (version 2) | ecosystem: Environmental > Aquatic > Marine > Oceanic ... | reverse complement strand
AACATACCTTATTGAGAGGTTATCCTTAGTAAAAGCCATTAATACTGCACCGCTAAAATAATACTATATATAATATGTGTGAAATCTTATTAGTTCGTATAAATATTAAAGTGTGAACATATTTGCGTGCACAATAACGTGTTTAAAGCAAGTAGTTAAATAATATTTTAGTTAACAATTATTCTAGTTTATTTTTACGACCTATTATTTTTCAAACAAAATTTAGTTAAGCAAGAAAATTGATTAAAAAATATTTGTTCATTGGTTTGGGATCCCTATTTGTTTGCTTGGGGTTTATAGGTATCATTATACCAGGTATTCCAACAACTCCGTTTTTATTACTTAGTGCATGGTTTTTCTCCAAGTCATCATCGTTTCTGGAAAATTGGTTAATTAATCATAAACTTTTTGGATCATTAATTCGAGATTGGAATGAGCATAAAAGCATAAGCCGTAAATCAAAAATTGTTGCTGTAATTATCATTATTCCGACCTTTACCTTTTCTATATATTCATCATTAAATATGATCATTGATATATTATTAGGAATCACATGTATAAGTCTATGTGCTTACTTAATTACTAGACCAGAACCACCATTAGAACAACGTTAATAATATAATTATGCAACAAAAACACATACTATTGATCAATCTTGGATCGCCGAAATCATTAGATGTAAGTGACGTTAGAGCCTATTTAAAAGAATTTCTTTCTGATGATTTGGTTGTTGATTTGCCAAAAGTACTACAACAAATAATACTACGAAGTTTTATACTCCCATTTAGACCTCGAAAAACAAAGAAAGCATATGAAACAATATGGGAAGACGGATCTCCCTTAATTGAAAATACAAGAAAAATTGCGAAGGCATTACAAGCCAAAACAGGTTGGAATGTTGATATTGCTATGAGATATCAAAACCCTTCAATAAAAAAATCAATATTGCATTTAAAGGATAAGAAAGTTGATGAAGTAATTATTGTTCCGCTTTATCCTCACCATGCCATGTCAACTACTCTTTCAACAGAGATCTATGTTGAAAAAATGGTAGAAGAGCATTATCCTAATTTACAAACGAAGTTTATTAAGCCATTTTTTGATCATCCAAAATATATATCTGCATTATCACAATCAATCGAACCCTATTTAAATAATGAAATTGATAAGCTCATTTTTAGTTATCATGGTATACCTGAAAGACATATACGAAAGTCGGATGTAAATGGGAATCATTGTTTACAAAGTTCGGATTGTTGTCAAATTGATTGTGAATCATCTCAGAATTGTTATCGATCAAATGTATGGAATACATCAAAATTGACAGCAAAAGAACTAAAATTAGATGATAGTCAGTGGATGATGAGTTTTCAATCAAGAGTTTCAATAATAGATCCAAAATGGTTAAAGCCTTTTACAGATAAAGAGCTAATTAATTTGCCAAAACAGGGAGTAAAAAATGTTGCAATACTATGCCCATCTTTTGTCGCCGACTGCTTAGAGACGCTTGAAGAAATAAACATCAGAGCGAGAAAATCATTTTTAGATTCTGGGGGAGAGAGTTTTACTTTTATACCTTGTCTAAACAATGATGAAAATTTTATTAATCTATTAAACGATTTAATTGTAAATATTTAATATTCATAAATAACTCTTTATACATTTATATATGGCATTATTTCGTAATAATATTCTTGAGATTCTTGATGCAACACAAAGTGAGCGTGATATCCTAAGCGCTCATGCGCTCTATGGTTCAATAAATAAGATTGAACATATTCGGATATTCATGGAGCATCATGTATTTGCTGTATGGGATTTCATGTCAATTGTTAAAGCTTTACAACAGCAATTAACATGTGTTGATACTCCATGGATTCCAAGGGGAAATTCAATTTCTGCTAGATTAATTAATGAAATCGTATTAGACGAAGAAACAGATATAGATCCATCAGGAGATTATAGTAGTCATTTTGAAATATATATAATGGCCATGGCAGAAGCAGGAGCGAATATTCATCCAATAAATAAATTTATATCTGATATTGAAGATGGGAGAACGGTTAATCAATCTCTTAAAGATAGTGACGTTCCAAATCCAGCATCAAGTTTTGTTCATGAAACGTTTGCTGAGATTAAAGATGCACCAACTCATGTTCTTGCTTCTGCATTCACATTTGGTAGGGAAGAAATCATCCCGCAATTATTTTCGTCCATTGTAAAACGTATAAGTAAAAATAATCACAATAATTTGCGCACATTCATATACTATCTGAACAGACATATATCTCTTGATGGTGATACTCATAGTCAACTTGCTTATAAAATGATCAAACAATTGTGCGGAGATAATAATAATAAATGGATTGAATCTATTGATATAGCAAAGAAAATGTTAATTGCTAGATCTCAACTTTGGGATGGAATCCATGATGCAATTATTTCTGTTGATTAATTAACCCATTGTAATAAAAAAGTAACATTGTTGTTGCACTTTTAAAAAACTTTGCCTAATCTTTAATGAGACTTAGTCTCAATAGCAATAAATTTGCTTATCTAGGAAGTTTCAGCGTCTCCTATAAAGTTTGGTTCCAAAAACAATGCAGAAGCTTCCTGGGTAGGCAAAAATTATTTTAGAGAAAATTTTATGGCAGAATTTATAGTCGTATTTAGAGAGGTACTTGAAGCTTCCTTAATTATAGGGATTCTTTATACTTTTTTAAATAAAACAAATCAACAAGATGCGATCAAGCAACTTTGGAAAGGTGTATACCTGGCGTTAATAGCTAGTGTAATTGGCTCCGTTCTATTTCAAGTAATATTAGGTGGATTTACAGGGCAAGCGGAAAAATTATTTGAAGGTATTGTAATGATTATTGCAGCAGCTGTTCTTGGCACTATGATAATATGGATGGCTAAAAATAAAAATATTGCTGCAGAATTAGAGGAAAAGGCAGAGTTAGCTATATCACCAGAACAAATGGGATACGGAATTTTTGGTTTGGCTTTTATTTCAGTATTTAGAGAAGGAATTGAAACTATATTATTTATTTATGGAATTATGATTAAACAAGGTGGGGTTTCAATTGTTGCATCTCTTCTAGGGGGGCTTTTAGCCATAGGTATTGGTTATGTTATTTTTATTCAAGGTAAAAATGTACCATTAAAAACTTTTTTTAATGTGAGCTCCATTTTGCTCATCTTTGTTGCTTCTGGTATGCTTGCTTATGGCGTGCATGAACTTGAATCCGCAGGTATAATTCCTGATTATGGAAGAATATGGGATATCAATCCACCAAAAAATGCTGATGGTACATATCCATTGTTTCATGATAAGGGCTATATCGGAGCATTAATGAAAGGGTTATTTGGTTATAATGGCGACCCAAGTTTTATTGAATTGGCTTCATGGTTTGCTAGTGTAGTTTCTTTAAGTGTGATATGGAAAAAAGTATCATGAAGAATTTTATTAATAATACAATCCTTGTTTTTTTATTTCTTTTTACAATAACACTTTTTGGATGTGAAGATGATCCAATTTTGGAGCCGACAACTGATAGTGAAGCAGACGGCGGTAGCTATGGAAATCTTTCATTACCTGAAGAAGTAAATGATAATCCCGATTCTGATAGTTCTAATCCGTTTATTTATTAATTAATACTACCCATATAATGAAACTTAAGAGACTACTATTATATTATTGTATCATTGCGACAATTGTTGTCGCTGATAATCATGAAACAAATGTAGTTGGGAAAGTTTTTAGTAGCGGTGATGCGATACCTCTTCAGGGCGCAAATGTTACTTTTGTAAATGGAGATAATGAATATGGCGCAACTACGGATGAGATGGGTGTATATAGTATATCCAACATTGAACCAGGTAATTATAGTATCACTATTACCTTTATTGGTTTTGAAGATTATAAAGAGAATATATTACTTGAAGCAGGCAAGGTATATAACATTGATGCGGAACTTGCAATCCAGCCTATTGTAATGGCAAGATTAGAAATAATTAGTGACGCAAGTGTTCCTTATAAAAATCTTCCTGGAGCTGCTACAGTCTTAGATATGGAAACAATAAAATTGGTAAATCCAATTGGGACTCAGGAAATGCTAGAATACATACCTGGGGTGAATGGGTATGCTGATGATGGAATAGGCAACTCACGGATAAGTGTTGGTATAAGAGGATTAAATCCGCGTAGAAGCTCTAGAGTTTTAGTTTTAGAGGATGGCATTCCTATCCAGCCGGCATTATATGTGTATCCTAATATGTATTATAACCCTCCCGCAGATCGTATTGATCGTATTGAAGTAATTAAAGGCAGCGGGGCTATAAAATATGGTCCACAAACTATGGGTGGGGTAATAAATTATTTTACTAGGCGCCCAAGAAGTGAATTTGGAGGCATGTTTCGATTAACTGCAGGAGAAAATGGATACACTAGTGCATTTATTGAAACTGGTGGTTGGGGAAATTCAAAACTAAAGCCTGAAATACAATTTTTGTTAAAAAGGGGTGATGGATATAGAGATAATAATAGTTTTGAACAAGTAAATGGAACCTTGAAGCTCAATTATACATCATCAAAAAATAGAAATCTTTATTTAAAAACAAATTTCAATTATGAAAACTCCAATGCGACATATACTGGTTTAACTCAATGGTCTTTTGATAATAATCCAAAGTTTAACCCGAAAGAAGATGATAATTTTAAGGTTTTACGTACTGGAATTGATCTTATAGAGACAGAGCGTATAAATTCCAAACTATCTCAGACAACCACTGCTTTCTTCTCTTTTTTTGATAGAAGATGGTGGAGAGAGAATGATATCTTTATTCTATCATCAGATATAGATAATCAAGATCCAACTCCACAGCCATATTATAGTAGCGGTAATCTTGTTCGAACCGGTAACGGGAAAGACAACTTTGGGATTCTCAGAACATTTTATGTCTTAGGGTTTGAAAAATCATATTCATTAACACATAAATTTTTTGGATATAATTCAACATTGGAGGCTGGTGCAAGATTGTACTGGGAGCGTTTTATTGATGATAAAAAAACTGGTACTAGTACTGATAGCCGTGAGGGGATATACTATATACCTGCTTCTACTGATGATGAATTACCAGAGATAGTAGGTCAGAGTCATCATTATGAAACCAGCGCTTTATCAGCGTTTATTTCTGAATCCATTGAAATGGGCTCATTAACCCTACGACCAGGAATTAGATTCGAAGTTTTTGAACAGGAAAGGGTAGATCGTTTAGCAGGTTCAATTTATCAAGATAAAACTATTACGGTTGCTCTACCTGGTTTTGGGTTTATAAAAAGCTTTAAAGGAATGAGCTTTTTCGGTGGCGTTCATAGAGGGTTTACACCTCCATCAAGCGGTGCTCTAAAAATTGTTAATTTTGGGATGAGCGTTGAAGATAATGGCTTGGATCTTGAAGCAGAAAAAAGTTGGAATAAAGAATTAGGAATTCGTGGAGAATTATCAATTCTTGATTATGAAATTGCTGGATACCATATTAATATAAATAATCTTGTTGCTGCAGGACGTGGTACTGCTTTTAAGAATCTTGGTAAGGTTGTAACTCAGGGTATAGAATTTAGAGCTCTTATCAATTTATCAAGAATGATGAGTCTGATGCCAAATGTCCATATTTCGTATTCATTTCTTGATACGGAAGTTATTGATGGTGTAATTATTTCAAATGTATCGGGCACCTATGGTTCTGAAGTGAGTATTAAAGGAAAAGAATTGCCTTATTCTCCTAAGAATACCTTGACAGTGGGGTTTGAATCACGATTTATAAATAATCTTTCTATTAGAATGGATTATCGATTCGTAAGCAAAGTCTATACAGATTTTGAAAATATTATTGCCACTGATAATTTGGGGGTGACTGGTCCTGTGCCATCGTATAATATTCTTAATATTAGTGCGAATTACCAGTTTACTGATAGAATGCAGTTGTTTTTATCAGGAAAAAATATAACTGATAATATCTATATAGGTTCTCGGTTACATTCAAATCCGGGCCAGAAAAATGCGAATATCAGTTCAGGAATTCTTCCTGGTGCAAGAAGACAAATTAATATTGGTGTAAACTATACATTTTAATAAGTGTATGAGTAAAAAAATTACAGAAATCTTTTTATATACTGAGTCTCAATTTCATAATAATAATAGAAAAAAAAGGAGTTAAAATGATCATAAATAATAAACTGGGTATATTTCTTAGTACATTATTATTAGTTCTCTTTGTTTCATGCGAAGATGATGATGCTACTAATACGGATACCACCCCCACAGCTCTTGCTACACCAACGGAGTATGTGTTTGGTAGTAGGTTTGTTGATGGAGAATCTTCTGTTTCCTACTCAGGTCAGGTAGTAAGAAATCTATTGATTAACGATATCAAGACACAAGCTGGTACAGATGCTGGATCAGGGAATCCTGCAACGTTGCTAAGTATGATGGCAAATGATAATGCAGATCAAATGATTTTGGCGGCTGATGGCTTAACAACTGTACAGACAAAATATCATGATATTTCTACTAGTCATTTAAATGATAGATTAGAAGCAGTGTCAGATTACGTTATTCCAGGATATGAAGCAAATGCGGGTGCTCTAGTGAATGGATGGGTGAATGAACTTGCAGCTGCTGGTAAGACCAGACAAAATGGTGTACGACTTGATCAAATTACACAAAAGACATTATGGGGTGCAGTTTCATATTGGCAAGGAACGTCCAAGTATATGTCTAAGATACCAGATGATGATAATACTATGTCTGATGATGGAGACCCTTACACTGCAATGGAGCATCACTGGGATGAATCTTTTGGATACTTTGGCGCAGCAAGGGATTATAATACTGGATATGCTGATGATGATGATAGAAAATCAGGTCCCTATAATGATTCTAATAGTGATGGTTCAATTGATTTTAAATCAGAATTTAATTCTGGGTGGGCCGTCACTGCAGCAAAAAGAGATCTTTGTAGTGGATGTGATGTTAACCATGATTTTACAAAGACAATTTTTGATGCGTATTTAGAAGGTAGAACCTTGATTTACAATCAAGCTCCACTTGATGAAATTTTAGCACAAAGAGATATTATACTTAATGAATGGGAAAAAGTAGTTGCTGCCGTTTCAATCCACTATGTGAATGATGTAGCGGAAGATATAGCAGCTATTATTACTGCAGGGGATACAACTGCAGCGCCAATGTCAGATGCGACTTCTGATTATGAAAATCATTGGGGTGAAATGAGAGGATATGCTAACGGCTTGATGTATAATGATTTCAAAGTAATCACTGACGATAATTTAAATCGTATTCTAGGTGTAATGGGCACAGCGCCAGTATATCCAGATAATGGTGATTTTTCAGCTATGCAAACGTACCATGATGCATTGGTTGGAGAAGTTAGAGCTATATTTAAAGCTTCCTACGGCTTTTCCGATGCAAATGTTGCAAACTGGTAGAAAGTTTCTTTTCTCAATCTTATTACAAAAAAAGAAGGGTCCATTTTTGGACCCTTCTTAATTTATATACTAATGATATATAAAAATTAGCTTGTTAGATAAAAAATACTTTTTTCCAATACTCTTATTATTCAGTGTTATTACACGTATTGTTACCTCAGTTTATTATATAGAAGATATTGACAGTTTACGTTTTGCATTGAGTATGCAAGAATATAGCCTTGTGAAACTCCAACCACATTTTCCAGGTTATCCAGTATTTATCTTTTTTGCAAAAATATTATATCTACTTACTGGGAATATGGGTATTAGTTTTTCTATTATTGGCAGCATATCGCTTTTCGTTATTATTTATTATTCTATCAAATTATGTAATATAAAAGGGATTTCACCCACCGGAACATTTTTAAGCTTACTACTATTTTTTAATCCATTGATTTGGTTAATGAGTAATCGATATATGCCAGATTTGATGGGATTAGGCATAGCTCTTATGTCTTTATATTATTTATTATTTGCTTCTGATAAGAACCGATATTTTGACTATGGATTTTTACTATCTGGAGTGTTATTTGGTGTGCGATTATCCTATGTTCCTATATTAATTGTTCCAATTATTTATAGTATAATTACAAAGCCAAATAAAATGAAACGGCTTTATTCAATCAGTATTGGTTTTAGTATTTGGTTTATTCCTTTTGTATATATTTCTGGTTTTGAAAACTTATTATTAGCTGCATCTAATCAGACAGTTGGGCATTTTACTGATTTTGGCGGCACAATATTTACTGAATTTAATCTATTTAAAAGATTATCATATTTTACCCAAATATTATGGGCTGATGGTTTAGGTGGCTATTGGAATGGTAGAGCGTTCCCAACATTTATTACTTCTATTTGTATCCTATTCTTTGTAACTCAATATAGATATGATAAAAACTGGTCATGGTTGAAAATAGATCAATATAAATTAATTGTAATATCTCTAGTTATTTACATGGTATGGATATTTTTATTCCAAAATATTATATATAAGAGTAGACATATTTTACCTGTATTGCATTTTGCTTTAATATTTGTAGGACTTGGATATAGGTCTAGCAGAAATGGTAGAATGATTGTGTCTGATATTATTGCTATAATATTATTACTTAATTTATCATTGATAACATATACATTAACAATGCAGCATAAATCATCTACTGCAATATCTCAATTAAATACATATATATCAGACACCAATGATTCATTGGATATCATTAGCATTCCTTTAATTAATTTTTATTTAAAATCCCATGGACAAGATCATAATTATATCAATATAGATCCAAATAATCCGCAGGGGTTTAATCAAATAACAAATATTAGAAAAAATAATATTATTATTGGTGAATTCAGAAGATTATTTGAAGAACACTATACAATAATTCCTGATACTGTATTTTATCATAATCCTTATATGAATAGGATGTGGTCTAAAATAGATACGTACCATTTGGTCCCGAAATATAATGGATATTAAAATAATAGGAGGTGGCCCAGCAGGGCTTGCCGTGGCATATTATGCAAAAAAAAGGAATCTTTCATTTCAGGTTTATGAAAGATCTAATGTGGTTGGCGGAAATTGTAGAACAGTAAGTTTTGATCAATTTAAGTATGATTTAGGTGCCCATAGATTACATGATAAAGATGAAAAAGTAACTAAAGCCATAAAAGAGCTTCTAGGTAAAGATCTTATAAAAGTGGATGCGCCTAGTAAAATATACCATAGGGAAAAAATGATCAACTTCCCATTAGAATTGCCCAATATTTTTCAAATGTTTGATTATCCTCAAATAATAAAAATATTTATGGAAAATATTGTTAATCGTATAAAAGTAAAAAAAACTCCAAGAAATTTTAAAGAATTAGCGTATCAAACTTATGGTAAGACATTATCAAATCTTTTTCTAATCAATTATACTGAAAAGCTATGGGGCGATAATTGTCAACATCTAGATTCTTCTATTTCTGGTGAGCGGTTAAAAAATTTAAATCTAAATACTATGATAAAGAGTTTCTTTAAATATAATCCTAAAGAATCTGAACATTTGGATGGATCTTTTTATTATCCTGTAAATGGTTTTGGTGACATTTTTGAATCAATGAAAAATTTTATTGGAATTAATCATATTTCGTTTGATTCCATAATTACCAGAATAGTTCATGATGGAAAAGAAATAAAAAATATAAATTTATTAAATAAAGGTAATATCGATATCGACCATCTATTCTGCACAATCCCACTTAATATAATAATAAATATTTTACAACCAGCCCCACCTAAAGAAATCATTGATATCGTAAATCAAATTCAATTTAGGAGTCTACGTTTATGCATTCTTACTTTAAACCAAACCATATTTACAGAAAATGCATCTATATATTTTCCAGATTCTAAATTTCCATTCACGCGAATTTATGAGCCAAAAAATAGAAGTGATAAGATGGCGCCAATTGATAAGACTTGTATTGTAGTTGAAGTTCCATGTAACTCAGATGAATTAATTTATCAATTACCTGAAAATGAATTTATTGAGGAAATCAAATCGATTTTGATTAATAATAACCTTGTGGATTCAGGTAATATAATTAGCTCTACTTCTAGAAAAATGGAATATGCATATCCTGTCCTCTCCATTGGGATCAAAGCTAAGATTTATAAAGTCTTAGAATATTTAAGTCAATTCAAAAATCTCTACTTAATAGGAAGAAGTGCACAATTTAAATATGTTCACACGCATGATCTGTTTAGATATGCAAATGAAAAAATCGAGCAGATAACTAATTAGTAATTTTATTTCTAAATATGAAATGAGGAACACTGTATATGTTACGCAATTTTAATTTTTTGATTTTTAGTTTTATCTTGATTTCTTGTAATGCAAAGAATAATCAGGATCTTAACCTTATATATAATAATTCATTAATAGTTGATGGTGAATCTCATTTTAAGAATATAGCTCAATTAACATTTTCTGGTGAAAATGCGGAAGCCTATTTTAGTCCTGATGGAAAAAAATTAATTTATCAAGGTCATGATGGCGACGATCTATGTGATCAAATTTATATTATGGATATTGAATCGGGAAATATTGATTCCGTCTCCAACGGTCAAGGAGTAACTACTTGTAGTTTTTTTCAATATCCTGATGCGAATAAAATTATTTATTCTTCAACCTATTTAGATGACATAGCATGTCCACCGAAGCCGGATTACAGCATGGGGTATGTATGGAAACTATATCCAGGGTATGATATTTACTCAGCGGATGTGAATGGATCAAATATTATGCGTCTTACATCGGAACCTGGATATGATGCAGAAGCGACATATTCTTTCGATGGGAAGAAAATAATCTATACCTCATTAATAACTGGAGACTTAGAATTATGGACAATGAATTCAGATGGGACTGAAAAGAAACAATTAACAAATAAGTTAGGGTATGATGGAGGAGCTTTTTATAGCCATAATGGATCAAAGATTATTTGGAGAGCTTATTATCCAGAAACAGATAAAGAAATTTCTGAATATAAATATTTATTATTAGATAATTCAATACGGCCCATGGCCTTGCAATTATGGTTGATGGATGCAAATGGTTCAAATAAGAAGCAAATAACAAATAATGGTTCTGCAAATTTTGGACCTTTCTTTTTTCCAAAAGATAATAAAATTATTTTTTCATCCAATATGCATGATCCGAAAGGTCGGGATTTTGATTTGTATTCAGTTAATATTGATGGAAGTAATCTAGCAAGAATAACGTACTTTAATGGGTTTGATGGATTTCCTATGTTTAGTCCGAACGGGAAGTATCTAGTTTTCGCATCTAATCGGAATCAAAAAAATAGTGGTGACACAAATCTATTTATATGTGAATGGAAAGAAATTTAGAAAATATTGCCCGAGGGGAGATCGACGAGAAATTTCTTGACATCTTGCCATTGATTATGTTACGTTCACCGAGGAGACTTAGTTCTTAAAACTTTTTTAACTAAAATAAAGGAGGAATCCATGGCTGAAACAGTAAAAGCATGTGGAGTACAAAAAGAAAGTGGTTACCTATATTACCTCGGTAAAGATGGCAATGTATGGCGTTCTAAAATGGCCCGCGCTGGTAAAGGTGGTGGCAATGCAGAAAAAGTAGCAGATGCAGGCGTTAGCCGTGAATCTGGTTATCTTTACTTCATTGATAAAAATGGTGATGTTGCACGCGCAAAAATGGCCCGGGGTCGTAAATAGATTCTTGACCAGATTTTGAGAAAAAGCCTCAAAGTTTTTTGGGGCTTTTTTTTTACTGATTATTTATTCTACGATTAAACTTATATAAATAATATCAAAAAAAAAACTTCATGATCATTTCTTAAAGTGATAAATTTTGCAATCATGTTGCGTGTAACAATTATGTCCCTATTATTATTTTTGTCTAGTTGCACTGCTTTGCGTCCAAAAGTATTTTCTCGGGATCGCGATATTAGAGATATCATTACTTCTATTCCTGCTGAAGTAAAAAAACTACCTGTAGAAAATAGAAGAAAACCAATTGTGGAATCTGATCCATCAGTATTAGACGGGTTTATTAAATCGCTTCCTAATGGATGGGTTCTTGCAAGAGAACCGATATCTGATTGGAATTCCAGTCTATCTGCAGTGATGGGCTACTTCCCAGACTCTTTATCTGTTGCAGAATTTTGGGATGATCCATTAACATTGAAATCTGGTTTTCGTATTCCAGTAAGACGTGCAAAAATGATGTATGAGTATACTACCCGCTTAACGATTGAAAGAATTGAACTTCGTTTTATTAATATTGATTTTATATATAGTATTACAAATATTGAAGCTTCACACTATAAACTTGAAAGTGTTCATAAAACGGTGGAGCTTAAAGATATTGGTTTTCCTCAAGTAACTACTGAGGATGTTTTACAGCATAAAATTATGATGACTTATGGTCCACCAGGTGAATTTGATGGAACTTGGCATCGTTATCTTGATGAGAATACAGAAATGAATGTGCGCATTTTGGATGACTGGAATTTAGCTATTAACCTCCGTGGTTTAGTGGTTGAACAAGATCTTAGAGATGCTATTGAGCATGTATATTCAGAACAAGGTATCGAATATAAGAAAATGCAACTTATGGAGAGTTTCGACCTCTAAATTATCTAATCGACCCATTTATAATTACAAGGTCGACCCACTATGTTAAATAAACTATTTTTAATCTTAGTACTTATACCATTTGTGTGGGGCAATACCTTACCTACAGTTTCATCAATTGAATTTAAAGGTCATAAAATTACTAAAGATTATATTATCCAAAGAGAAATCCAGCATCCTCTTGATATTCCATTAGACAGCTCACTAGCAGATCAAGATAAGGATCGTTTATTAAATTTAGGTATTTTTGCAGATGTATCTTGGAATATGGTCCCTTTAGAAGATTTAACAGTAATCTTACAATACAACCTTGTTGAATCTTCATTACGAATTCTTCCCGCTGCAAGCCCAACCTATGAAGAAGAATATGGATGGTCATTTGGAGGGATGTTAATGATTAGAAATTTTCGAGGAAAAAATGAAAATCTTACATTAGCAGGATCTACAGGAGCTCGTGAATCATATTTTTTATCATTTAATAATCCCTGGATCATGGGAGATCATGTTTCATTACGGTTTATGACAGGTAGGAGTAATACTATTCATCCATTTTTAAATTATGAACAAAACACTTTAACATCTGAAATTATAATGGGTCGTTATTTTGGATATAAGCATAAAGCTAGTATAGGATTTGAATTAGAAAGAAAAACATTTACCAGTAGTATTGACACTTTAGAGTATTTTTCAATTAATCCACTAGGAAGTTATTCATTTGATACCCGAGATGTATATCGAGACCCAAGTAAAGGACTATTGATTACCCAAGGATTCTTTTCTATTCTTGATCTGGAAAAAGAAATGAATAATTTTTGGTGGATACAGTCATATAGTATATATCATACTATTAATAAATCTGATAAAAAATTAACCGCTGCATTTAATATGTCTTTTTTAACCACATTTGGAGAAATAGATGAAGTATTTGTATCCTGGCTAGGAGGCGCACAAAATGTGCGCGGTTGGTCAATCCCGACTAATGATATTTATTCAAATACTAATAATAAATTTCGATTTGGAAATCATTCAGCAGTATTTTCTGCGGAATTAAGACAAACAATAATCCCTACACAAGTATTTAAAACGGAACTTATGGAATGGAAGCAGGAGTACGGGTTGTCCCTGGTAGGTTTTCTTGATGTTGGATATACTTCGAGAGAGAAAGAAGATTTGTTTAGTTATTTACCTATGGTTGGTACAGGATTTGGAATTAGAATTCCATTTCCTATGGTTGGTACATTTGGCCTAGATTATGGATGGGGATATAGAAATGGAAGCTTCATTGATCAAGCATTACATTTAGTAGTAGGTCAAAAGTTTTAATCTATTTCTTATTTTTAAAAATAATCGCTTTATCAAAACGATTTTCAGTCCCATTTCTTATCCTACTAATATTTCCACGATGGGTATAAATAACAAACCAAGGAACGAGTAAACTAAATATAACCAAAGATAAGTTTGGAGAAATAATATCTAGCACTGGTAGAATAAGTATAAAAATTGGAAGTGAAATAGCTGCAAAAATTGAACCAAGAGACACATAACCTGTCGTAATAATAATAGCAATAGCTACTATTAGACATAATGGAAATGCAATGGGAAATAAAGCAAGCAGAACTCCAATCAAAGGCCCCACCCCTTTTCCTCCTTTAAATTTTGCAAAAATCGGATAGGTATGTCCAATAACAGAGAAAGATCCGCACAAAATTTGTATAAATCCTATATCAATTATTGAAATATATTGAAATATTGTTGTAGCATAAATTGCTGTAGGCAACCATGCTTTGAATACATCTAATACTAGAACAATAAGAGCAAATTTCCATCCTAAAATACGATAGACATTGGTTGCTCCAGCATTTCCACTCCCGTGATCTCTAATATCAATATTCTTTGCAACCCTACTCACAATTATACTTGTAGGAATAGAACCTGTCAAATAACTAAGAACTAATAGTATGATAAATTCCATAGTTAATTATTTATTCTATTAATCGAAAAATCAAAGAATATATAGTAAGTCTATTAGCCTATGGGGCTTCTTTTAGGAGCTAGCAATCCACCTGATATCACAGCCTTTAAGCCTTCTTCAACAGTCATTTCAGCATCGACTGCATCTTGTTGTGGTATAATAATAAATACACCAGATGTTGGATTTGGAGTAGTTGGTACAAAAACATGATAATACCTAACTCCAGATTTATCAACGCTTTCACCTGTTACAAAACAAATAGTCCATAGTTCTGCACGTGGATATTGTATATAAATTACCCGTTGGTAATTATCCGTTTGTACTGCTCCAGAAAATGCGTTAGTAATTTGTTTAATTGTATTATAGATATTTTTAACTAATGGGATAGAGGATATTAACTTTTCTGCCCAATAAAATAATTTTCTTCCTAATACATTTGTTACAAAAATTCCAAGTGCAAATATAATTAATATTGTAAGCAGGAAGCCTAAACCAGGTATTTCTAACTGAACTCTTTCTAGAAATGGAGCAGTTAATTGATTAAGAAAAACAATAATAATTTTAATTATATAGAAAGTAAGTGCTATAGGTACTATTGCAAAAATACCAGCGAATGTAATTCGTTTAAAAAATGCCCACATAATTATACTATGTTGAATCTAACTATAAGGCGCCTTCTAATTCTAATAGAAATCGTTTTGTTTTTACACCACCACCATATCCCCCAATACTTCCATCATTTGCTATTACACGATGACAAGGTATTATAATTGGTAATGGATTATTAGCATTAGCATTCCCTACAGCTCTTGATGCATTTGGATTTCCAGTTTTCATTGCAATCGATTTGTATGAATAAGTTTTTCCAAATGGGATTTCAGCAACATTTATTAATGCTTTTCTATAAAATGATGGCAAATGGATATCAAGATCTAGTGAAAATTTTTTTCTTGATAAAGCAAAATATTCATTGATTTGATTAGATGCTTTTTTTAACTCAAAATTATTTTTTTCTATTTCTTGATTTGGAAAATTATTTCGTAAGTATTTTTCAAATGGATAATAAGTTGAAAATAAAATATTCTTAATGCCTTTATTTGACTTCACTATACATAGTTTTCCAATAGGTGATGATATTGTACTATAGTAAAGCATATTTTAAAAAAATAAAAAAGTTTGAATAGATGCGTAAGGAGATTATTGTGACTTAGAGTGCAATCGTAGTACCAGTGGGCAAGCAACGAAAATACTTGAATATGTCCCAACAATTACACCAACCATCATTGCAAAAGCAAAAAGATTGATTACTTCTCCGCCAAATAACCATAGAATAAAAACCACAATAAATGTTGTAACAGAGGTGACTATTGTTCTACTTAAAGAATCATTAATACTTTTATCAATTACTTCCAAATAAGTTAATCTTTTCATGGATTTGACATTTTCTCTTATACGATCAAAAATAACAATAGTATCATTTAGTGAATATCCAACAATGGTAAGAAATGCAGCTATAATTGGTAGAGAAATTTCATAACCCATAATAGAAAAAATTCCTAAAGTTACAAAAACATCATGAGCAAGAGCCGCAATTGCGCCTAATGCAAAGTTAAATTCAAAACGAATAGATATATAAAATAGAATAAGTGCTAATGCAGATACAATGGCTAAAACAGCTTTATTACTTAATTCAGCTCCAATTTTCGGCCCAACTTTTTCAATTGATAAAATAAAATCTGAGTCAGATTCTGAAACTTTTCCAGAAAAAGATGTTCTTAAATGCGCAATAATTTTTTGAGCAAAGTTTTCTGGTTCTTCATCCATATGTGGAATACGCACAGAGATATCTTTTGGACTACCAAATAGTTTAATTTCAGCTTTACTAAAATCAAAAGATTCTCCTTCAATATTAACATTACTCATAGTAGATCTAAACTCATTAATATCAACTGGTTTTTCAAAATGTACCGCAAACAGAGTCCCCCCCTTAAAATCAATACTTAATAATGGACCTCCTGCTAATATTAGAGAAACAATTCCTAAGATGATTACAGTACCAGATAAAAATGCGCCCAGTTTATACTGAGACATAAATTGTATATTAGTGTCTTTGATTATTCTCATATACTGAGCTTCTTTAGATTTTTACGATCAATAAATGAATTAAAAATAGTTCGAGTTACAAAAATTGCAGTAAACATCGAAATAACAATTCCCCAAAATAAAACAGTAGCAAAACCACGTATAGGGCCTGTTCCAAACTGATATAGGACAAGCGCTGCAATAAGAGTCGTAACGTTAGCATCTACAATTGTAGTCAAGGCGCGATTATAACCACCATCTATGGCAGCACGAACTGATTTTCCTTTTCTAAGTTCTTCTCGAATTCTTTCAAAAATAATCACATTCGCATCGATTGACATTCCAACAGTTAAAATTAGAGCAGCAATTCCTGGAAGAGTAAGCGTTGCTCCCAATGATGCTAGAACAGATAATACAAGTAAGATATTCCATATTAATGCAAAATTTGCTATGGAACCGGACAATTTATAATAAACAAACATAAATATAATGATCAATCCTAAGCCAAGTAATACGGAGTTTGTACCTCTTTTTACAGAATCTGCTCCTAGTGATGGACCGACAATTCTTTCTTCTATAATATTGACTGGTGCTGGTAGGGCTCCAGCTCTAAGTACTATAGCTATATCCTTTGCTTCATCCATACCAGCAAATCCTTCAATCATTGTACCACCATCACTTATCTTTGTTCGAATTGATGGTGCCATATGGACTTTTTTATCTAAAACAATTGCTATTTGTCGTCCAATATTTGCTCCAGTTATTCTTGACCAAGTTCTTGCCCCTTCACTATTCATATCTAATAATACAATAGATTGGCCCACAGCGCTAGATCCTTGACCGCCAATAGTAGCATTTGCTTCTTCAATTACACCACCGGTTAGATCTGCATCCTTTTCCAAATAATACATATACACTAGTTTTTCATCTATGCCTTCATTGGTAGAAAAATTTTCTGCATCAGGAGCAAAGAGAAACTGACCATTTCCAAGACTAAGCTTATCTTGGATTTCTTGTTTATTAATAATTTTTTTAACAATGTATAGATTTTTTTCTGGCACAGCAATATTATTACCAAGAGCTCTTAATAGTGAAGAGAAAGGGCGTTCTTGGAAAATATTTTGATCTACCACCACTGATGAATCACTACTGTCTTTTGCTGTTTCTGCATCTTCACCAAAAAGTTCACTAATTGATACTGTTTTATCATCACTTATACCAAGATCATTTTCATCTTCATAATCTTCATTAATTGATGTGACTAAAGATTCTAATTGTTCATTGCCTTTGACAAGATTATCAATCTGTGATAATATATCATTTGTGACTTCAGGAGATTTTACTAAACAGAACTCCAATTGAGCAGTGCTTTGCAATAAAGCGCGAGCCCGATCAGAATCTTGTATGCCGGCTAATTCAACAATAATCCTTCTATTGCCTTGTTTTTGGATAGTTGGTTCTGATACGCCAAATTGATCAACTCTGTTTTGAAGTATCTCCAAAACACGATTAATAGCATCATCCGCCTGATCCTTTAGACTTAAAAGTATATCATCAGGTTTAGCCCCATAATCCACATCATAATAACGAGGTAACCGAAGATTATTATCAGAAACGCTATTAGCAAATACAGTAAAGAAATCTTGTTGCGTATTTTCTTTAAGACTATTTCGTACTTCAGATATTGTACGCTCAAACTTTGTATCCTTATTAATCGCTAATGTAGATATAAGAGTAGGAAGATCTACTTCAAGTACAATATATATACCCCCTTTTAGATCCAACCCTTGTTTGATAATATCGTTTTCTAAGTCTTCAAGAGTTCCTAGTTCCCTCATTTCTTCTTTATCATCAGGTGAGAGCATCTGATATTTAACAGAAGGCCAGAGAGTTAGTAGCGCCCATGCAAGCACCACTCCAATTATAATATATCTTGGTGTAAGGTTTTTAGACATAATTACTTCTTTTCTATGCTAACAAAAAAGTCTGCGAATATACCGAGCAAAATATAGACGTGCCAAATTTTATTTGATGAATTAGTTTATTTTTAAAATCTTTAATTTTTTGCCTACTTCAATAAATATGGATATTGCTTCTGAAAGTTGACTGATCTCCATTTCTGCAGATATTTGCACTCGTATTCTTGCCTTATTTTTAGGAACCACTGGATAAAAGAAGCCAACTACATATATACCTCTTTCTAATAATAATTCAGCCATTTCTTTAGCTAGCATAGCATCATATATCATAATAGGAACAATTGGGTGGGTGCCTATAATGATTTCAAATCCAGCATCTGTCATTTCTTTTCTGAAATAATTAGTGTTTATTTCTAGCTTATCTCTTAAATCAGTAGACGAAGAAATAATATCAATAGCTTTTATACTTGCCGCGACAATTGATGGCGCAAGAGTATTAGAAAAAAGATAGGGACGAGAGCGTTGTCTTAAGAGATCAATAATTTCTTGTTTCCCTGTTGTGAATCCACCAGATGCGCCGCCCAAAGCTTTACCAAAGGTCGACGTCCAAATATCTACTTTATCCATAACGCCACAATGTTCAGCGGATCCGCGACCAGTCTTTCCAATAAAGCCTGTAGCATGTGAATCATCAACCATGACCATTGCATTATATTTTTGAGCCAATTCTGTAATCTTATCTATTTTTGCAATATATCCATCCATAGAGAAAACACCATCTGTTGCAATCATAACATTGCGAAACTTATCTCTTTCACTTAGTTTTAATTCTAGATCATCTATATCGCTATTTTTAAAACGAAATCGCTTTGCTTTACTTAGCCTAATACCATCTATTATTGAGGCATGATTTAATTCATCAGAAATAATTGCATCATCTGGACCTAATAACGTTTCAAAAAGACCACCATTTGCATCAAAACATGAGCTATATAAAATTGAATCATCTGTTCCAAAAAAATCAGATATTTTTCTTTCTAACTCTTTATGGATATGCTGCGTCCCACAAATAAAACGAACAGATGACATGCCAAATCCATATTTATCTAAAGCATCTATGGCCGTTTTTTTTATTTCTTTGTTATTAGATAACCCTAAATAATTATTCGAACAAAAGTTTATAGAATCACCGCTTTCTTTAGTATTTATTACTACACCCTGTGGTGTAGTAATGGTGCGTTCATTTTTATATAAACCTTCAGCTTTTATTTTAGCTAAATCATCTACAAAGATATTTTGATCTTTAATCAAATTAGCTCCATTCTAAAATCACCTTTCCACATTTGCCACTTTCAACTGTTTCAAAAGCTAATTGGAAATCATCAGCTTTGAATTTATGTGTAATGATTGGAGATATATCTAGTCCACCGCGTATTAATTGATTCATTTTATACCAAGATTCGAACATTTCTCTACCATATATCCCTTTTATTTTAAGACCTTTAAAAATTATTTCGTCCCATTTAACCAATGTATCGTTTGGCAATATACCTAGAAGTGCAATTTTCCCCCCATGATACATAGTATGAATCATATCTTTTAATGCATTTGGATTCCCTGACATTTCCAATCCAATATCAAAACCATTTGATATCTTTAATCCATCAAAACAATCTTCAATCTTCTCATTAGATATATTTATAGTTTTATCAGCACCCATTTTTTCTGCAAGTTTTAATCTAAAACTGTTGCTATCAGTAACAACTACATTTCTTGCGCCTAAAATTTTACATATAGCAGTTGCCATGCATCCAATAGGTCCTGCACCTGTTATTAAGACATCCTCAGCAACCATTGAATAGCTGAGAGCACAATGGACTGCATTTCCTAGCGGATCAAAACATGATGCGATATCTATATTTATATCTTTATGTACAGGCCAAATATTGCTTTCTGGCAAAGATAAATATTCTGCAAATGCACCACCTCGATCAATTCCTATTCCAATAGTTTTATGGCATAAATGGCGCATGCCAGCACGACAATTTCTACAATAACCACAGGTAATATGACCTTCACCAGAAACTATATCACCTATATTATAATGAGTTACACCATCACCAATTTTTTCAACTACTCCCATAAATTCATGACCAATGATTGTTGGTGTTTCGATATTCTTCTGAGCCCATTTATCCCATTGATAAATATGAAGATCTGTTCCGCAAATCGCAGTTTTTTGAACTTTGATTAAAATATCATTTGTTCCCAATTCAGGAATTGGCATTTCTTCTATAGATAGTCCATGTTTTGGATATTTTTTTACTAATGCTTTCATATTGACTTACAATTTGAACATAAAATATTTTACAAACTTATATCATTTTTAAGAAATATATATATAAACGTATTAAAAGTTTAATAATATATCTAGCAACCTACTTGTTAAACCTTTATTACGAAATTAAATTACTCTTGTTTTGTAGGTATATAAATATATTCCTTAATTATAATTATGACCAAAATAATTGCATTGACAAATCAAAAAGGAGGGGTTGGTAAAACAACTTCATCTGTAAATATTGCAGCAAGTCTTGCTGTTAGTGAGTTTAGGACATTACTTCTTGATATGGATCCTCAAGCCAATGCTTCTACTGGTGTTAGTGAAATAATAAAACATGATTCGGGATATACTATTTATGATACATTAGTAAATCAAACTCCAATTAAAGATGTTGTTTCAAAAACTTCATTTGAATATCTCGATATAGTTCTATCAACAAATGACCTAGTTGGAGCAGAAATCGAGTTAGTCAGTGTGGTCGCAAGAGAATTAGAACTTAAAAAAGCTTTAAAAACTATTAAAAAAAACTATGATTATATTATAATAGATTGTCCTCCATCTCTTGGACTATTGACATTAAATTGTTTAACTGCGGCAGATAACTTAATTATTCCTATCCAAGCAGAGTATTATGCATTAGAGGGATTAGGTCAGCTGTTAAATACTATTCGTTTAGTTCAACAACATTTAAATAAGAAATTAAATATTGCTGGAGTTTTAATTACAATGTTTGATAAAAGATTAAATTTGTCCAAACAAGTGTTAGATGAAGTAAAGAGTTATTTTGGTGATAAGTTATTTGAAACAGTCATCCATAGGAATGTTCGACTTGGTGAAGCGCCAAGCTATGGAAAGCCTGCTTTATTATATGATGCAAATTCAGTAGGGACTCAAGATTATATGCAATTAATTGAGGAGATAATTGATAATGGCCACTAAACGTTTAGGTAGAGGGTTAGAAGCATTAATACATGGGCCAGCTGATAGCCCTTTAGCAAAATCTGGAGTAATAGAAATTCCTCTTAAAGATATAGTTGCAAATCCGTTGCAACCTAGAAAAGATGGTTTAGATGAGAAAAGCCTTCAAGATTTAGTTTCATCTATAAAAACAAAAGGTGTAATAACTCCCATTACAGTTCAAGAGGATGATGGAAAATATATATTAATTGCAGGTGAGAGGCGACTAAGAGCATCTAAGTTAGCAGGGTTAAAGGCTATTCCAGGTTATATAGTAACTATATCTAATGAATCTGAATTAATGGAAATTGCTTTAATAGAAAATATTCAACGTGAAAATTTAAACCCTATTGATGAAGCAGAAGGCTATGCGGTATTACAAAGAAAATTTAATCATTCTCAGGAGAGCATAGCCAAGGCAGTTGGAAAAAAGCGCGTGACAATTTCAAATGCATTACGATTATTGAAATTACCAAAGAAAATAATAAATAGTTTGCGCAGTCAGACTATTTCAGCTGGACATGGTCGTGCTATATTAATGATGAATACTCTAACAGGAATGAACAAGTTATATGATTTGATAGTTACAAAAAAACTTAGTGTTCGAGCAGCAGAAGCTATTGCAAAGGGAAAATCAACTGGAAAGGTTAAAATTGCATCTAAAAAAGTAAAGAAAAATAGTTCTCCAGTAAAAATGGTCGAAGATGAATTAATTACATTACTAGGTACAAAGGTTGAAATTAAATATTCAAAAAATGGTGGAGATATTGAAATCCATTTTTT
>Ga0208764_10000623_pt1 | contig 22783 bp, 19 predicted proteins | sample ETNtaG_18_FD_185762 | JGI IMG/M metagenome (GOLD analysis project Ga0208764, IMG submission 185762) | Marine microbial and viral communities from oxygen minimum zone, Eastern Pacific Ocean - ETNP201302SV91 (SPAdes) (version 2) | ecosystem: Environmental > Aquatic > Marine > Oceanic ... | reverse complement strand
ATGGACTACCAGAAATTGGGCATAAGATTGTAGATGATTTAATGAAAAATTTTAAAGTACTTTATGATCAACAAGGGTCTATTGGTAAAAGATATTATAGGCAAGATGAAGCAGGAACTCCTTTCTGCATTACTGTAGATCATGAATCAAAAGAAAATAACACAGTAACATTAAGAAATAGGGATGATCAAAAACAGGATCGTATACCAATTAATGATTTAAAAAATATCATGCAAAAAAGAATGGAAATCTTATGAATAATCATCTTTCTTTAAGGTCTGGAAACCCTGTTCTCCGATCTAATACCTTTATTGGTAGACATACAGAACTTCATACTGGAACCATGACCATAACGGGAACTGTGAATAAAACCGCATTATGTCTATTGTTATTGATGACAACTGCAATATTTGTATGGAATCTATCCCCAACAGATCCAAGAATATCCGTATTTATGCTTATTGGGGTTTTTGGTGGGCTTATTGCTGCGTTGATTACAGCATTTAGGCAACATTTAGCACCTTATACAACGCCAATATATGCTTTGTTGGAAGGGTTAGCTCTTGGCGGAATATCTAGATTTTTTGAAACGCTATATCCTGGTATTGTTAATCAAGCAGTGTTCCTAACTTTCGGGACACTTGCGGCATTATTATTAGCGTACAGATCAGGACTTATTAAGCCTACAGAAAACTTTAAACTTGGTATTGCTGCTGCTACAGGAGGAATCTTTTTAGTTTACCTCATTAGTTTTATTTTGAGTTTTTTTGGAATCAATATTCCTCTGATACATGGCAATTCTAATTTTAGTATTTTATTTTCATTTGGTGTCGTTATAATTGCTGCTCTTAATCTTGTGCTTGATTTTGATTTCATCGAAGAAGGTGCGGAAAGAGGAGCCCCTAAATATATGGAGTGGTTTGGAGCATTTGGGCTTCTGGTTACTTTAATCTGGCTATATTTAGAAATTTTACATCTATTAGCAAAATTACAATCTAGACGATAAGATTAACTTCTAGTCTAAAAGTTCAGCAACTTTTTCTCTTAATTCATCACCATTTAAATTTTTAGCAATTATCACACCATCTTTATTCAAGATTATACTGTGAGGTATAGCATTCACAGCATATAATTTTCCGGCTTTATTATTCCATCCATTCAGATCAGAAACATGCATCCAATTCAAACCGTCTTCACCTATAGCATCAATCCATTTTTGTTTATCAGTATCTAATGATACACCAAGGATATCAAACCCTTTACTATAATAATCATTATATATAGATACAATGTTTGGGTTTTCTCTTCTACAGGGTCCACACCAAGATGCCCAAAAGTCTATTAGCAAATAATTACTTCCTACTATAGATGAAAGCTGTACCGAGTTGCCAGATGTGTCATCCATAGTAAAATTAATATAAGTTGAGCCTATAGCAACTGCGTTTAGTTTGTCTACTCGCTCAACTAAAGATTTGACATATTTGGAATTTTTTATAGAATAGTCAAAATTATTTGTTATGGATTCTAGTTCATGTAAATCCAAATAATAATTATTTGACATTGCTAAGTATGCTGATACAATACTTTTATCATTTTTATATACATATTCTATAGTTGCATCTAAGCGTTCTTGGTCTTTGTGATCAATTAAATCAATTATATTTTTTAGTGAGTCTTTATTATCTGATTTTATAATAATTCTATATTGCTTATAAAGATCATCTAAATCATTTGTTATAGTTATAATACTTGTTTGAAATAAATTTAATTCTTCATTTGATTGTGATCCGGATATAAGATTGTTATCTAAGCTATCAACATGTGCCTTAAATACAATATTTCCTGGCTCTAAAAATATACCAATATAGGTTTTGCCAAATTTAAGATAATAAAATTCAGGTTCACTTATCGAACCACCCATTTCTATTATACCTGTTTTGCTGTTGCTAGAATCAATATTAACCCATTTTCCAAACTCTCTTTTTACAAGGTACGTATCCTCTTCTAACACGCCAGATATATCTAGTGTAAGAGTGAATTTATCTGTCAAAGATGGTGAATGATTACATCCGAAAAAAAATATAATTAAAAATGTTATATTTAATACTTTATACATACGGTCTTAACGAATTGGCACCTATTATCGTAAGAAGGTATAAATAAAGAATGTTTAAGAAAATGCATTATTTATTGACATTTTGATAATTGTTATTATAACTTATGTTGAACTAAGGAAAGTTCAGGCTACTCCACATACCTGACTTCACATATTATTTTAGAACATAAATGCTATGAAAAAAGGAGCTAAAATGAAAAATATCATTATAGCAATTAATCTTGTTGCGTTATTATTTGCTCAGAATGGTTCCATTTCCGGAACTGTTACAGATGCGGATGGTAATCCTTTAGCTGGAGCAAATGTCTCAGTTGAAGGAACATCAATGGGCGGCGCAACAGTTGGATCTGGTGCTTATTTAATTAATGGAGTTTCTGCTGGTAATTATTCAGTTACAGCTTCATATATTGGATATAAATCAGGCACTAAATCTATAACTGTATCTGATGGCACAACAGCAACTGTAGATTTCACACTTTCTGTTGATGCTCTTGAATCTTCCATTGTACTTGTTACTGGAACGAGAGCTGCTGGTAGGACTTCAATGAAATCTCCATCTCCAATAGATGGTTTTGCAGAAATGGAATTAAGAAAACAGGGGAATGGTGATTTCACCGAAACTTTGAAGAACCAAGTTCCATCCTTTAATGCAACTCCTCTAACGGGTGATGGAGCAGCGTTTGTAAGACCAACATCAATGCGCGGTCTTCCACCAGATAATATATTAGTTTTAACGAATTCAAAAAGACGTCATCGATCTGCATTAATATCTCACTTTGGTGCAGCAATGAATGTTGGTGCTCAAGGAGCTGATGTTGGAATGATTCCAACTATAGCAGTAAAACGACTTGAAGTGCTTCGAGATGGTGCTGCTGCACAGTATGGATCTGATGCAATTGCTGGTGTTATGAATTTTATTCTAAAAGATAATAGCTCGGGATATGAAGTCAACGTTACAGGTGGACAATGGATGCAAGCACCAAATGGTCGCGGTGGTGAAACCGATCTGACATTAGCAGCAAATATTGGATTACCATTAACCGATGATGGGTTTATAAATCTTAGTTTTGAATATGCAGATAGACCTGAATTATCTCGTGGTTATCAACATAAATCTGCTTCAGATGGCTATAAAGGTTGGGATGCTACAGGTTTTACATCAGATGATACTTGGGGATATATAAAAAATAACCCAACAGACAATACCGATGATTGGCAAACTGCTATGAACTGGGGTCGTCCAATTAGTAGCGGTTTTCGTTCTGTATGGAATGCTGGTTTAAAAATTAATGATAATGTTGATGCTTATGCATTTGGAAACTATGCTGATACTTTTGGTGAATATAGCTTCTTTCTACGTGCTGCTGGAAAATCAGGAGCATTAACTGATATTCCTCTTGATCCAGCTGATCCTAGTAAAGGTAATTTCTCTTGGGGAGATACATACCCCATAGGTTTTACTCCACGTCTAGAAGGCCATAATGATGACATCAGTTCTGTTCTTGGTATAAAAGGAAGTTCTGATTGGGGTGTTGATTATGATTTTAGTGCAAGCTACGGAAGTAATTACATGCATTATAATCTAAGAAATTCATTGAATCTCTCATGGGGGCCATATTCTCCTCATAATTTTGATATTGGTGATTTACAACAAGAAGAAACCAATATGAATGCAGACTTTTCGTATACTGTATCTGATGCAATGAATATAGCTTTTGGCGCAGAGTGGAGAGAAGAAAAATACACCATGTATGAAGGTCAAAAAGAAGCTTGGATGCCTGGACCTTGGGCAATGTCTCATCTACTTGTAAATCCAGAATCTGCTGATTCATCTAATTATACTGCTCCTGGCTTAGCCGCAAATGGTATGCCAGGAACCAGCCCGGATGCAGCAGGTGCATTTGATCGTCAAAATACTGCATTTTATGTAGATGCTGAGTATGCAATGGGCGATGCCTTGCTATTGCAAGCAGCTTTCCGCTCAGAATCTTATTCAGATGATAATACAACTTCTGATTTTAAGGTTGCAGGTCGTTACTCTTTTGGAAATCTTCTTACGCTACGTGGTGGATACTCTACTGGTTTTAGAGCACCAACGCCTGGTCAAATGAACTATACAGGTGTAACAACTTCATTTGATGGTGTTACAGGTATGCAAGTCAATGAAGGCACATTGAAACCTACAGATCCATTATGTGTTGCTTTGGGTGGTAAAGCTCTAGTGCCAGAAGATGCAGTAAACACCAGCTTTGGTTTAACTGCTAATCCAATAAGTGGTTTAAATATGACATTTGATATGTATACAATTGAAGTTACTGGAAAGCTATTAAAATCACGCTCTATAGCAATAGAGGGCAATCCAGAATTTTCTGAATTAGCTTTCTATACGAATGCTTTGGATACAAAAACATCTGGTTTTGATTTAGTTGCAGTTTATAACCTAGATAATACAACAGTTAGTATGGCATATAACCATAATGAAACTGAAGTGTTACAACAGACTCAAGTAAATGGAGTTAATCCTGTATCAGATGGTGGTGTTGTTAATTTGGAATTGAATCTACCAAAAGATAGAATGACTATGACGCTAACACAAAACTTAAGCGATGCATGGTCTTTGATGGCTCGATTAAATTACTATGGTGAATCATGGGATGAACGTGGTGATTACGCAGCAGGTACAAAAGATAAGATTGATGCTGTTAGTTTCATAGATCTTGAAGCTAATTATCGTGTTAGCGATAATCTTTCTGTAGTATTGGGTGCTAATAATATCACAAATGCATATCCAACGGAGATTGCTACTCGCGCCTCACAAGGTATGCCATATCCACGTAGATCGCCTCTTGGTTATCATGGTGGATTTACCTACATGAGATTAATGTATTCATTCTAATTGTATAACAATTAATGATAAAAAGGCGGTGATTAAACTCACCGCCTTTTTTGTTTTAAGAAAAACTGGAATTTGTAAATTTTATATATTCTTATGAGTGAATATATACATTCTAACCTTATTGCATTAGAACGATCCTCAACTCTTGCAATTAATGAACATAGTGATAACTTAGAAAAGCAAGGTAAACATGTTTTTCGTTTTGGATTTGGTCAAGCCCCCTTCCCTATTCCAGATACAGTTGTTAATTCATTAAAAGAAAACTCATTTAGAAAAAATTATTTATCTGTAGAAGGGTTACCAGAACTAAGAGAAGCAATTGCAAATTATCACCAAAATTTTGATAATGTTAATATTCAATCGGATCAAGTGTTGGTTGGCCCTGGATCAAAAGAACTGATGTTCTCCCTTCAACTTGCATTAAAAGGAATAACTATCCTACCAACGCCTTGTTGGGTATCATATTCTCCACAAGCAAACATATTAAATAGAGAAATAATTTTTATTGAGACTAAGTATGAGGATAGTTGGCAATTATTACCCGATCAATTAAACAAAGCCATCAATAATCATACTGATGAGTCTAAGTTGCTAATATTAAATTATCCGGGTAATCCACATGGCTGTACATTTGAATTGGAAACATTAAAAGAGCTTGCAACAGTATGTCGAAAAAATAATATAATAGTTTTGTCTGATGAGATTTATGGTCGTATTCATTATCAAGGTAAACACGTATCTATTGCAAAATATTATCCTGAGGGAACAATCATTAGTTCAGGCTTATCTAAATGGTGTGCTGCTGGTGGTTGGAGACTTGGACATTTTTCTTTTCCAAAAGAATTAAAGTATCTACAGAATGTAATGACTTCAGTTGCTAGTGAAACTTATTCATGCGTCTCAACGCCTATACAGTATGCCGGAATTACAGCATACGAAGATGGATCCATTGATGATTATTTATTTCATTGTAGAAGAATATTAGAAACTATAGGTCAATATTGTGCTTCGACCCTAATAGATGCAGGAATCAAAGTTAGAATACCTAAAGGAGCATTTTATATATTTCCAGATTTTCAACCATTTGCAGATATTTTAAATAAAAAGAATATTTTTGATTCAAAAACTCTATGTAAAATGTTATTGGATGATTCTGGTGTAGCATTATTACCTGGATCTGATTTTGGAAGAGACGCCAAAGAGCTATCTGCACGATTAGCATATGTAAACTTTGATGGTAAAGGAGCTATAAGAACAAGCATGGGCCTATCAAACAAATCAACATTAACAATGGATCATATATCAGAATCAGTTTTAGATATTATTAATGGAATAAGAGAAATAATTAATTGGATTAAATCATAAATGTTGCGAATGACTTTTCTAATAATTGGTTTATTTATAAATCAAATCGTTTCCCAAAATCAAGATCCAATAACTGCTGAAAATGGTATGGTAGTTTCAACAAGCAAACATGCATCGGAGGTTGGAATTAAAATATTAAAACAAGGTGGGAATGCTATTGATGCTGCATGTGCGGTTGGCTTTGCCTTGGCAGTTACATCCTCATCAAATGGTAATATCGGTGGTGGTGGATTTATGGTTACGTATTTAGAAGACGGGACGGTATTTACATTAGATTACAGAGAAAAGGCACCTGCAGCAGCTTATAGAAATATGTACCTTGATGATAGTGGGAATGTAATAAAGGGTATGTCATTAAATACTAGAGCTTCATCGGGAGTACCAGGAAGCGTAGACGGCTTATTAAAAGCATGGGAAAAACATGGTTCAGGTAATATCTCACTTAGAGAATTACTATCTCCATCAATTTCATTAGCTGAACGAGGATTTAAATTAAGTTTATATGAAGCACAAAAATTAAATGCTTATAAAGAATTATTTAGCAAAAATGAAGCTGCAGCTAAAATATTTATACGGAACGATAATAGAGAATGGGAAAAAGAAGATAGATTAGTTCAAAAAGATCTTGGGAAAACGCTTAAGCGTATAGCAAGATATGGTCGTGATGGTTTTTATTCTGGGAAAACAGCTGATTTAATCATTTCTGAAATGGATAAAGGTTTAGGACTTATTTCTTATGAAGATTTAATATCATATGAATCCAAGTTTCGAGAACCAGTTAAAGGTTCATTCAACCAATACGAAATTATTTCAATGGGGGCGCCAAGCTCTGGGGGGACTATACTTATAGAAATGCTAAATATGCTTGAGCTGTTCCCTTTAAATAATTTTAATTGGAATTCTTCTCAATATATACATTTGTTAACAGAAGTGCAGCGGAGAGCATATGCAGATCGAGCTGAACATCTTGGCGATTCTGATTTTTGGGAATCCCCTATTGATATTTTATTAAGTAAATCCTATGCTATAAATAGAATAAAAGATTTTTCTCCAAATAAAGCATCACCAAGTAAACAAATATTTTCTGGGGATCTAAATGATTATGAAGGGTCTGAAACAACACACTATTCCGTAATAGATAAATATGGAAATGGAGTAAGTGTAACTACAACTATAAATCTTAACTATGGTAGTGGAATAGTAGTCGATGGAGCAGGGTTCTTTCTTAATAATGAAATGGATGATTTTTCCTCAAAACCCGGTATCCCAAACTCTTTTGGTTTGATAGGAAATGAAGCTAATTCTATTGAAGCAGAAAAAAGACCTTTGAGTTCAATGACGCCAACAATTGTATTAAAAAATAAAAAACCTTTCTTAATACTAGGTTCTCCTGGTGGATCAAGAATAATTACTTCTGTACTACAAACCTTACTGAACATTACAATTCATAATATGTCAATTAAAGAGGCTATATCCTTACCAAGAGTTCATTCTCAATGGTTACCAGATGTTATTTATTTTGAAGAGAATAGTTTAAATGATAATACAAAAAGATCATTAATAGAAAATGGTCATTCTTTAGTGCCATATAATGGTATTGGAAATGTAAATGCCATTTTAATTAATGGAAATAAATTTACTGGTTATGGTGATCCTAGATCAGAAAATACAGCTAGCGGATATTAATTAACTGGTCTTCAATTAATTGAACAAATATAGAAGATCCAATTAACAGAGAATTTTCATCTATATCAAAATGGGAACAATGATGGGGAACTGATCTAGGTTTTTTATCACTGGGCGCAGAACCTACAAAGAAAAAACAACCAGGAATTTTTTCTGCATAATAACTAAAATCTTCACCACCCATTGATAAATATGGAAATCCACATCTATCGCCAACTATTTTCTTTGCAGATAACGTTAATTTTTCATATGAAATTTCATTATTTACTGTTGGAGGATATCCATCAGAATAGTTGAAATCAATTTCAGCAGAAAAAGTTTTTGCAATACCAGAGATAATCTCCTGCATCCTATCTTTTATTAATTTGCGATTCTCCTTAGAGTAAGATCTAGCAGTCCCTTTTAAAACGATTTTATCAGCAATAACATTAAAATTATGCCCACCATTAATTTGTCCTATGGTTAGTACTGTGCTTTCTAGAGGATTAGTATTTCGACTTACTATACTTTGCAAAGCAGTAATTAAATGGGCAGAAACTAAGATAGCATCAACTGTTCCTTGTGGGGCTGCACCATGCCCTCCTACACCCTTTATTGTTATATCAAAAAAATCAGCTGCAGCTAAAATCGGTCCTTCTTTCACTCCAACTTCACCATAAGGTTGATAATTCCATAAATGTATACCATATATTTCATCTACACTTTCTAAACAACCATCTTCAATCATATATCGAGCTCCCCCATCTCCTTCTTCTGCTGGCTGAAAAATAAAACGTACATTACCATTTAATTGATTTTGAAATTGTTTTAATACTGTTGCAGCTCCAAGTAACATTGCAGTATGCCCATCATGACCACAAGCATGCATTATTCCTTCATTTACTGAGGAATATGGAAGACTGCTAGTCTCTTGGATCGGTAAAGCATCCATATCTGCTCGTAAACCAATAGTTGGGCCATTACCATCACCAATAAGATCACCAACAACACCAGTTTTCCCTATACCATCAGACACATTAAATCCCAATTTTTTCAGATGACTTGATACTAGTTCTGCTGTTCGATGAACTTCAAATCCTAGCTCGGGGTGCTTGTGAATATCGCGTCGTATAGCAACTATCTCTTTTGCAATATCCTTTACTTCTGAACGAATATTTATTTTCATTTTTAAACCCTTATAACAATTTCAGTTAATAAATTGGCAAAATCATCCTTCACCTGCGATGAAACATGAATAACTTCTTCATGAGAAAGAGGTTCGTTTGTAAGCCCAGCTGCATAATTTGTTATTGTAGAGATAGCTAGAATTTTCATATTTAATTCTGCCGCTTGTTGGATTTCTGGAACTGTGCTCATCCCCACAGCTTGTCCACCTAGCGATTGAATAAAAGAAACTTCGTCTGGCGTTTCATATGCAGGACCCATAGTCCAGCAATAAGTTCCCTTTGAAATATGAATTCCAACTTTTTTAGCACTATCAAGAGCAATTCGCATAAAAGATGGATTATGAAACTTTTTATTATTCTGTTTTTTTGGTATAGATACACTTTTTCGGAATGTGCAATCCATATGACTATCAAGAATCATCATGTCTCCAGGGGGAAGGTTTAAACTAACTGATCCTGCTGCATTTGTAATAATTAGTTTTTTTACTCCTAATGAATGAAATAATCTTACAGGCAAGGTTATTGTTTCCATATCATAACCTTCGTAATAATGAAATCTTCCTTTTGCAACAATTAAAGAAACATCTCTAATATAACCAATAGATAATTCCCCACTATGCCCTTTTACAGTTGAAACTGGATAACTTGGAATATCACTATATGAAATATTTATCAAATCATCTAGCGTATCACCAAATGCACCCATCCCAGAACCAAGTATAATAGCCGTATCTCCATTAAATTTCGATTTTGAAAGAATATAATCTTTCATTTTTGATATATGATATTTTGGTATGTTCTTCAAGATTCCAATACAGCAAGTTGGCCACATCCACTATTTATATCTGTTCCCTTACTCCATCTAACTGTTACATTAAATTTTGAATTATTGATTTGTTTTACAAATTTATTAATTGTTTTATCTGAAGGCCTTTTGAATGGTCCTTCTATTTCATTATATGGGATTACATTTACCTTACAAGGTAAGTCACCTATTAAATCAATTATCCTATCAGCATCAGAAATTGAGTCATTGACATTTGATAACAATACATATTCAAAGGTTACTAATCTTTTTGTTTTTTTATAATAATACCATACAATTTCAATTAAATCATTTATAGAATGAGTTTTAGAAATTGGCATGATTTGAAGGCGTTGACTCTGATAAGAGCCATTTAAACTAATTGCCAGTTTGAATTTATGCCCTTCTTCACTATAGCGCTTAATCTTTGGGACTATACCAACAGTTGATATAGTGATTCTTCTTGAGCTTAAATTAATTCCATCCTTATGATTAAATAATTTCGCTGCATTTACAACTTGTTGATAATTTAAAAAGGGCTCCCCCATACCCATAAAAACTATATTGGTTATATGTTTATCAATAGAATTACTTATTATTAAATATTGATCAATAATTTCACCAGCTGTGAGATTTTTTATAAAACCCATTTTAGCTGTAGCGCAAAACTTGCAATCAACCGCACAACCAACTTGAGTGCTTACGCATAGAGTAACACGTTTATTTTCATACATAAGAACAGATTCAATTTTTTCTCCAGTAGATAGGCTAAATAAATATTTTTGTGTTAATTCAGAATTAGATCCAGTTTTTTTAATTAATGATAAAGGGTGCAAAACAAATTTATCTAATAGTATATCCCTAAATATAATTGGTAGGGTTTTTATATTATTAAATGAATTGATTTGTTGTTTATATGCTGAATTAAATAATTGTCTTCCTCGAAATCGCGGTTGATTAGACTCTTCTGATAGATTTTCTAATTCGGCAAGATTCATACCAACAATCTGGCTATTTTGTCTTTTTATTATTTCAGACATATAACATAATATCTTTTAAAAAGTATACTCTAACAAGACAATAACATTGTTTCCTGATAGGTGTCCATTTAATTTTGACCCTTTCTGAATCTTAGCAACATAACAAATGGAAATCATATGGATAAAATGTCAGATATAAAACTAGTAAAACAACTTACAAAAACAAGAGATCAGTTCAATGTTGAAATATCAAAACGCGTACTAGGTCAACAAGAAGTAATAGATCATATTTTGATAGCATTACTTTGTAAAGGACATACTCTATTAGTAGGAGTTCCTGGTCTTGCTAAAACATTGCTAATTAAATCAATCGCAGAGTTGTTAGATTTGAATTTTAGTCGTATTCAATTCACTCCAGACCTAATGCCTAGCGATATAACAGGTACAGAAATCATTGAAGAAGATCAAAATTCTGGTAAAAGAGAATTTAGGTTTTTTAAAGGACCTATTTTTGGAAATATAATTTTAGCTGATGAAATAAATAGAACTCCACCTAAAACTCAATCTGCTTTATTAGAAGCAATGCAAGAACACAAGGTCACTACAGCTGGTCAAACATATGTACTTGAAGAACCTTTCTTTGTATTAGCAACTCAAAACCCCATTGAACAAGAAGGAACATACCCTCTTCCAGAAGCTCAATTAGATCGATTTATGTTTAATATTAAGATTGACTATCCATCACATGCAGATGAAGTGGCAATAGTTAAATCAACAACTAGCGAAGATGATAAAATATTAAATACAATAATAAGTCGAAATGACTTAGTGCTCTATCAAGACCTTGTTCGAAGAGTACCAATTGCGGATAATGTGGTTGATTTTGCTGTTGATTTAGTTTCTAAAACACGTCCAAAATCTGATAGGTCATCAACAACAATTAAAGAATGGATTGATTGGGGAGCTGGCCCTAGAGCATCACAGTATTTGGTTCTTGGTGCTAAAGCAAAGGCAATATTAGATGGCAGACCTGCTCCAGAAATAGATGATATTAAAGCAATGGCTAAACCAGTACTGAGGCATCGTTTAATTACAAATTTTAATGCGGAAGCCGAAGGATTAAGTACGGATGATATCTTAATCAAGCTATTAGAAGAATAATAAGTCAATGGATCATATTGATAAGCGAAAATATTTAGAACCGGAAATGGTGGCGCGATTAAGCAATATGTCTTTACGGGCTCGTTTAGTAGTTGAAGGATATATTATTGGTCAACATAAAAGTCCTTTTCATGGATTCAGTGTTGAGTTTGCTGAACATAGATCTTATGGTCCAGGAGATGAAATACGACATGTTGATTGGAAGCTATATGGGAAAACTGACAGATATTTTGTAAAACAATATGAAGAAGAGACAAATTTACGTGCTTATATATTATTAGATACTAGTAGGTCAATGGAGTATGCGAGTAACAAAATATCAAAACTTGATTATGGAAATTATTTATCTGCAGCGTTAGCATATCTAATGATTAATAAACAAGATGGCGTTGGATTAACATTATTTGATAATCAAATACAAAAGTTTATCCCCCCTAGGTCAAAACCTAGTCATATTAATACTATTTTAACTCATTTAGATACAATAGGGACTGGAAAAGACACCGATGTTGGTATCGTACTACATGAAATGGCAGAAAGAATTAAAAAAAGGGGACTGGTAATCTTAATATCAGATCTATTTGATGAACCTGAAAATATAATTAAGGGTTTGAAACATTTCAGACATAATAAACAGGAAATCATTGTGTTTCATATTATGGATCGACAAGAACTTGATTTCAATTTTACTAATAGGACAAAATTCAAAGATATGGAAACAGATGAACAAATTACAACTGAACCCTGGAAAATTCGAAAAATTTACCAAGAATCAATTCAATTATATCAAGATGAGTTACGTCTTAGATGTCGAGAACAAAAGATAGATTATGTCCCCTTATTTACTGATCAGAACTTGGATTTAGCTTTGAATGAATTTTTAAAGAAGAGACAGCGCCTAGGCTAATAATTATCCCCCAAGAGCTTTAGCTTTATCTAAAAAGCGCTTTGATTGATCTGGCTCTCCTTGTTGCAACTTTATGCGAGACATCCCTCTATAATGTTCCGGGTTATCTGGATCAATAGAAATTAACTCGCGATAAAATTTTTCTGCTTTTCTCCATTTTTCTGCATTTTCAAAAACTTGCGCCATTCCCATTATTGCTTCAACATCATCAGGATTTTCATCTAGGGCATTCATAAAGTTGAATTCAGCTTCTTCAAAATTATCTACTCTATTATATAAAATACCAAGATTAAAATATAGATCTGCTTTTACTTTTCTATCGGTTTCCTTATTAATTGCATCTTCATATGTTTCAATTGATTTTTCCATATTACCTGTATCATAGTAGATCTGTGCAAGGTTCCTTATAGATTTTGTATTACTAGGGTCTAACTCAACTGCTTTTTTAATATAAGGTAGCGCCTCCTCAAATTCTTGTTTTTGCATAAAAATCTGACCAGCTGTTAAATTAATATTTGCATCATCTGGTGATAATTTAACTGCTTTAATAATGTAATCTTCTGATCCTTCCTGATCGCCTGCTATAAAAAGGCAAGTTGATAACATTAAATACGATTGGGCCTCATCAGGCTTAATCTCAGAAGAAGTTATAAATGTATTAATTGATTTTTGCAATTCTGCATCTTTGTTTTCCGTATTACTATTTCTATAATTATTGAATTGGGCTACACCTTTATTGTATACCTCCGCCCAAAATTGTGCTCTTGCCATAACAACAAATTCTTTAACAGTTTTTGGCTGGCCTAATATTTTTTTATTTGGGTCAATTGAAAGAGCCTTATCAAAAGATTCATTCATCATTTTCCAATCCTTTTTCTGGAGACCATAAATATGATAACCTAATTGATAAGGTATCTCAGGATTATCAGGCTCTACTGCAAGAGCTTTAATAAGAAACTCTTCAGCTTTTTCCCATTCTAGCTGTTGGATATACAATTTAGCTGATGTGTATTCTTGACTAGAACACCGAACAACTATCAATGCTAGCAATAGGCTAAGTGTTACCGTTAGATATTTTTTATTAAACATTTTACCCCCTTGGTAAATTCATTCATTAAAAACCAGTGAAATTAGGATCAGAAAATAATCCTATCAAGAATTAAGGGTTGTTCTAAGGTGTTCTTTTCTTTTTTCAACCTCATTAATATTAGCATTATAAACCCTATCAATACCAAATCCCTCAATCGTTAAGCTTGCAAGAGCTGAACCGTTTATTATTGATTCAATCATAGTTTCACCATTTGCTAATGAAGATGCTATCCCTCCACCAAAAGCATCGCCTGCTCCTGTTGGATCAATAACCTCCTTTATAGGAAAGACGCCAATTGTATCCAAATGGTGCCCTGAATAAAGCTTCGCACCTTTAGATCCACATTTTATAATAATATTTTGTGGACCTAAGGCTTGCAAAACGGTACCTTGATCATCATGATTTTTTCGTCTAGTAAATTGTTCGGCTTCAAATTCATTAATCAATAAAACATCGCAAGCACTAATTACTTCCTTTAATTTTTCTCTTTCTGTGTCAATCCATAAGTTCATTGTATCTATAATAACATGTTTTCTTTTTGTACACTGATCAAGAACAGATAATTGTAGAGCAGGATGTATATTTGCTAAAAAGATAACAGGGACTTCTTTATTCTGTTCTGTTAAAATTGGATCAAACTCCTTAAATACACCTAATTCAGTAAATAATGTTTCGCGATTATCCCAATCTTTGGCATATCTTCCTCCCCAGCTAAACGTTTTTCCTTTTTCTTGATCAAGATTTGATAAATTAACTGTGACTTCTTCAAATATCTTTATTCCCCTTGAAGGAAAATCGTCCCCTATTATACCAACTAAATGAACACCTGCTGATTTTCCAGCAGCAATAGTTGCATAAGTTGCCGAACCTCCTAAAATAGATTCTTTACTATCAGAAATGGTTTCAATTGTATCTAACCCAATCGAACCAACAATTAATGTATTATTGTTACTCAAAACGTTAGCCATATTAATAGAAATTCTTTAGATGATCAATTCTATATTATCTTGCTATAAGGAATATCATAGAGGTATATTTTACACTTATGAGCACTAAATCGTTTGCAATCCTGACTGATATTCATTCCAATATATCTGCATTGGAAACAGGTATATCTATTATTAAGGAAAGAGGAAATATTGATCAACTAATATGTTTAGGGGATTGTTTTGCATTAGGTCCAGCTCCAAAAGAAACCCTAGAAGCCTTAAAAAGCTTAGATAATTGTATATTTATTCGGGGAAACCATGACAGGTACCTAATTGAAAAACTATGGGAAAAAGAAATGCCTTCGCTTGAAGGAATGGACCCATTTGACCCAATTAATCAAGCAATAGTAGCTAATGAAGAATGGACTGCTGAACAGCTTGGAAAAGAAGGTGTTGATTTTGCTTTAGATATGCATGTTGCTCATAGAGAAGTTATCAATTCCATATTAATAGAATTTACACACGCCTGGTACCAGCGGGATGAACAGCCACCTAGTATGTTAGAAATTAAAAACTGGAAAAGCCATGTTCAGAATTCCCATCCTGAAGTTGAAAAGTTTGTTTTTATTCACGGACATATTCACACGCCAAGATTTGAGGAAGAAGATAATATTTCTATATATTGTCAAGGCGCTACCGGCCTTCCATTTGATGAACAGCCAAAAGGTGCTGTCGCTTTTTTAACTGTTGGAGAAACAGTTGAATGGGATGTAGTTAGATATGACTATGATGTGGAGGCAATGATTAATTTACTTGAAGAAAGACAGCCACCATTCTATACTAATCTTCAAAATACAGTACGGTATGCTGCAATAAAAAACGATTAATATAATTATTGTACTGATAATATTTTTCATTAATTATAAAACATAATCAATTCTAATGCTTTATTTCGACCATAGCGCAACAACGCCTATAGATCAAGATGTGCAATCACTAATGTATGAATTAAATCATAGTATCTATGGGAACCCTTCTAGTACATATGATTTAGGAAGAAAAGCTAAAAATGTAATTGAAATAGCAAGAAGACAGTTTGCAGATTCAATAAATTGTGAGCCAAAAGAAGTTATCTTTACTGGTGGAGGGAGTGAAGCAAATAATATTATTCTCTGGAATGTAATTCACCAAAAAAGAAAACATGTGATAACATCTTCCATTGAGCACCCTGCTGTTCTTTTGGTATTAAAAGAATTAGAAAAATTAGGTGTAAAACATACAATTATATCTGTAGATAAAAATGGATGTATTAATCCTGAAGACATTAAAAACAATATAACATCTGACACTGGACTAATATCCATAATGATGGCTAATAATGAAGTGGGTGTACTTGAGCCGATAAAAGATATTGCGAATATTGCTAAGGAGTATGATATTTTATTTCATTCTGATGCAATACAGGTCTTAGGGAAATTACCTGTTGATGTTAAAAAATTAAATGTAGATATGATGAGTTTTTCTGCTCACAAATTTTATGGCCCTAAAGGCGTAGGTGCTTTGTTTATTAAAAATGGGGTTACTATTAAACCAATCATAATTGGCGGTAGTCAAGAAAAAAATATGCGTGCCGGTACAGAAAATGTTAGTGGTATTGCAGGCCTAGGACTTGCTGCTGAAATTGCAAAAAAGACGGCAAATGAAAATTGTTCTTATTTATTAGAATTAGAAAACCACTTTATAAATCGTATAACAGAAAAAAATAATGATATAATTTTTAATGGATATGATAAAAACCATCTTCCTGGATTAATCAACCTAACAATTCCGAATATTTCCAGTGACCTTTTATTAATCCATCTAGATAAAAAAGGTATTTCAATTTCAAATGGCTCTGCTTGCTCTTCAGGAACGATTAGCCCTTCACCTGTTTTAAAAGCTATGGGTATTTCTGATAAAAAGAATTTAGAATCAATACGAATAAGTTTCGGGAAACATAATACAATTGATGAAGTAAATATACTTGTTGAATCAATACAGTCATCAATTATTACTATTCACAAGAATTCCACATGAAAGAAAAAATAGTTGTAGGAATAAGTGGTGGTGTCGATAGTTCTGTGGCTGCACTTTTACTAATAGAACAAGGTTACGATGTTGAGTGCATATTTATGAAAAACTGGGAAGATCAAGATGATGAGATCTGTACATCAGCTGATGACTATAATGATGCCCTTCAGGTGTGTAATGTTCTTGGATTACCAATACATAGTGTAAATTTCTCCAAAGATTATTGGAACAAAGTTTTTTCTTATTTTCTTTCTGAGTACAAAGCTGGACGAACCCCAAACCCTGATGTGTTATGTAACCGGGAAATAAAATTTAAAGCATTTCTTAATTACGCTATGAAATTAGGAGTTAAAAAAATTGCTACTGGTCATTATGCAAAAATTGAATATAAAAACTCAGAATATAGACTATTGAAAGGAAAAGATAGAAATAAGGATCAGAGCTATTTTCTTTATATGCTTTCTCACGATCCTTTATCAAAAAGTGAATTTCCTCTTGGTGATTTAAATAAAGGAGATGTAAGAAAAATTGCTAAAAAGGCAGGGTTACCTACCGCAGAAAAAAAAGATAGTACGGGTATCTGCTTCGTAGGTGAACAAAATTTTAAGAAGTTCCTTGAAAGGTATCTCCCTGCAAACCCTGGGGACATAATTTCAATAGATCAGAAAAAAGTGGGAACTCATTCCGGTTTAATGTATTACACTATTGGGCAAAGAAAAGGTTTAGGTATTGGTGGCGGCCATAGCAATTTATCAAGCCCCTGGTATGTTGTAGGAAAAGATATGATAAAAAATAATCTAATTGTATGTCAAGGGAAAGAAAACCCATCTCTTTATAGTAAAAGAATTATTGCAAGTAACTTGCACTGTATTTCTAATTTAAAACTAGATACGATAAAAAAATTAACTGCAAAAATTCGTTATCGGCAAAAAGATCAGTTATGTAATATTGAAATGTTAAATAATAATTCAGCTGTAGTCACTTTTCAAAAACCGGTTTTTGCTGCAGCTCCTGGTCAGTCCATTGTATTTTATAACGCTGATGTATGCTTAGGAGGTGGAATAATTGAACCCTATGTTAATTAATAGTAATAATATAAATAAACACGAACATTGCTATTTAATACATATTAAACCGAAATTTAGAATATGGTAATTTCCTAAAATGGATTACTTTAATAAGATATGAATAATCAAATAAGATACTTTATTACTTTTTCTCTGCTAGTTAGCTGTCTTTCAGCGCAGCTAATCTCACAATTGCCAAACCAAAACCCTGGAGCAATGATAACGGGTAGTCAGAGTTCTGAACCGTTACCCTTATTTGATCCTAGCAGATTTTCGATGAATCATAGTTTTTCAATGTCTGCGATGAATGTTGGTGGTCAAATGATTAATGTAGCGGCCTATACAAATATGATGAATTATACATTAAATCCAAATTTGCATATTGGTGCAAGTTTTAGCCTTATTCAGCCTACTGGAATGCAAAACCCTTTAAGTTATGGTATGGATAAAACACAATTTGTATATGATGCACATTTACGATATAAACCAACTGATAATACTTTATTTGAAGTGAGAATGTCTAATAATCCTTATAATAATGAACGAAGATACATGCAGAGACACAAACGTAATCCATATTTTAATAATTATTACAAATAATCAATGGTTATTATATAGATAAAGAATAACAAAAAAGAATGCCTCGTAAAAAATCTTCATTTTTTAATAAAAAAAAGAAATCAAAAAAAGGTTCTCGTAAAGACTTACAAGGATCAATAATTAATTCAGCTATTGTGGTATTATCATTACTATTAGTTGCTTTTATATTCTCCTTCACAACAAAGCAAACACATAATGGAGTCCCTATAGAAATTACTTTCCCTGATATACCTGATCAGCCTCGATTAGCTGTCGAAGTTTATGAGAAAAAACCAGTTATGGATATTGAAGTCGAGATATTAAATGGATGTGGTGTCGCGGGGCTTGCGTCAAAAGTATCAGATTTATTGCGAGATAATAATGTTGATGTTGTTAGGTCAGAAAATGCTGATAATTTTAATTATACTCAAACAATGTTAATATTAAGAAATGAAAACCTTGAGGACTTAAACTATGTTGCTAAATCACTTGGTTTAAATCCTAATGAAGACCCTCGAGTAATACACCAACCGGATGAAAGTCTTAGCGTTGATTTAACATTAATTCTTGGAAAAGATTTTAGTTCTATAAAATCAATCCAAACCTATATGGATAAATAATTTACTGCCCTGTCAAAAACTGATAAATCAAATTCTTCTTCGCAAATACTTGCAGAATCTATAGCAAATCTAGCTTTAGCTAAAAAAGCTGAAGATGTAATTGCTATAGATATTGGTGAACTAACAAGTATATCTGATTATTTTGTTATTTGCTCTGCATCTACAGATGTACAAGTAAAAGCAATAGCAGATGGTATAAGAAAAGGCACAGAAACTAAAGCTTGGCGGATAGAAGGATATGAACAACTGAATTGGATATTATTAGATTATATTGATGTTATAGTACATGTCTTTCGAACAAGCGAAAGAGATTATTATCAAATAGAGAGATTATGGGCGGATGCAAAAAGAATAGAATATAATGATTGATTTTAAACAATATATAAGTGATATGATTTCTAATGCTTTAAAAAAATTAGATGTTCAATCAAATGTTATAGTTGAAAAATCATCTAATCCCGATTTTGGAGATTTTTCGACCAATATTGCATTATCACTAGCTAAACAATTAAAAGATAACCCAATCAAAATTGCGGAAAATATTGGCGGTCTTTTGAAATATGATAATAATATTATTGCAAAATATTCTGTTTCAAAACCAGGCTTTTTAAACTTTCATATTTCTGATAATTATTATCAAAACACTATTAATAATATAATAGTGGAATCAGAATCATATGGAAGAACAACTTTTGGTAAAAATAAATCAGCGAATGTAGAGTTTGTTAGCGCAAATCCCACCGGCCCTTTAACAGTTGGGCATGGTCGCCAAGCTGTTTTAGGTGACACAATTGCAAATATACTAGAATGGCATAGCTATAAAGTAACTAGAGAATATTATTATAATGATGCTGGGAGACAGATGCGCATATTAGGAGAATCTGTTGCTGCCCGTTATTTTGATTTAATAGGTAAAGAATATGATTTCCCTGATGATGGGTATAAGGGTGAATATATTGTATCTATTGCAAATGAAATAATAAACGCACATGGCAAGGAATTAAAAAAAGATTCAACTGTATTTAGAAAAGAAGCAGAAAAAGAAATTTTTAATGATATTAAAAAAACACTTAACTCGATCGGGATAATTCATGATGTCTTTTCCAATGAACAAACATATTATGATAATGGCTCAATTGACAAATTAGTTAAAGAATTAACAAACAAAAATTTAATATATAAATCTGATGGCGCCGTTTGGTTTAAGGCAAAGGATTTAGGGTTAAAAAAAGATCGTGTTTATTATAAAAGTTCTGGAGAAGCAACATATCGATTGCCTGATACTGCTTACCATCGACACAAATTAGATCGATCATTTGATTTAGTTATTGATATCTTTGGCTCAGATCACGCAGATGCCTATCCTGATGTTATAGCTGCATTAAATGCTATTGGAATAGACACTAATCCTATAAAAGTTTTAATTCATCAATTTGTTACTTTATTAAAAAAAGGTGAAAAAGTCAAAATGTCCACCAGAAAAGCAAACTTTGTTACTTTAGATGAATTAATAGATGAGGTAGGTGGTGATGTTGTTAGATATTTTTTTGTTATGCGCAGCATGAATAGTCATTTGAATTTTGATCTTGATCTTGCAGCAGATCAATCAGAAAAGAATCCGGTATATTATATACAGTATGCTCATGCTAGAATTTCAAATATTATAAAAAATGGCAAAGCCAATAAATTATCAATGGATGGGAAGTTTGACACATCTTTATTTAAACATAAATCTGAGATTACATTAATTAAATCATTAAATGAATTTCCTGAAATAATGATAAAGGTTTTAGATAATCTTGAACCGCAAGTTATATCAAATTATTTACACACTATTGCATCAGAATTTCACAAATTTTATGCTAAATGTCGCGTCATCACAGATGATATTGAATTAACAAAATCACGTCTGCATTTGATTAAATCAGTAAAAATAGTACTTGGTAATGGTCTAAAAATACTTGGTATTCAAGCTCCTGAAAAAATGTAAATGAATAATTTAATTAACATTGAATTACAATACCTTGCCCTGTGCCTTTCAACTCTTTTTGCACTAGTGAATCCTTTAGGAATTACACCAATCTTTGTAGCAATGACTGATAAATATTCTAGTGAAGACCGAATTAAAATTGCAAAAAAAGGAATTATCACTGGGTCAATTGTTTTAATCATTTTTACATTTTTAGGTTCAATTATATTTCGACTATATGGGATTACAATCGAGGCATTTCAAATAATGGGTGGAATTATTTTTTTTAGAAGTGGTTTGAGAATGCTTGATGCAAAAGTTGGTCGTTCAAGAACTACTGAATCAGAGAGAGAAGAATTTAAAGAATCTGATGAAATAGCAATAAGTCCAATTGGAATTCCACTTATAACAGGACCAGGGGCTATTACAGGAGTGCTAATTCTATCAGGTAAAATGCCTTCGGATTATAGTCTCGCGATTCTATTATTAGCCGTAGTCATAACAATGGTGGTTTTCTATATAATACTAAGAACAGGAAATTTTCTTTCAACAAGAATTGGCCTCACAGGCATGCGCGTTATTGAGCGTATGATGGGATTAATTCTAATGGTTATTGCCGTTCAATTTGTTATTAATGGTGTGGAGACAATAATTAATAGACTATAATAAATATGTGGAGGCGGGGAGATTCGAACTCCCGTCCGAAACAGATGCTAATAAAACGTCTACATACATAGTTATCTGATTTTTTTCTCATTAATATAACGGCCAGATAACAACCTTTATATTAACCAGTTTACAAAGTTTCTTATCCCTTTCAAGTAAACAGATCCAGGGACCAGCCTGCGTTTATGACGCTCTTAAATTAAACCACAGACAAATTCAATCTAGAGCGGGCAGAGCTAATTAAGCAGCTGCCATGTAGCCGTAATCGGCATTTATCGATATTCCGGGGTTATTAAAGAGGATCCCGAACCTCTGCATGCAATCTTATCATTATCTTGCCCCGTCGAAACCGGTCGCCCCCATTGTCAAAAAACTAAATTATTTAAATATTAAGTATACAGATGTTAAACCGCAATGGAACATTTAATTAGGGTAGTATAAAAAAGAAAGGCTCCGAACGCCAACCCGGAGCCATTCACTTATTCACTTGCCAACCTCCAAGATTAAAACTCTATATTTCTATTAAATTTTAATCTTATAGGTAGCTAAAAACTAAGCGGGGTATGCATATGGCGCAAGAGCTAAAGTGAAAAAAATTAATTTATTTTAAGAATTATAGTTTATGAAATTATTGATTTGATAATTTTACTATAATAATTTAAATGAAGCAGTAAAGTGTCTCAGAGTATTTGGTTGATCAATAATCTTTAA